>Ga0207747_1000397_pt1 | contig 51748 bp, 38 predicted proteins | sample HigsolmetaGSP11D_FD_184839 | JGI IMG/M metagenome (GOLD analysis project Ga0207747, IMG submission 184839) | High solid enriched microbial communities from the Joint BioEnergy Institute, USA - SP1-1-D (SPAdes) | ecosystem: Engineered > Bioreactor > SSF (Solid state fermentation) > Aerobic >...
CAAAAAACATTTGGCTTTTCCATCATACTGATTCCTTTATCTTGCTACTCTTTTTAAGAATTCTTTGGTTCTCTCTTGCTTGGGATGATTAAAGATCTCTTCCGGTGTTCCTTCCTCAGCGATTACTCCCTGATCCATAAATACCACTCGATCAGATACCTCTCTTGCAAATTGCATCTCATGGGTTACCACAAGCATGGTAAGTCCGCTTTGCGCCAGTTCCTTCATAACAGCCAATACCTCACCAACCATCTCCGGATCCAAAGCTGATGTAGGTTCATCAAAAAGCAATACGTCCGGTTCCATCGCAAGGGCTCTGGCAATCGCCACCCTCTGCTTCTGTCCGCCGGATAGCTGTCTAGGCTTTGCATTGATGTATTGGCCCATACCAACCACATTCAGGTACTTCATAGCGATTTCTTCCGCTTCCTTTACAGAACGCTTAAGTACCTTGGTTTGCCCTACCACACAGTTACTTAACACATTATGATTATTAAAAAGATTAAACTGCTGAAATACCATTCCAAGCTTGGTACGGTATTTATAAACATCATGCTTATGATCCAAGATATTTTGTCCATGATAAATAATGCTGCCTCCGCTTGGCTTCTCTAAAAGGTTGATGCAACGAAGAAGTGTGGATTTACCGGAACCCGAAGGGCCAATAATACAAACCACTTCCCCTTTATTCACACTGAAATTAATATCCCTTAATATTTCGTTTGATCCGTATGATTTCTTTAAATGCTGAACCTCTATTACCTTATCCATTATCCAACACCGCCTTTCTCACTCTGCTACTGTCTCAATGCTTCTCTACGTTTTACCGCATCCTCAGGCTTTTCCACTTGCATTTGGTTACCGGGGATGACATTAAAATTATCCGGTCCATCTAATCTTCTTTCCAACATTCGTAAGATACGAGTAACGGTAAGAGTCATGATTAAGTAAACGATACTTGTAATAAAGTAAGTCTCAAAATATCTAAAGTTATTTCCTGCGATAGATTTTGACTGGAAGAACAATTCTGTAACGGAGATTACATTTAATACGGAAGTATCCTTAATGTTTACGACAAATTCATTACCAACGGCAGGAAGAATATTGCGAATTACCTGCGGTAAAACGACGTAAAGCATTGTCTTAGTATGGTTCATACCAATGGCATGGGCGGCTTCAAACTGCCCCTTATCGATTGATATAATACCTCCGCGCACAATCTCAGCGATGTATGCACCGGTATTAATCGATACGATTAACAGTGCTGCAAAGATACGGTCCAAATCAATCCCAAGAAATAAAGGAGCTCCATAATAAATTACAGAGGCTTGTACGATCATCGGCGTACCTCTGAAAAACTCCACATAAGCAGTTAAAATGTAATTTACCAGTTTCAGAAGGATTTTACTAATTCCTCGCTCCGGTGTAGGAATCGTACGTATGGTTCCAATGAGTAAACCAATTAACGTACCTACCACGGTACCAATGATGGAAATAAAGAGTGTCATACCGGCACCCCTAAGGAACATTGGCCAGTAGTTTTTAAATATATCTACGATATACCCCCAAGTCATAATGTACACTACCTTTCTTTATCATTTTTAAATGTTTTATCTTATTATTCGTCAATATTGTTTGAATATCAAAATTATCCCGTTATTTGCTTTTGTAACAAGGTAATTTTGATATTCAAACAAGGAAATCACTATTTATAAACCACCTGTCCTTTCGCATAAATATGAGGCTGCCCGGTACATTGTAAACAGGCTTTGGGACAGCCTCATAGGTCAAAATACTTGAAATTATTGCGCAGCAGGTTGGTTAAGAATTGCCTGATCCATAATTTGTTGGCGTTCCTCTTCTGAAATGCCGGCTAAAATCTCATTAATTTTCTCTGTGAGTTCACTTCCTTTTCTAACACCAACGGCGATTGCGGTATCCTCCTCAGAAGTTTCAAAACCATCTTCGAACTCAACCATTACAAAATTCTCATTGGCAGCGGAAGCACTAACTCCCTCCGGTCTCTCGGATACATAACCATCAATCGTACCTGACTCTAATGCTACACGCATGGTAGGGAAGTTATCTAATGCCGTTTCTTTCTTTACGCCTTCAATTTGATCGATTACAGAGTAATGGAAGGTATTAAGCTGTGCTGTGATCTTTGCTCCGGTGAAATCCTGAATGGATTTTGCATTCTCATAAGGACTTCCCTTTTTCACAACCATAACCAAATCGGACTTATAATAGATATCCGTAAAATCAATGGTTTGCTTACGTTCAGCAGTAGGTGACATACCTGCGATAATTGCATCAATTTTACCGGATAATAAGGCAGGTACCAAACCATCCCATTCTGTCTTAACAATCACTAACTCTTTGCCTAATCCTTCTGCAATTCTCTTAGCAATTTCCACATCATAGCCACCGGCATATTCCGCATTGCCTTCGATTGGAACCGCTCCGTTAGAATCATTAATCTGTGTCCAGTTAAATGGAGCATATCCTGCCTCCATACCCACCTTAAATGTATTGGCATCAGTTGTACCCTGATTGGTATCCTCCTGCTTGCTATCTTGTGATTTCTGATTGGTATTTCCCCCCGGGGTTTCTGTCTTTGTTCCGCAAGCTGCTAACACGAAAACAAACGATAACATCATAACGATAAGTGCCGATAATTTTCTTTTCATAAATTTCTCCTTTCTAATATACAACTCTGGTTTTTGCAACCTGTATAATCAACATAATAGAATGTGATTATACCATTCTCTATCTCAAGCTGCTGAAAGAAAAGTCTGTGAAAGAAGGTCTTTTTTGTATATAAAAAAACCTGAGGTTACCTCAGGTTATAATTCACCCTAAGCCCTCTTTCCCAAATGAGATAGCACAACTCAATAAGCTGGGCGGCTTATTGAGACAGTCCTACAGCTATTAACTGTAGTCCCAGCATATAACCCTGAGTAGATTATACACTTCGGCGGCATTTCCTTCTCCGTAGCCTCATCGCTTCTCAGGCTCTTCTACAGATTGTTAAACACCGCGACCTCTACCTCACTGTTCGTGAGGCCTTATAATATTCAATTGAAAAAAATGAATTCGCTTGCTAATTCATCCTGTTTACGCTACTATAATACAACAGGTTAAGATATCTGTCAATCTGGAAAAGCTTTTTTATCAGTATTATCCACAATGCATATCTCATTTTACTATTTTATGCACAATAATTACAAAATGCACTCCTTTTCGCGGATAATATCAAATATTCGACTTAACCGCTTCTGCCAGTTGCTTCATTGCCTTCTCTAAAGTCGCTCTTGGACATGCAATATTGACTCTTTGGAAGCCGCTTCCTTCCTCTCCAAACATCGTACCCCGATCCAGCCAAAGCTTTGCTTTATTGATAATCAGATTCTCTAATTCTTCCTCACTTAAATTTAATGCATTGAAATCCAACCATACAAGGTAGGTTCCCTCCGGTTCCACCAATTTAACCTGTGGAATATTTTCTCCCAAAAAGCTTCGCATAAAATCCAAATTCCCTTTTAGGTATCCTTTTAGATTCTCCAGCCAGTCCGCACCCTTTTCATAAGCCGTCTGGCAAGCGATTAATCCCATGGTATTTAACTGGCTATAGCCGGAACGATCGATCTCATCACGGATTTTTCGGCGTTTCTCCTTATCGGCAACAAATACATTGGAAACTTGAAGTCCGGCCAGATTAAAGGTCTTGCTTGGTGCAGTGCAAATAACAGCATTCATAAGAAATTCTTCCTTTATACTACCAAATACGGTATGGGTATACCCCGGATATGTGAAATCACTATGAATCTCATCCGCAATAACCGTAACCTTATATTTCATGCATAGGTCCCCAAGCTTAGTCAATTCCTCTTTCGTCCATACCCTCCCTACAGGATTGTGAGGACTGCATAGAATAAACAGCTTAACCTGATGCTTCATAAGCTTGTCCTCAAAATCATCAAAATCTATACGGTATGCGCCATTTTCGTAAATCAAAGGATTATTAACTAATTTTCGGTTATTCTTTACGATTACATGGGAGAAAGGATAATATACCGGTGGTTGAATTAAAACCGCATCCCCTTCCTTTGTCAAGGCACGAACAGCAGCAGCGATTGCAAAAACAACTCCCGGTGTCTTAATCAACCACTCCCCCTTTGTCTCCCATTGAAAACGATTTTTATACCAATGATATACGGCATTAAAATAATCGTTCTTACTTTCAGAATATCCAAAGATCCCGTGTTCCGCTGCTTTTGTCAGAGCTTCGGTAATTGCAGGAGCTGTCGGAAAATCCATATCAGCTACCCAAAGGGGCAATACATCGACAGGCATTCCTCGCTCTATGGCAAAATCATATTTTATGGAATTGGTTCCTGTTCGATTTACAATCTGATCAAAATTATAGCTCATCGATTACACTCCTTTTATCGCTTGTTCAAAATCCGCAATCAGGTCATTTACATTTTCCAGACCAACCGAAAGCCGCAGCAATCTCTCGTTTATTCCCAAAGCTTCCCGTTCTTCTACCGGCACATCGGCATGGGTTTGCAGCATTGGATAGGTAATTAAGGTTTCCACTCCACCAAGACTCTCTGCATAGAGAATTAATTTTACCCGCTCAAGAATTTGCCTTGCGGTCTCTTCCCTATCAACTTCAAAGGAAATCATCGCGCCAAAACCTCTGGCTTGTTTCAGGGTAACTGCATAATCAGGATGATCGGGTAGGCCGGTATAGTATACCTTATTCACCTTCGGTTGACTTGCTAACCATTTTGCAAGAGCAATCGCATTGGCCTGCTGCCGGTCCATTCTTACGGCCAACGTTTTTATTCCACGAATTAATAACCAACTATCAAAAGGTGACAGACAGGCACCGGTTGTCTTATAAATTGCCCGTAAACGTTCGGAAAGCTCAGCTGTTCTTACAACTAGAAACCCAGCCAATGTGTCATTATGACCGGATAGATATTTCGTACCGCTATGAATGACGATATCCGCTCCCAATGCTATCGGGTTCTGATAATACGGAGTTAGGAAGGTATTATCAACAATCAAAAGCAGATTATGTTTGCGGGCAATCTCTGCAACTGCCGAAAGGTCTGTTACCTTCATCATCGGATTTGACGGCGTTTCCACAAAGATGGCTTTCGTCTCCGGTTTCATTAATTGCTCTAACTTAGATGGATTGGACATATCAGTAAAGGTAAAGGTTAGTCCGTTCTTTTCGGATATCGTATGAAATAACCGTACAGATCCACCGTATAAATCATTTAGCGCAAGGATATGGTCCCCGATACGAAAGAGTTCCATCATCGCCGTTAACGCTGCCATTCCCGTGGAGAATGCCATGGCATCCACTCCACCTTCCAATTCTGCAACCACTTTCTCCAGATTTTCCCTGGTAGGGTTCTGCACGCGGGAATAGTCATATCCTGTACTCATACCAACACCCGGATGAGCAAAGGTTGCTGACTGATAGATTGGTACGGTAACAGATCCGGTAGGGTCCTTTTGCTGATTAGCTCCGTGGATACAAACGGTTGAAATATCCATAATATAACGAACCTCCTTTAATTATACCACATTTATACGATCATCGTACTGCAAATATGGAATCTATTTGACTGCAAAACATACTTTCCCTATATATCCTATCAATTTAATATACTTAATTCCATTTTATCGAGTATAATCGAAATCGAAAGCATATGTCAAATTCTTTTTATTAATACCACTTATTACTCTTAGTAATATTAGTTACTAATAATAAGTGGCAATCATGTCTCCCATTTCGTGGCTTCTGTTTTAAGGTTACGTAAGCAAGATAGTCAGCTGTCAGATTGGCATAAAAATTGACCCCAGAAGGTACTTATCATGTACCATCTGAGGTCAATTGTGCCAACCATTAATCTGGTTAGACTAATACAATGCTATCATGACATAGGCTTCCATATCCAAATGTTTCTCATCCGTTGTACTTTCATAATTATGAAACATATTAATGTACTCTGCCACAATGGTCATTTTCGCGTGGTCACTTTCCTTGGTAAAGGTGGCTTCTTCCAAAGTTATCGTATCTTTCAAACCATTATCTAAACTTATGCTTCTGCTTTCTATCTCTTGCATATCCAGTCTTATGATTTCCTTATCCTCACCATCCACAAGGACAATGCTATGCTCTCCATTGGATTGCATTTGATTCAGCAGGCGGTACTGCTTACCTTGATAGGAAAAGCTTTCAATTTCCCTATCTTCCTTACCATAGTATAGATTAACTTTCAGAAGGATATCATAGCCGGAGATCGGCACCGCACTATGCTCACGACTTAAAAAAATCGTATCATCTTTATTTACATGCTCATATCGGGGAAATCCAAAGGTCTTATCAAAATCCCTTTGATCCGCATAGGATAAAAGCCAAGGAATTTCCTCGGTATAATCATACCTATCTAAATAATTGACAGCGGACTTAATAATCTCCTTATCCTTCTGCGACAATGCATTGCTTGGCGTTATTTTATCATCCTGTAGCATATCGTTTCTTATCAGTACTTCTTTCAACCGATCAACCTGATTCTTCCTACTTAAGGTAAATGCATCTATCGGTGGAACGATTGATACAAGGGACAGAAGAATTAAAATCGGTGCTATCAGACCGTTCTTTTCTTTAGGCACAAAGCAGAATAGTATTCCTGCAATGGTTGAGAATATACCAAAAAGGATTGCGTAATAACGGCCATGGGTAACTCCCATCTCTCCGATTTTTAAAACAGATGCTATCGTTTGAAATAGAACAATCGGTACCAAAACTTTCGGGAATACTTTACGGAACATATCTGCCAATTTATTTGCTATATTGGATGACAGCAAGTATACGACTATTACAGTAATGGAATAACTTACCAGCAATGGTTCCATTAAATTATTCGTCCAAAAGCTTCCAGTAATATTCATAATTACATAAAGTAACAGAACCAATGTAAATATCGCAGTGATTGGAATAACTACATAGGAGATTAAAGTTTCCAGTAATTTAGAAATGGTAACCTTTCTTTCTGTTTCCTTCCCTATCTCTCCTTCATTTTCTATCCTATTTAAAGGAGCCGGTAGATTCGATAATAGATGTATTGCAGCAAATACACAGAAAATTAGGTTCGCTGCATGCGGTATCGAATTGCTGTCAACGGGTACAATCAGTTTATCGATAGCCATAATAACCAAGCTTACCCCAATAAACATTACACCGGAATAGAATACGGCTAGGAAAAATGCTGTAAAAACAGCCAGAATATTTTCATTAAAGGTAAACGCCTCCTGTATCGTAGGTATCCACAGAAAGGCTATCAATAGGATAAACCACATTACACTTGTTCGTATTGTAAATATTGTATTCATTTTTTCCACCGAAGGCAGTGTAAAATAGTAACCTGCTGTCAATACAACGGTCCCTGCCATGAGAGAAACTTTCATTACAAATTTGTCAAAAAATCTTTCATATACCACCTGCGCTACTAGGCTTAACAATACACCTGTTATAAAAGTAAACAACAGCTTCGAATATTGCGTAAAGTGATGTTGTATTTCTAATCCATTGACTACGGCAATCAGTATAAGCAGTAAAACTGTTAAAGGAAATCGATAGACTGTGTTTATGAAATGGATTAGGCCAGAATATAATTTTTTGTTTTGATTCATATTTTCCCTCTTTCTACACATGATTGTGCAATGGTTGCTTGCTGCCGCTGTTTTTAGGTTCGATATCTGATGAAAGTATACCATAATCGGCAACTTATGCAAGAGTGCACTAAATTTGTGTTAATTTTTGCTACAATTTTAATAATTTAAAAAATAAATTTAAATTCCCTCTTTACAAATGAATTGAAATATGTTTAAATAAAAAAAATCTCAGGAGGTAATGAACTATGTCTATCAAAAAACAACCCGTTGGTTATTTACCCGATGAACGTCCACCAGTTGTGGAACTAATCTTCTTTGCATTACAGCAAATCGTTGTAATGTTCCCCGCAACCGTGTTAGTTGCATTAATTACTGGTTTTCACGTTTCTACAACCATCTTTGCCAGTGGTCTTTCCACTCTTTGTTTCATTCTTATTACCGGGAGAAAGATTCCTCTCTATTATGGTTCCAGTTTTTCCTACATCGCAGCTATTGCTTCTATAATGAGTTCCGAGCAATTCGCAAGTTTAGGTCTCAATGATAAGATCTCTATTTCCCAATTTGGTATTGTAATGTCTGGTTTTGTTTCTATCATAGCTGGTTTACTTATTCAAAAAACCGGTAGAAAAACCATTGATAAAATTCTTCCACCAACCGTAACCGGAAGTATTGCTATTATTATCGGTTTATCTTTAGCAAAAAATGCGATCGAAAATGCAGCTGCTGTTCCAGCAGGGTATGAAACTCCATTAGCACAAAACATGGCTTGGATTATTTCCATTATTACATTATTCTCAACAATTATATATTCCGTTTATTTGAAGGGCAGGCTATCGCAGTTGCCTATTCTTTTTGGCCTTTTTACGGGATATATAGCTGCTGCGATTATCGGACAAGTGACCGGAATCCCATTCCTTGTATTCGATACTGTGAAAGCAGAAGGCATTTTATCCATACCGGAGTTTACACTCCCGAAACCAACCTGGGCTGCTGTTGCTGCGATTATGCCTATTGCAATTGCAACCATACCAGAGTCCACTGCACATATCTATCAGCTTGATATCTATATTAACGATTTGGCTAAGAAAAAGAATAGTAAGAAAGATTATAATGTTGCTGACAAACTTGGCTTAAACTTAATCGGTGACGGAATTGGCGATATCATTTCCGGTTTAATCGGTGGTCCTGCCGGAACAAACTATGGTGAAAATATTAGTACAATGGCAATTTCTAAAGTATTCTCAATTCCGGTACTAATTGTTGCATCAATAATTACAATGGTTATTTCCTGCTTCACACCATTGATCAATGCCATCTATTCCATCCCTACCGCAGTAATTGGCGGACTTTCCATCTACCTGTACGGTGTTATCGGTGCCCAAGGAATTGCGATTATGCTTGACCGTAAAGTGGACATGTTCAAATCCAAGAACCTGGCTGTCATCGCAATTATCCTCATCATCGGCCTAGGTGGAACTTACGGTTTTACAGGTAACGGTATGATCCCGATGTTCGGTATGGAATTCCCTGCACTCGCTACCGCAGCCGTTGTCGGTATTGTATTAAATCTTCTACTTTCCATCGGTGAAGATGTGAATGAAACTACCGAAAATGAATAGATGAATTAAGATCGAATTCATATATATATACTACCCATATTTTTGCAAAGGAACCAATGATAACATTAAAATATAGCATAAGAATGAAATCATAATGAATTTAGAAGCAAACAAAGCTAGCATAGGCTTCTTAAAGTACCATGCTAGCTTTTGTTATACTAACTAATGAATTGGCAACCCAATTCATTTTGTCTGTAGGTTCATATACTTGTAATCTTCCAGATTACACCGGTGTACGGGACAAAATAGGTTGGATCATGTTGTAAATTCGTACCCATGTCCAGGATATACATTGCTCCATCCTGTCCAAACTCCACATCAATTGGTCTTCCAAACCCTCCTTCTCTTGTCACTGCAGACGGGAAACCGGATCGATTGATTGCGAAAGTCGTGACTCCTCTTGTGGCAATATCGACTTTGGATATTCTATGACCCACTCCTGCATATGGTCTGGTATCTTCTGAAGTCATCTCTTCTAATCTTCCAAATTCAGCAATAAAGATATCCCCCACATTTCCAAAAACCTCATAACGATTGAAATCAAATCCCATAATTGTCGATTGCGGTGGAAATGTTACAAATGGTTTAGGTGGATCATTAGGGTGATTCGTTAATAGGAATTCCAATCTGTTTCTTTCATAGGTTGCATATCTGGTAAGGGTTACCGGCTCTCCGGCTGTATAATCCGGCCATCCATACCACAAACCTTCCTGTATAAATAATAATTCATCCGGTGCATTCGCAATTGGACGACTACCTCTGTGATCATAACCATGATTTGCTGCAAATAACTGATTTAAAGAATCAAACTTAATTCTCGCGGGATTACGCAGTCCCCAAGCGACTAATTCGATATCAGTTCCGTCAGGATTTGCACGTAGTATGCTGCCTGTAGCGACGGTAACTCCCTTTCGAAACTCATAAGGTGAATTCGGAATTCCATATGGGGAAAATGCTCCTGTATAAGCAATCTCCACACCCGCCGAAAAAGCATTCCTTGTTTGGAAGTTCTGTCCGTTTAATAAAATATAACCTCCCGGATAGTCATGAAATCGTGGATGTTCATAAATCCATTTATTATCCAGTCCAACAACTCCGGAATTCGTAGCTGATCCTATACCAAAATATATTTTATTGTCCGGTCCAAATACAACATTATTATTGCTAAAATCCCCTAAGCTCGGGAGACCGGATATAATATTCACTTTCTCTCCATTCTCCCTTACCACGGTAATATAACCTTTATGCGATACATAGATATTACCGTCGCGATAAGCAATTCCATTTAAGGGGGGATTAAATCCTTCCGCTATTACTTCCAATCTTCCATCCTGAAGCATTAATACTTTCCCATTTCCGGAAGTAACCCCTGCATCCGTAAGCAATATGGTTCTTTGATTAATAAATAGCATATCACTCGGTGTATTCAACCCCTCAGCAAACACTTCAATTCGAAATCCCTTTGGAACAAAGATATCACTGGGGTTTAATGACCTGGATATGGTATTTTGCTGATTCAATATATGAAGATTATGTTCATTAGACAATTCCAATACTCCAGTATACGATCGATTTATTATAAATATATTCATTCAATTCTTTTTCATTCAAGTATCATAAAAATGGTTCTGTAAGCTGAAGAAACAGCCTATGATTATTATCCGATAGCAAACCGTTTTTCACCATCCATACATAAGGTGTGGCAGATTAATTAATCTGTCACACCCTATAGACCGCTATGTGCGATTATCTAGTTAATGCATGCTTGCGTTGGATAAAATCATAGGCTATTCTTAATAACCGGAATATAAGAAAATGCTGATATCATTAAAAAAAAGCGCTGCCAAACGAATGTGACAGCGCTTATCATCAATTGTTTTATAATACCGCCTGAACGATGAAATTCAGAACAAATAATATGGTTGAAACCCATAATACTGCATTAATTTCCTTAGCCTGGCCTTTGCATACTTTGACAATTACATAGAAGATAAATCCGGCTGCAATACCATAGGAAATGCTATAGCTTAATCCCATAAATACGCTTGCAAAAAATGCAGGGATCGCTATATCGAAATCGCTCCAATCAATCTCTTTAAATGAGGCGATCATCATAATACCAACGACTACTAAAGCAGGAGCAGTTGCCTGTCCTGGAACAATACCTACAACAGGTGCAAGGAACATGCTGAGCAGGAATAAAACAGCAGTTACAACGGAAGTAAGACCAGTACGTCCACCTGCAGCAATACCGGCAGCACTTTCAACATAAGTTGTTGTATTAGATGTACCTATGATTGCACCGATACTTGTAGCAATAGAATCGGCAAATAAAGCTTTGTCCATCTTGGACTTAAATCCAGTGCCTTCTTCCAAGGCTCTTTCATCGGCTTCATCAAAGATACCGGATCTTCTACCAGTACCAATAAATGTACCGATTGTATCAAATGTATCGGATAAACTAAACGCAAAAATCGTCATAAGAACAGTTGGAAGTTTAGAAACATCACTAAATAAGGAAATAAGTCCTTCCTTACCTAATGCTGCACCAAAAGTTTCCCCAAGCTGTGAAAAAGCATCTGCTAATCCGGTAGTAGCATCAAAGTTTAATTGTGTAATACCCATAGGAATTCCTATGATGGTAGTTGCTACTATACCAATCATAATAGCACCTTTCACCTTTAAAACTAAAAGAACCAAAGTTAGAACAATACCAATAATTCCAAGGAGAACACCAGGATCGTTAAACAGAGCTAATGTTGGGATATTATCTGGATAGCTGATTAAATTAATATTTAAAAAACCTAAGTAAGCAATGAATATACCAATACCACCGCTGATTGCATGCTGTAAATTTTCAGGGATTGCTTTAATGATAAGTTTACGAATTTTCGTAACAGTGATTAATATGTTCACAACACCACAGATAAATACCATTGCTAATGCTTGTTTCCATGTGTAACCAAGACCAAAGCATACAGTAAAGGTAAAGAAAGCATTAAGTCCCATACCAGGTGCCTGTGCGTAAGGTACATTTGCAAAAAGTCCCATTACTAAGGTACCTATCACAGCAGCAATAATTGTAGCTAGAAATACCGCTCCATGAGGCATTCCGGTTTGCTCCAGCATCTGTGGATTTACGAAGATGATATAAGCCATTGCAAAGAAGGTAGTAATACCGGCTACGATTTCTGTTGATACGCTCGTACCATTTTCCTTAAGTTTGAAGAATTTTTCCATGAATACTCTCCTTTTCGTAACGTGTATAATTTAAGTAAAATACGTTGGGATTGCTATTTGCAATATATTTGATTTAATTCCCCACATTATGTAAAGAATTTAATGAAATCCGTATTAGGTAATGCAAAAATATTGAAATAACAATCACTCGTATATAATATAGTAATAATTAATTGATTTCAAGTACCTTACCTATTAGATATTTTAATAAGAAACTTCAATTTTACTTATGTAATCATATGGAATCCGAAATTTTGAGAGAATAAAAAATCGATTATGAATTCTATGGAGTTCAATCACCATAGAAATCATAATCGATTTATTAGTTATAGGATACGTAATATGCTCTCTACTATAATTATTATTCTGCTGCCTCTTCTTCCTTAGCGTTTTCATCAATGACTCTTTGCTGAACATCGGAAGGTGCTTGCTCATAACGGGCAAATTCGTAGGAGAAATCTCCAATACCACCTGTCATGGAACGAAGGTCTGTAGAATAACCGTACAGTTCTGCCTGCGGGATATCTGCAAGTATCTCCTGTTTACCTCCGGCAATCGGATTCATTCCCAGCACTCTGCCACGACGTTTGTTCAAATCGCCCATGATATCACCGGTGAATTTATCCGGAACAACTACTCTTAGTGATACAATCGGCTCCAGCAATACCGGTGAAGCTTGCATAAAGCCTTGCTTAAATGCCAATATCGTCGCCAACTTAAAGGCCATTTCGGAGGAATCAACCGGGTGATAGGAACCATCCACTAAGGTTGCCTTAATTCCTACAACCGGATAACCGGCAAGCGGGCCTTTTTGAACGCTTTCGGCGATACCCTTTTCAACTGCCGGGAAGAAGTTCTTTGGAACAGCACCACCAAAGATTTTCTCTTCAAAAATGTATGGCTGATCTAAATTACCGGATGGTTCAAATTCGATATGAACATCACCATATTGGCCATGACCGCCGGATTGCTTCTTATGCTTCCCTTGCACGCGCACCTTTTTACGTATGGTTTCACGGTAAGGAATTCTTGGTTTTATAATTTCGATTTCCACTTTGTATTTACTTAATAATTTGCTTGCCGTAACTTCCAACTGTTGATATCCGATACCATACAGCAGTGTCTGACGATTCTCTTTATCATTCACTACTTTTAAGGTCAAATCCTCATCCATAAGTTTTGCAAGAGCTTGAGATACTTTATCATCATCACCCTTGTTCTTTGTCTTAAAGCGAACATAGCTATAAGGCGTTGAAACCGCAATCGGATCAAAGATAACCGGATTGGCTTTGGTCGTTAAGGTTTCGCCGGTAGCGGTATTCGATAATTTACCCAAAGCACCAATATCACCGGCATGTAGCTCATTCACTTCAATCTGCTCTTTTCCTCTTAGTATATATAATCGGGAAACTTTTTCTTCCGTATCCTTATTTGCATTATAAACGATTGAATCCGATTTAATCACACCGGAGCATACTTTAAATAATGAGAATTTACCAATGAACGGATCGACAATTGTTTTAAACACTCTAGCTGAAAATGGCTTGCTGTCATCACATTCTACCGTAATTTCTTCCCCGGTTTTAGCATTCTTTCCCTTGATACTTGTCTTTGCAGGACTTGGGAAATATTTTTCAATCGCCTGTAATAACATGGTAGTACCTTGCGCATTCAAGCCGGATCCACACATTACAGGAACAACGGTACCATCTATTACATTATTTCTGAGCGCTTGTGAAATTTCCTGCTGTGTAAATTCTTCTCCAGCAAAATACTTCTCCATTAATTCTTCACTGGTTTCAGCTACTGCTTCCAGCAAAATTTCACGCGCCTCAGAGAGATTTGCCTTACTATATTCCGGAATTTCACATTCAACATAATTACTACCAGTGGTAAATCTTCTTCCACCCATCTTAACTACATTAACAAAACCAACGAATTTTTCGTTCTCCCTAATCGGGATATGAAACGGAGCAATTTTCTTTCCATAGAGTTCTGTCAGTTTCTCTGTTACCTGACGAAAACTTGCATGATCATCATCCATATCGGTTACAAAGAAAATTCTTGGCAAATGGTACTTCTCACAGAAGTCCCATGCTTTCATCGTTCCCACTTCCACTCCTGCTTTTGCTGAAACTACAATAACGGCTGCATCAGCAACAGCAAGCGCTTCCTCTACTTCTCCGACAAAATCGAAATAACCTGGGGTATCCAAAAAGTTAATTTTGATGTCCTCATAAAAAATTGGTACTACTGTTGTACTGATGGAGAACAATCTCTTTTGTTCCTCTTTGTCGTAATCACTGATGGTGTTTCCTTCTTCAACTTTTCCTTGACGTTTGATGTTTCCTGTTGTGTACGCCATGGCTTCGACTAAAGTAGTCTTGCCACAGCCACCGTGGCCTAACAAAACAACATTCCTTATCTTTTCAGAAGTGTAAACATTCATACTGATTCCTCCAATACATTTTATTGTAGTTGTAGCAGGAGCTAGTGAGCTAATATCCGGGTCAAGCTCACATTATGAAAATATCATGTTTTGTACTAGTCACCTCCAGGATTGCTTATTATGGCTTGAACCAACCATCGGATTGCAATCGCTGCTTTAAGCTGCGTGTTGAAATGTCGATAGAATATTAGAAATTACTATAGAAATACTATAAGTATATTTTACAAGAAGTAGATAAAATTTACAACTATTTTATCCGAAATTAACAAATAATTCATGTCTCATTCACAAATTGCATTGTCATTTTTACACTAATTTTGACACTTATGATAATTCTTGTTTTACACTTTAAACCGTTACACTTTAAAGCGATAGAGTATTGACATATTAAATTTACAAGAGTATACTACTCGATAAGAGTGGAAAGCAAAAAGCAAATACATAATAAATTCAGCTTATGATATCTAATATGATTCCATTTACATATTTACATACACATAAAATAGAGGAGATTATAGATATGATTATAGTAATGAAGCCAGGTGCTAAGAGAGATTCCATCCTTAAAATAAAAGAACTCATCGAATCCCATGGTTTGGAAACCCATATATCAGAAGGGAAAGAAGTTACCATTATTGGTGTCGTTGGTGACAAGAATAAACTGCAGGATCAGAACTTAGAAATCTATGACGAAGTTGATAAAATCGTTTCTGTTACAGAAAGCTATAAACTTTCCAACAAGAAATTTCATCCGGATCCTACGATTGTAACCGTTGGTAATGTCAAAATCGGCGGTGATAATTTCGTCGTCTTCTCCGGTCCATGTGCTGTGGAAAGTAAGGAACAACTTCTTGCTACCGCTTACGCTATTAAAAAGGCCGGTGCCCAAATCCTTCGTGGCGGTGCCTATAAGCCCAGGACTTCCCCATACTCTTTCCAAGGGTTGGAGGAAGAAGGGCTCCAATTTATGAAGGAAGCCAAAGATGAAACGGGCTTACCTGTGGTTTGCGAAGTGACCAGTCTGAATGCGATAGAAACCGCTGTAAAATATGTAGATATGCTGCAGATTGGTGCAAGAAACATGCAGAATTTCTACCTATTAAAAGAGGCAGGTAAAACCGGGCTTCCTGTGCTATTAAAAAGAGGACTTTCTGCTACAATCGAAGAATGGTTAAATGCGGCAGAATATATCCTCGCAGAAGGTAACCCGAATGTGGTACTTTGCGAACGCGGTATTCGTACCTTTGAGACAGCGACAAGGAATACCCTTGATATCAGTGCAGTCCCTGTGATCAAGGAGAAAAGCCATCTTCCAATTATCATTGATCCCAGCCATGCGACAGGGGTCAGAGCCTATGTAAAACCATTGGCAAAATGTGCTGTTGCCGCCGGAGCAGATGGTTTGATGATTGAAACACATCCGAACCCATCCTGTGCTCTTTCCGATGGCCCGCAATCCTTAACATTCGAGGCGTTCGAGGAGCTTACGAAGGAAATCAAACCATTGATTCAACTAATGGGAAAGAAATTTTAAGGAAAATGCCCCTCTGGAAATAATCATATGTAGGAATGGAGATCATTATGGAAAATTCTTTTACAAAAATGAATGATAACAAAATAAGCAATCATTCCGGCACCTCGGAAGGCTGCAAAGGAGAAGATATTTCCGATTTTAAAATCGGCTTTATCGGATTTGGATTAATCGGCGGGTCCATTGCCCGTGCATTAAAAAAGGTCAATCCTCAAATCAATCTAATTGCTTATAATCATAATCATGACAAACAAAATGCCGATTTACAGGCTGCTTTATCCGATAACAATTTAGATGAAATCATCCATTCCCTGGAAGACTTTGCAGATTGCAATATCATTTTCCTATGCGCTCCGGTATTGGCCAACATCGCTTATCTCTCAAAGTTAAAATCAATCATTCATGCTGATTGCATTCTTACCGATGTGGGCAGTGTCAAGGGTAATATTCATAAGGAAGTAGAACGGTTAGATTTGGAGGCAAATTTTATCGGCGGACATCCGATGACCGGCTCCGAGAAAACCGGTTATCGCAATTCCTATGCCCTTCTCCTTGAAAATGCCTACTACATCCTGACCCCTACATCGAAAGTCGCTAAAGTAAAAGTGGATTTCCTTGTTGGATTAACAAGGCTCATAGGCTCCATACCGATTCTTTTGGACCCCACGGAGCATGATACGATTACCGCTGCCATAAGCCATGTACCGCATATCATTGCTGCCCAGCTTGTAAATCTTGTACGTAATTCCGATGATAAAGCTGAGAAAATGCGTACCTTAGCCGCGGGTGGTTTCAAAGATATCACCAGAATTGCATCCTCCTCACCGATTATGTGGCAGAATATCTGCTTAACCAATGCCTCTAGTATTAAGAAGTTATTGGATCGTTACATAGAAACATTGCAGGAGGTATCAAATGCCCTAAGTCTTAGGGATAAAGAATACTTATATCAACTCTTTGCCACGGCTGGGGAATACCGTAGTTTGATTCCGAATTCTGCGAAAGGTATCTTAGAGAAGATTTATGAAATTTATCTGGATATTACGGATGAAGCCGGAGCAATAGCAACCATTGCAACCCAGTTAGCTGTTAATCAGATTAGTATTAAGAATATCGGTATCATTCATAACAGAGAATTTGAAGAAGGCGTTCTGCGGATTGAATTCTATGACCAAGAAAGTGCGGATAAAGCCGTTGAAGTACTGAACCATTTTCATTACAACTTATACGTCAGGTAAGGAGAACGAAACATGATAATGCATAATAGTGGACCATTAAGAGGAGAAATTACCGTTCCCGGGGATAAATCCATTTCCCATCGTGCTGTTATGTTCGGTTCTTTAGCAGAAGGAAGAACCGAAGTAACAAACTTTTTGCAAGGAGCCGATTGTCTCTCCACCATTCGATGCTTTCGGCAATTGGGAATCGAAATTGCCAATGAGGTTGCATCGAATACCGTCACGATTCACGGAAAAGGATTGCATGGACTAACGGAATCAAAGGAGATACTTGATGTCGGTAACAGCGGTACTACGATACGTTTGATTTCCGGAATTTTAAGCGGTCAACCTTTCACCTCAACCTTGACCGGAGATGCTTCCATCCAAAAAAGACCCATGGCTAGAATTATAACACCTCTCCATATGATGGGTGCAGATATTGAGAGCATTGAGAATAATGGGTGCGCTCCCCTAATGATTAACGGTAAAAAGGCGGGCATGCATCAAACATTGCAAGGTATTCACTACCCATCCCCGGTAGCCTCAGCGCAGGTAAAATCCTGTGTACTTCTAGCCGGTCTTTATGCTGATAGCGAAACTTCAGTCACAGAACCTTCCCTTTCGCGAGATCATACCGAGCGGATGCTTCGTGAATTTGGAGCCATCATTACCTCCAAAGGAAATACAGCAACAATTCTCCCAAATCCCCGCTTAATCGGAAGAAAAATTCATGTTCCCGGTGACATCTCTTCCGCTGCTTATTTTATTGCTGCCGCTCTCATTGTTCCAAATTCGGAAGTGGTCATGAAACATGTAGGAATTAATCCAACCAGGAACGGTATTCTTGAGGTTTGCAGGCAAATGGGTGCCAATATCCGTCTTGAAAATATCATTGATCATGGTGGTGAACCGGTAGCCGATATTGTTGTAAAACACAGTGAACTGCACGGTATTGAAATTGCCGGCAGTATCATCCCAACTTTAATCGATGAAATTCCTGTAATCGCAGTTCTTGCCTGCTTTGCGAAAGGGGAAACGATTATAAAGGATGCATCGGAATTAAAAGTAAAAGAATCGAATCGTATTGATACCATGGTGGAAAACCTCTCTAAGATGGGTGCAGATATTACTGCAACGGAAGACGGTATGATTATCCGCGGCGGAAAGCCGCTCCATGGTGCTATGATTAATAGCAAATCAGATCATCGGATTGCCATGTCCTTTGCAATTGCCGGTCTAATGGCGGAAGGCGATACTGAGATAGAGAATGCAGAATGCGTAGAGATCTCCTATCCTAGCTTTTATAACGATTTGAGAACCCTTACCCATTGAGACATCATTTTCAATGAGATTATAATCAATGCGTTTTATAACTAAGATAGAACGATATCGATGGTAGTAAATATTTTATTGCTATTGGGATAAGCATTAATAAATAGTATCAAAAGACCCCTTCGTTAAACTTTTTATCTAACGAAGGGATCTTTATTGTCTTACTACCTTATTATATTACTACCTTCTTTACCTTTTCGGTACCAAGGGAAAATAGCAGGAATCCCCCAAAGCCAAATACTGTAGCAAGTGCCAAAAGCGTCTGGATACCAAAAGCTTCTAAAACCGGTCCTCCGATTAGCAGAGCTAGAATTCCTCCTATATTCATCGCAGCAAAAAGATAGCTTTGGCTGTTTACAACATATTTCGAAGGAATCACGGAACCTGCATAATATACGGAGCTTACTGAATACAAAGCAAAGCCAAGCATCTGAAAGCACATGGCAACATACAATCCCGGAATATTTGGCGCAAGGAAGGTAGCAAGAGCCTTTAATGTAAAAAACAAACCGGATATTTTTACCCATGTGTCACAGCGTACCCGCTTCACCATCGGGATAAATAGGAACATTGCCGGAAGCTCTGAAACAGCAGCAATTGCTGATGCTATTCCTTGCTCAGCGGAAGTTCCGCCTTTGGATACGGTAATTTGATAAAGATAGCTAGTCGTAAATGCATGACTAATGGAACATAGGATGCTGCCTAGCAAGAACATGGCAAATTTCTTATGATATTTTAGAAACTGCAATAACCCAAGACTTTCTGTAACTTCCTGCGCAACCAACTCTTTCTTTTGCTTCGCAGTAAAAAGGAAGCTTGTAAAGCATAGTATGATACAAAGTATCATCGTAACAGTCAATATGATATCGTATCCCATGGTTATCATCCATCTTCCGATGAATAAGGAAATCAGTGCATACGAACTTGATCCGATACCACGTGCGATACCGAAGTTAACACTTCTTCCTGATTGAATTGCCGACATACCCATGGCATTGGCAAAGGCAGGCAACATTTGCAACCCCATAATCCCAATACCGTAAACTACTAAAATTGTAGTCGGTGAAATTGGTATCCAGCGTAAAATGGCACAAGCAAGAAGTACCATCATTGATATTGCAATGGTAGCCATCGTAAGCGTTAAGCGTTTACTTCTATTCACAAATCCGGTCATGATGATTTGGAAAATAATACTGCAGCCGGCAGCTACCCCGAGGATACTACTTACAATGATATTAGAAAAATTCTTACTTAACAAATAATTTTGCGCATAACATAGCAGTACACCGTACATTCCCCAAATGGATGCTTGAATGAAAGAATACTGGCTATTTGTTTGGTACTTTTTCAAGGACTTATCCTCCTTACCACACCGATGAAAGCGATATCTTCTGTATTGCTTTCGTATCCGACTATTGCTTTATTATAAAACAAGATAGTGGAAATTACCATATGTTTCATTTATTGAAAATACCATCATTGCATGATAAATTGAAGGTGATTCGCTAGTCATGAATAACTCCTTATTGCCAATCCAAGACCAGATATTCCATCCGTAATAATTCCCATCATAACGATGATAATGCATATTCACGTAAATTTGCTCCGTGGCATTGCCGTATTCTTATACCACTGTTCCTGCGATTAACCTTCCCTCTTTTTACCCTTTCACCTGTCATGACCTAACCTTTTATAACCTCATACACCAATGCTTTCTCTGAGATACGTACACTGTTTCTATATTCCACCCGATCGATAATGCAAAGATCTCCTATGATAACATCATTCCCTGACACCTGACTTGCCTTGGTGTATGCAATGTTGACATGATCCGCTTCAATAAATGGAATGGATATAATTTTCTTAAGTCCTATCCTCTTCTTGTTGGGAACCGTCTTTGGTAAACTCCTATATAACTTATCCGGTATAAACTCATTTTTAATCACCACGCTGCTGCCGGCTAGCTGACCAATGGATACCTCCTGCGTGGTAAGTAAGAATATATTTTCAGCATTCACTTCCTGCGCATGTACTCCATAAAATCCATAGAAATGCATGTAACATAACATTGTTACATTGTCAATATAAATTTTACCATTACTACTAGTGCAGATGAAAAGGTAAGTGTTTGAAAAGCGCGCACATGGATTTCTCTCTCATGACATTTCCTTGATATGCAAAAAAGAAGTACGCTATCCGTTGTGATTCCCGTTGTAAAGGTGAATGATTATACAAGCGAATTCCTGTTTTATAATCATTCAATTGCATTACCACGTACGAATCACGCAATAGCGTACTTCTTTTATTCATGACAAGTGAATTGGCCTGCCAATTCATCTTGCTTCATTATCTATACAATGAGAAAAACTTTATCCTATAAAAGTATTACGAAAGTTTCCATTTTACTGTATGAAGTAACTTTCCTCAGGTCCAAGAAAGCTCTCCTTTAAATTACCGCAATCAATCACAATTCTCTGCAGAACATATCCTGCGTCTACCATATAGAAACGCAATCTGTGAATATTTTTACTGGAAAGCGTATGCTTGGTTGCAGTTATTCTTGCATTCTGCATAACTCCTTTACTCCAGACCTCACCAGTGCCTACGGGAGTTCCCACAGGAAAGGTATCCACAACCAGAGGTTCTTCCCCGTCAATTCCTATGGCATAACGCATGCCGGTTTCCGATGATAGGTTATTGGTTGGCGCACCGTAGGCATATACGGTTACTTCGCCGGTTTTGGATGTCACAAACTGATATTCCAGATAGGGAGCGTCAACTCCCGGGGTTTTCCCATCCAGAGTAACCGGAAATACCTTTAAGCCTGAACGTGTTCGACCATAATCTGCAATTACCTTCCATTCGCCGCCGCCATTTGCAACATTCTCTGCATAATGCTCGGCTTCCATTGCTACCACTCCATGGGTATCGATAAAAGTTCTGGCCGGCAGATTGCGAATATCATAGCGAACTGCATGAACAAGAAGCGTAACTGTCTTTCCGGCACCGTTTATCGTAACTGTACCCGAAGCATAATTGCATCCTTTTGGAACTTTACTCCAATCCACGCAGAGATCGATATGGTTATCCAAGTAAGTGGAAGAATAAATTGCACCGGTGACAAATCTTTCTTCCTTTCCATTCATCCGATGAAGACGCATTTGAATCCATTCCTGATCTGCCAAAATTCGATAATCCACCGGTGTTTCCCCACCTCCGCCTACGGTGATGGTATGGATTTCCTCTCCGATATTGGTAAAGTCCGGTAGCTCTACAGTACCTTCCTCGTAGATATTCATATCCTGCGGTACGGCAACAAGCATTTTCTTACCGCCTATTGGTGTAAAACGCTTTAGTTCTGGCATAATATTAACCTCAGCAGAACGCCAGCCGGTTTGTCCAATATGCGCCTGCGTCATCATACCATTCCATTTACCACCGGACATCTTATGATTATAATAATCCGATAACAACCAATCCTGTACAAAGCATTCATTCGCCAGCGCAGCGTAATAATTGGCCGAATTACGGCCTTGGGAGGCATAAAGGCGATTTTTAGCGGTACAAATATGTAATTTATAGACATAGTAAGAAGCCTTCGTCGGATAAAGTACCAATTGGTAAAATGCGTCCTTTTTCTGTTTCGGTATCTTCTTGTAAATGCTCTCTGCAAGATTCGCTACTTTTTCATATTCCTGAAGCACCCGATCCGCTTCCTGATAATGTACCGGATGCAGTACATCCGGGAACAGATTCTCCGGTTTTCTTCTTCCGTTATACTTGGTATATCTTCTTAACACTTCGGCAATATCTTTGGCAAAAGTATCCCCGAACTCTTTCTTAGCCCAGAGATAGGTGTATTCCTCCACCTTATTTAACTGTCCCCATTTATCCATATCGTAAGCTAAGTCTAAGAAATATTCGATTGGGAATTCCATAGGCTTTATATCCCCAACATTCACAATCCATATCTTTCGAACTCCATATTCATAAGCCATGGTCATCTGTTCCCAAGTTTTCTGCAATGGCATATTATTGATCCATTTGTAGGAATACGGTCCGCCCACATAATCAAAATGGTAGTACATACCGTATCCCCCTTTGCGGTCTTTCAGAAGCGGCTGTCCACCCTTGGTATCCGGATTCGTTCCCGGCAAATGGCGTACATTGCCGAAGTTATCGTCACAAAGCATTAGGGTGATATCTTCCGGTACCTTCATTCCTGCCGTATAGAAATCTTCTACCTCCTTATATAGGCACCAAACCTGCGGTATCTGCGTTACATCCGGGTTGATATGTTTAGCAAGGATTTCTCTCTGATCGGTAACGATCTGTTCATACAAAGCAATAATTTCCTCTATGGCACCGTCCGCAATCATCGCTTCGTCACCATCACCGCGCATACCGACAGTTACTATTTTCTCATAATTCTTGTTCTCTTTAATCCGATCCTCCCAAAATCGATATAAGCCGTCCCGGTTTCTTTGATAATTCCAATTCTCATGACCGCCATATTGATTACCCAGTACGGTCCATTCTTTCTGCGCGCGCATCATTGGTTCATGATGGGATGTTCCCATGACAACACCGTATTCATCCGCCAACTTTGGACTTGCTGGATCATCGATATTGATACTCTTTCCCCACATCGCAGGCCACATATAGTTCCCCTTAAGTCGTAGAATGAGTTCAAATACATGCACATACATCTTGGAATTAACACCACCAAACTTCTCCTGACACCAATCGCCAAAGCAGGGGTTTTCATCATTAATAAAAATTCCTCGGTACTGAACCGATGGCTCCTTTGATTCAATCCTACCGTCAGCAATCAAAAGCTCAGATTTCTTCACAGGATAGCTATCAGCCCACCATACCCATGCTGATACGCCAATGATTTCGGATAATTTATAGATGCCATAGATCGTACCTCTCTTATCGCTACCTGCAATGACTAGAGCCTTTTTAATTCCTTCCAACGGGTTCTCAATGGTTTCCATGCAGTAGGTTTCCCATTTCCCTTGGATACCGCTAACATCCAGTTTCCCCTCAGCAATCAGTCGGTCAATCCATTCATTATGGCCTATCGTTCCGGCGATTACTATTTCGCCGCTTCCTAATTTCTTCTTAAGGGAAGGCATTTTCCCGGTAACGAGTTTAATGTCTTTTGTCAATGCTTTTGCAGCAATTGCAACCCCTTTATAATCCTTAGATGAGATACAGATATCTGCAGCTATTCCGTTCCTTGCTAATGTGAAAAATCCCTGCTCTTTCACGTAGCATCGTTTCTGATTCAAACCGGTATCATTTTCATTCATCTTGATAATGACCATATGTAACCTCCCATCTTTCACACGCCATTAGTTTTGTCATTAAACAATATTATAACAAACGGTAGCGTTATTGTATAGGAAATCAGAATACTGTATCGATTATGACATGTATACTATCATTTACTACAAAACAAATCTGGGGTGAATATCAATCCTTATCTCTTTTAGAGTAGGATGATATTCGCCCCAGATTTGTTGTTTTCTTGCAAAGACTAATGGAAATTAAATATATGAAGTATCAAAAGAAACTGATTAACGTATTGATTATACATTCTTTACATCGGTGTCCTTAATAACAAGCTTTGTAATGATAAAGCCTGCGATATAGGAAATTACCAATCCGATGAAGTAATTTAACATACTTTCCGGTTTCATAATTGCGATTGCAACCAGTCCGGATGGTCCCCAAGCATTGGCAAGAACATGGGTAAGCATTACATATGCACCACCAAAACCTGCTCCAAGACCGGCTGTGATAAATGGTTTAAATAATGGTAAAGTAACACCATAGATGAGTGGCTCGCCTACACCAAGGAAACCTGCCGGTAATGCACCCGTGATAACCTTCTGCAACCTCTTATTGTCCACTCTTTTCGCTACAATATAGATTGCTAATGCTGCACCAACCTGACCTGCACCTGCCATTGCAAGTACCGGGAATAGGGATACACCACCCATTGCCTCCAATTGGATTGCATAGATTGGAATTAAACCGTGATGTAATCCTAATAATACCATCGGCAGGAACAAAGCGGATAGGATATAGCCACTAATTACACTAACAACCGGATTGGTTGAATTAATAATTAAACTTAATACAGCAACCAAACCATCGGAAATGAATCCGGTTACCGGCATGATGATGAATACAAATAGTATTGATGTAACCAATAGGGATAGGAATGGTGTGAGAACCAAATCCAAAACATCCGGGATGCGCTTTCTGATAAATTTTTCAACCTTGGAAAGAATCCATACACCTACAATAACACCAATAATTCCGCCCTTACCCGTTGTTAATATGGAATTTAGCGGAACTTCCGCATCATACAAACCAAAGATGGTAGAGATCTGGACGATATTAGCACCAATGGATACTGCACCAATCATACCACCCAATGCTTCCGTTGCACCAAACTGTTTCGCGGAATTGATTCCGGTATAGATTGCAAAGTAACTGAGGAAACCACCGCCGATCAAGGAGAATAACAACTGAAGCACTTGCCAGAAACCTTCCGTACTAAGAATTTCCTGTCCTTGTAAAGTAGTAACCAAACTCGCTAATCCATTAAATAATCCGGCAGCGATAATAGCAGGAATCAATGGAATAAAGATATTGGCTAACATTTTCAGTACATTTTTAAACAGATTCTGCTTCTGCATGGATTTGATAGCCTCTTTGTTCTCCTTCCAATCAGCAGTCCCTTCCTGTACTCTTGGTAATCCGAACTCCTCAACGCAGATATCCGTTACCTTCTTTGCTTTTCCGGGGCCCAATACGATTTGTATTGCTTTGCCATCTGCCACATACCCCAATACCCCTTCTGTTTTCTTAATATCTGCTTCTTGCACAAGACTTTCGTCCTTTACTTCTACACGAAGTCTTGTCATGCAATTAGCAGCTTTTACTACATTATCTTTTCCGCCCAAGAAATCTACAAGTAATTTAGCTAACTCTAAATTTGTCATAGTAAACCTCCTCCTTTTTGTCGCTTACTTTATCTCTTTAAGGGCAAGTCTTATATGCCCATGAGAACGTTTTAATTTTTCTTCCGCTTCCTTCCTGCTACATTGAAACAGGATCATTGCAATTGCAAGTTTTACACTTCCCTCGGCTTCCTTTAGCATCTGCGTTGCTATTGCTCGAGGACATCCTGTTGCTTCCATAACAATATTTTCCGCACGGGTAACCAGCTTTTCATTGGTCTGCATGACATCTACCATAAGGTTCTGATATACCTTCCCGATACCTACCATGCTTCCGGTAGAAATCATATTCAGCACCATCTTCTGAACGGTACCGGCTTTCAACCTGGTTGACCCGCTTAATACTTCCGGTCCTGGTATCGGTTCTATCGCAAGATCTGCGATCTCTGCCATCTCCGACCCTTTATTACATACGAGTGCAACCACTTTGCATCCGATACTTTTTGCATATTTCATTCCATGAACAACATACGGTGTACGTCCGCTTGCTGCAATCCCAATTACAATATCCCTATTACTAAGCTGAATCTCTTTTAAGTCCTTTTCACCAAGCGTGGTACTGTCCTCAGCACCCTCCACGGCTTTGATAAATGCTTTTTCTCCACCGGCAATTAATCCGACCACCATATCCGGAGATACACCAAAGGTCGGCGGACATTCCACGGCATCAAGAAGTCCAAGACGCCCGCTGGTACCTGCTCCCATATAAATAATTCTTCCCCCATCATTCAAAGCTTTCGTACACCATTCAATTGCCTTTGCCACTTGAGGAAGAACCTCGCGTACTGCCTTTATTGCATTTTCGTCTTCCTTATTCATTATGGTAGCAATCTCCAGGGGTGTCATACAATCCAGGTTCATCGTATTTTTATTCCGTGTTTCCGTTGTTAGCTTTGTCAAATCCAGCACGATATCCCTCCTGTTTTTTCGCTAATAAGCTTTTAGATGCTTACTTGTGTATTCTTATTTTATTAATGTAGATGATGTTTCCAACGACTCCGAAGTATGATATGGTTTATCAATATGTGTTCTCTGAAACTGCGTAATGCTGGTATCATATTGCCGATTAATATAAGCGGTATAAAGGATATCTATGATATTTAGTTGCCCAATGCGAGAGGACATCGCTCCGCTTCGAAAGATAAATTCGGTTGCAGCCACACTTAAGTTATAATCCGCAAGCCTGGACAGCGGTGTATCTTCAAATCTTGTGATTGCGATAATTGGAGCGCCCTTCTCTTTTGCTGTTTTTACGCATTTTAGAACTTCCTCGGTCAAACCAGAGTAACTGATGGCAATCGCTAAATCATCCTTCGTTATATTTCTCGCCTGTAATAATTGTGCATGCCAGTCTTCACTAATCAAACATGGTTTATTAATTCTTAAAAACTTAAGGTAGGCATCCTTTGCCACTAAGAGAGAAGATCCTATTCCAAATAAGCAGATTGTTTTGCATTTGCAAATGAGATCTACGCACGCTTCCAGCATTTGAAGATCAAGTAGTTTCTTCGTATTTTCCAAGGAAGAAATATTTTTATAGGTTACTTTCTCAACAATTGCCTCTAAAGAATCTTCTCGGCTTATCTCTTTCTTTTTCTCTGCATTCGTTGACTTTCGAACTGCCACCTCATAGATTAAAGATTTATGGAAATCTTTATATCCTTGGAAACCTAACTTACGACAAAGACGAATAATCGTCGATGCAGAGGAGTAGGTCCTCTCTGCCAGCTCATGTACACTGCATTTCACAGCATTCTCCGAATCTTCGAGCCAATACTTAATAACTCCTTTTTCAGCTCCACTTGCGCGGCCAGAATATTCCTGTAACCGAATTAGAACACTTTTCATAACATGCTCCTTCTGTGCTTAGCCAGCACCTAAATTAATCATATAATATTGCATGGTAATGTCAATAAATCTCTTCTATTATGAAACATTGTACCATCTATTGATTAATTTTACTAATCAAATCTTATTTTCTTGGATTAATCTATAAAATTTAAACAATTTTCTCTTAAAAAATCGATCTACAGAAATATGCTGTTATAAATCAATTCAAAATAATACAAGTAAATATTTAGGAAATAGAATTAATGATCGCTATAATAAATTAGGCAATACGGTTACTGTTATTTTATTCTTTAACATTTAACCATTACAAGCAACTTGAATGAATATTATCGTATCCATTATAAATAATTCCAATCTATAAGTACATGATGGAAACGAAAATGCGCATTACATTTCATTCCTACGCAAAATTGTCCGACCAAGGATCTCCGGAAAAGAAGAAAGAGAGGTAGGACAGATTTTAAATCTGTCCTACCTCTCTTTCTTTCCGTTCAATATTTGCTAAGAAATGATCGTATACACTTTTTCTTATTGGTCGCCGTTTAAGATGGTATACTCTAGATATATTCTTACAAATTAATATTTACTAAACTCATCTACTTTCTGTAGATCAACTTCAAAATAATCAAACTTCCCATCGAAGCTAAATTCAATGTATAATTTGCTTGCTAATTCGTCTATACGATCTTTCTCTTCTTCTGTAAAAGATTCATAAGAGTAAAGGAATTGCGATGCCATAGACGCTACTGCTCGATTTTCAGCAGGTAATTCAATTGGTATCGCATTCGGTGGTAAAGCTGGTGCTAAGGAAGATATATATTTATCAATTAATTCCTGTTCTTTATAAACTTGATAATTAAATGAGATATCTTCACCAGTTATATTTTGGAATACAAATGAATGCTTAATTAAATGTTCATCAGGTAAAATCATGTATTCCGCACGTACAACCTTGAAGTAATCTTCAAAAGAACATGTGCTAGAGTTTTTTGATATTTTTTCTATAATCTCATCGTAAGTTGAAGTAAAGGTTTCTTCTTTAAAACGTTTATTAATCATTGCAAATGATATTATAATTATGATGGTAACAACGCTTATTAGCGAAATTAATGCTATTTTTTTCTTCACAATTAATAAAAATCCTCTCTATAGTATTTACCAGTTAACCAACATTCATTTCCATACGATGATAAAACACTTGGAGACAACATTTTTTCGTTTTTGCATATTTTCTCCCTCCATATGACTATCTAAGAGTAACCATCATATACATTATATTTAATTACTAGATATAAGTACATGTCGTGAATAGAAAATTTTTACTTCACTATTCAAATTGCGAATGATACAACCGATAATAATACCCCTTCTTCTCCATCAATTCCTTATGGGTACCTTGCTCAACAACATTTCCTTGATCCACAACAAGAATATTATCCGCTCCTTGAATCGTCGATAAGCGGTGAGCAATCACAAAGCAAGTCTTCTGTTCCATCAGCTTTCTCATCGCTTTTTGTATCTTGATTTCGGTTCTTGTATCTACGTTCGATGTTGCTTCATCCAGGATTAACATTTTCGCATCGAGAAGCATGGCACGTGCAATGGTTAAAAGCTGCTTTTGCCCTTTTGAAATATTCAAACCATCTTCATTTACAATGGTTTGATATCCATTAGGAAGTCGTTTGATAAAGGAGTGGATGCCTGCCATCTTAGCAGCTGCTACCACTTCCTCCATGGTAGCATTCTCTTTGCCATAGGCGATATTATCAAAAATGGTTCCCGCAAACAACCAAGTATCTTGCAGTACCATGGCATAGGATTTTCTTAAGCTTTTCCTTGTTAAGTCCCTTGTTTCTTTCCCATCTACATAAATATTGCCATCCCATACGTCATAGAATCGCATCAATAAATTGATAATCGTTGTCTTTCCAGCTCCAGTTTGTCCTACGATTGCGGTAAGACTACCCGGCCTTGCTTTTAAAAATAAATTTTTAATAACAACTTTATCTGACTGATAACCAAAAGATACATTTTCAAGAGCCACCTCGCCATGTACTTCAGTTAACTCCTCCGCATTCGGAAGATCCTCTACTTCCGGCTGTTCATCAATCAGCTTAAAGACCCGCTCTGCTGCCGCTGCCGCTGACTGTAGCTCACTGATGATATTGGCGATCTCGTTAATCGGACCGGAAAACTTTCGACTGTACTGTACAAAAGACGAGATATTTCCTAAGGATAGCCTACCATTCAGATACAGTATAGCGCCAAATACGGTAATTAACGATAGCGATAGATTATTGATAAAATTCACCGTAGGCCCAGTCATACTTCCGTAGTATTCCGCTGTGTAATAAGCATCCACCGTTTCCTTATTTACCTTATCAAATCGTTCCATGATCGTAGCTTCAGCAGCATAGGCCTTGATCGTTTTCTGCCCGGAAACCATTTCCTCTACGAATCCATTAAGTTCTCCTAATTTGGCAGAACGCTTACGAAAGAGTGGCCGAACCTTCTTAGCCATATAACGCGTATAGAATAATGCCATCGGAATGGTAAGTAACATTACCAGTACCAGTGGAGGAGAGATCATCAACATCATGAGAAAGGAGCCCACAACGGTAATGACACTGGCGCATACCTGAATCACATCATTCGATAGGGAAGTATTCACCGTATCGATATCATAGGAAATGCGGCTAATAATATCTCCTGCCTGATGCCGGTCAAAAAATCCAACCGGCAGTTCCGCCAATTTATTAAATACATCTTCCCGCATTTTTCGAATAATCTTCTGACTTAATCTAATCATAATATCTGTAAGAATATAGGAAAGTGCTGAGGAAATTAAGTAGAATAGTATCATCCACCCGGCATAGTAGAATACGGTACGAAAAATAACGCTTCCTTTGCCCGGTTCTATGGCATCAATTGCACGTCCGGAAAGCATTGGCCCTACTAATGCCAATAGATTGCTGGCAACGGTTAAAGCGATTGCCAAGAGAACCAGGTACTTATAATGGACTATATACTGCCAAAGGCGCTTTAATACATATTCTCTATTTTTCGGTTTATCTGTTTTATCACTTATTTTACTTCTTCCTGTATTAATATTTCCTGCCATACTGTACCTCCTTACGTATATCAGGCTAGTTAAAACTCATTAAGCCATCAGCTGTGACTGATAAATTTCCTGATATACATTGCAGTTATCCAGTAATTCCTCATGGGTACCGTATCCTGCCATCTGTCCATCTTCAATAACGAGAATGTGATCGAGCTTCATGACAGAGCTGATTCGTTGGGCTATCATAATGGTTGTGGTACCTTTATAGTTTTCCCTGATTGCCTTTCGAAGATTCGCATCTGTCTTATAATCCAAAGCACTGGAAGAGTCATCTAGTATCAGAATCTCTGGCATTCCTGCCAGTGCTCTTGTAATCAACAACCTCTGCTTTTGACCACCGCTTAGATTGCTTCCTCTAATCGCTAATTTATAATCCAATTGACCATCCAGATTCTTCACAAAATCAGCTGCCTGCGCATGTTCTGCTGCTGTCCAAAGAACATCGTTCTGCAGGTCTCTGCCAATACGAATATTTTCAACGACCGTATCCGCAAATAATACATCATTCTGAAAAACAACACCGAATTTCTTACGAAGCTCCTGCTTTGGAATACTTCGTATATCTTGCCCATTGATTCTGATACTGCCTTCCTTTACGTCATAGAAACGCATAAGCAGATTAATCAGCGTGGTTTTACCCGATCCGGTAGAACCAATAATTCCAAGGCTTTCCCCTTTTCGTAGGGAAAAACTGATATCAGAGATACATGGTTCTTTGGTATAAGCAAAACTTACATGATCAAATGTAATGTGATCCTCTGTAACCACCTTGGGAATGTCTTTCTCCTCCAAATCCTCCGGTGCATCTAATACTTCTTCAATTCGTGCAGCCGAAGCAATGGCTTTGGAATAGCCTACAAAAATGCGGTTAATCGCCATAACGGCATGAAGCATAATCGTAAAATACGATAGAAATGCTACAATTTTCCCCGGTTCGGAGGCTCCACTATTCACCCGATAAGCTCCTACAATAATCACAAGGGTAAGCCCAAAATTTAGCAGGAAATTCATGATTGGATTGGTAATTGCCATAGTAAGTCCTGCCCTTTGCTCCATATCGGAAACTTCCTGATTCACTTTGGCGAATCGCCCCTTTTCATATTGCGTCTTAGAAAGCGCCTTAATTACACGGATACCGCTTATATTTTCACGTACTACTCTTACCATTCGGTCAATGGATAATTGCAGTTTCGTATAAAGTGGGATTCCTTTCTTAGATACAAGATACACAACGATACCCAGAAGGGGAAGTACCCCGGCAAGGACTAAGGTAAGAACCGGTTCCAAAGTACTGGTTATGATTATTCCTCCGATTAATAGAATTGGAGCACGGACACCCATGCGTTGCATCATACCGAGCATATGATGAATATTATAGGTATCCGTCGTCATCCTTGATTCTAAAGACGGTACTGTAAAATAGTCCAACTGCGCTCCGGACAAGCTTTGAATTTTCTCAAACAGATCATGGCGCAAAACTTCCACAATATCACTTGCTACCTTGGATGCCATTCGATTGGCTTTAATATTAAAGGTTCTGGCACCGATGGAGAGAAAAATCATTACTGCTCCCCATAGAAGGATTAAAGAAATGTCTTTTAACGGAATGACATCATCCAGGATATATGCCAACACCCAAGGAAGGCCCAAATCCATTAAAGATCCCAGTATCTTGATAATTAGCCCAAATAGCATGCGAATGATATGCGGTTGTATATATGTAAACACTTTTTTCAAAGCGATACCTCCAAGTTTCAGTGAGTATATTTTTCCTACCACCAAACAGATGGGGAGGCAGGGTTCATGTAACAAATCCAATTCTAACGTAAGTCAAAACCCTAGTCAAGGTAACTAAGACAGACAAAAAACAATATAGCTATGGGAGATACCCAATTAGCTATATTGTTACCATTCATGATAAAAAGAATTGGCTCGCCAATTCTTTTTATCATCCATTATAGTTTAACAAAATATTCCACATCAGAAACAAAAACAGTTGCACCGCCTACGGTAGTTGTAACATTTGTCTGTATAGGGTTGAATGCTCCAACCGGATTGGTGAATACTTCTTGCCTTGGACCACATTCTATCCTTAAGATTTCTAAAACTTCATCCACCTTATCATCTTCTACACCAACCATTAAGGTGGTATTTCCCTGCCTTAAAAACCCTCCGGTTGTGGACACTTTGGTAACATAAAAGCCTTTTCTATTTAAGTGATCTGTCACCTTGCCACTATCATTGTTCCGTACTATTGCATAGACTAATTTCATGTGCAGCATCCTCCCTTACCCTATTTCCCCTATTCGTAAGCCTCATAATATTCAGAATAACTATTTTCTATAAAGCTACGTTCCATATAATTCCATTACAATATCATTATATGACGAACCGGAGAAAAAGTAAAGATAAACGATGCTTATCCATAACTTACTATGAAGTATATCTCCCTGTTTTAACAGCTAATTTATAAATGCTTTACCACCGATATATACTTGTTCCAGTGTAAAATCCGGTGAAATAACAAGCATATCCGCTTTCTTTCCAACCGCAATTTCACCAATCTCATGATCCATATGGATTGCTTTTGCAGGTAGTAAGGTTGCACTGAGGATTGCTTGTTCCTTATCTACACCGAAATTAATTACATTCTTCACTTCTTCAAATACATTGGTTGTAGAACCGGCAATCGTACCATTTTCCAGCGCCGCTTTTTTATCTTTCACAATTACCTTCATTCCGCCCAGTTCGTATTCCCCATTGCCTAAACCTGCGGCACTCATGGAGTCCGAAACGATAACAAGCCGGTCCGGGATCAGTTTAAACATCATACGAACAACTGCCGGATGAACATGGATACCGTCACAGATTAATTCCGCATTCACCGGATAATCGGAAACCATTCCTACAATTCCGGGTTCCCGATGATGGAGACCGTTCATTGCATTGAATAAATGGGTGACATGGGATGCACCTGCATGGACTGCTTTGCATGCTGTATCATAATTGGCACTGGTATGAGCAATGGATATTACTTTGGATTTACTATATTTCTTGATAAATTCCATAGCTCCCGGTAAATTAGGATCAATATCCACCATTTTAATGTTGTTGCCTGATAACCGATCCCATTCTTCGAATGCTTCCTGATCCGGCGGAACTAAATAGTTCTCATCATGGGAGCCTTTTCGATCCTTACCAAGGAAAGGTCCTTCCATATTAATGCCTAGAATACGGCATCCCGCATACCCTGCTTCCATTGCTTTATTTATATTTTTCATAATGCCGCTAGTTATATCGTATCCCATCGTAATGGATGTCGCCAGAACGGAGGTAATACCACTTTCTGCATAGGATAAACACATCTTTCCAATTTCCTCAGGGGTTGCTGTGGAGAAATCAAAACCTGCACGCCCATGGGTATGAATATCAACAAATCCGGGTAGAAGCATTTTCCCTTGCAGGTTCACTATGTCTTCCCCTTGCAGGTCTTCTCCGACTTCTACTATCGTATCCCCTTGAATAGCCACATCAAGCTTTCTGAAATGTTTATCATAAAATACTTCTGCATTCTTTAGAATCATATGTTTATCCTCCTTTATTATTTCCATACTAATGCAATTACTATTAAATTAAGATATTTTATTTAACCTCATCATAATTTATTCTATTACCTGCGTCAAGGTAAAATCTGCTAAAGATTTTCCTATTTATTCTGTAACGCTTTCCTCCTTCCTCATGTTCTTCATCGCTACAGACAGCATCAATTTGATTCGGTTCAGTTGATTAACGCTGGAAATACCGGGATCGTAATCAATTGGAATAATATTTGCCTCCGGATAGCGATCTTTCAGTGGCTTCAGCATACCTTTCCCTGTGATATGGTTCGGAAGGCAGGCAAGCGGTTGAACACAGATGATATTATTGGTGCCTTGCTCAATGTACTCAAGCATTTCTGCTGTAACCAACCATCCTTCACCGGTCTGGTTACCAAGAGATACCACCGAGGATGCCATCTTAGCCAGTTCCTCAATCGGTGTCGGCGGAGAAAACCGTTTGGTATTTTGAAGTTCCTTCATAACGATTTTTCTAAAAAGTTGAATATAAGAAGTTGCTATGCGACCAAACTGCTCCGTCAGTTTCTTCCCGGCAAGATATCGGAATCGGAACCGTGAATTAAAAGAAGAATATAAGAAATAATCCATAAGATCAGGTACAACTGCTTCTGCTCCTCCTTCTTCGATGATATTTACAATGTCGTTGTTGGCAGTCGGGTGATATTTCACCAGGATTTCTCCCACAATTCCTACCTTCGGTTTTTTCAAATTGAGTAATTCCAAATGCTCGAAATCCCTGACAATGCCTCGGACCGTCTTACGAAATGCCAAAGTATTACCGCTTCTTACTGTCTCCTTGGCTTTTTCGTTCCATCTCTCATAAAGCAGGTCCGCTGATCCCGGAAATGCTTCATAAGGTCTTGTCCGATATAAAACCCGCATGAACAGATCTCCCAGAATGATTGCCATAATGCATCGGTTAATTAAACCTAAAGATAATTTAAAACCGGGCTGCTTTTCCAGTCCCACCATATTTAAAGATATTATAGGGACATTGGCAAATCCGGCTTGCTGCAACCCCAATTTAAGAAAAGCGATATAATTGGTTGCACGGCATCCGCCCCCGCTTTGCGTAATAATCACAGCGGTTCGATCAATATCATACTTACCGGACTTAAGGGCTTTTACAACTTGTCCGATCATGATAATTGCCGGATAGCAGGCATCATTATTGACGTATTTGAGTCCTTCATCAATCGCTTCCCTGTCCATAGCCGGAAGCACTTCCAGGCGATAACCGCAACTTCTGGCTGCTTCTTTAACAAGTTCAAAATGGATGGGTGCCATTTGCGGTGCCAGAATCGTATGCGTATCCCTCATTTTCCTTGTAAACAACGGTTTTTGAAAGGAAGTATTTATAGAAACCGGTTTATACTGCATCCGTTCTCTTTCCTCCATGGCCGCTTTGAGAGACCGGATTCTGATTTTTGCTGCGCCGAGATTATTGCCTTCATCAATTTTTATTATGGTATACATCTTTCCTGCGGATGCTAAAATCTCGGCAATCTGGTCCGAAGTAACAGCATCGAGACCGCAGCCGAAGGAATTTAACTGAACTAGTTCCAAACAGTCTTCCTTGGCAACAAGACTGGCGGCACGATAAAGCCTCGAGTTATATACCCATTGATCAACCACTCTTAGCGGATGGGTTAATGGTGTTATATGGGCAATGCTATCTTCCGTCAGCACAGCCAATCCACAGGATATAATCAAATCCGCAATCCCATGATTGATTTCCGGATCCACATGGTACGGCTTACCGCAGAGCACGATTCCTTTCTTTCCTTCTCTTTTCAGATAAGCTAAGGCTTCTTCTCCCCTCTTTCGAATATCTTGCTTATATTTATCCCTTTCCTTGCATGCTGTAAGCACTGCCTTTTTCGCTTCCTGATACGTAACACCAAAGGATGCGAATTCTTCAGCCACTCTCTTAATCAGTACCTTTGTATTATCCATGGAGAAAAACGGCGTAAGAATTTGAACATCTTTTTGCTTTAGCTCATCAATGTTGTTCCTGATGACCTCCGGGTAGGAAGTAACCACCGGGCAATTGTAATGGTTCGTTACTTCGGAATACTCCTTTTTCTCATACACAACGGATGGATAGAAAATCGTCTTAATTCCTTGATCGACTAGGTTCAAGATATGGCCATGACAGAGCTTTGCCGGATAGCAGGCTGATTCAGAGGGAATGGTCTCTAAGCCCCGTTCGTACACCTTCTTACTGGAAGGGGAAGAAAGAATTACCCGAAATCCCAGGTTGGTTAATAGCGTAAACCAGAACGGATAATTCTCGAACTGATTAAGCACCCTTGGAATACCGATAATACCTCGCTTTGCTTCTTCCAATGGCAAAGGCGTATATCCGAATGTCCGGTAATATTTATAATCTACTAAGTTGGGCAAATTCTCACGGCTCTTTCTCTCCAGTCCCAAACCACGTTCACAGCGGTTACCTGCAATAAAGGTATCTCCGTTTGAGAATGTATTGACTGTTAGCAAGCAATGATTGGTACATCTTTTACATCGCCGATAGGCAGCCTGCATCGTAAAATCCGTTAATTGCTCCACAGAAAGAAGGTTCGTTACTTCCCCTTCTTGGTATCGTTCCTTTGCAATTAGCGCCGCTCCGTAAGCACCCATAAGACCTGCAATGTCAGGTCGAACAGCTTCCCTTCCGGTAAGAAGTTCAAAACACCTAAGCACAGCATCGTTATAAAAGGTTCCTCCTTGGACAATGATTCTTTTGCCAAGGTCACTGGTATCTCGGAGTTTGATTACTTTAAAGAGCGCATTCTTCACAACGGAGTAAGATAAACCTGCGGAAAGGTCGGAAAGTTTCGCTCCTTCCTTTTGCGCCTGCTTCACCTTCGAGTTCATGAAAACCGTGCATTTCGTTCCAAGGTCCACCGGCGTTTCTGAGCCCAAAGCTTCCTTGGCAAATTCCTCTACGGATAATTGCAAAGACGCAGCAAAGCCTTCAAGGAACGAACCACATCCGGAGGAGCAGGCTTCATTGAGCAGAACGCTGTCTATGGTTCCGTTCTTAATCCGCATACATTTCATATCCTGTCCGCCGATATCCAGAATAAAATCCACATCCGGAAGGAAATGCTTCGCCGCTGTATAATGGGCAACGGTCTCAATTTCTCCGATATCCATATGGAAGGCTGCCTTCATAAGTGCTTCCCCATAACCGGTAACTGTAGATTTTGCAATTACTGCTGTAGGAGGAAGCTGCGCATAGATTTCCTTCAGGATTGTAATCACCTTTCCAATGGGATTACCTTCATTACTGCCATAATAGGAATAAAGCAGTTCGCCATTCTCCCCGATGAGTGCCGCCTTCGTTGTTGTAGAACCTGCATCTAACCCTAAGAAAGTTCGACCAACATAAGTGCTAAGGTCTCCCCGTTCAACCATCGCTTTCGCATGACGTTTTCGAAATTCCTCATATTCTCCTTCACTTTGAAATAGCGGCTGCAGAATCTGCACCTGCTCATCCTTATAATCTTTAATTCTGCTAACACGGTTTTTCAGTTCCTTAAGGGATATCGTACTTTCTTTTGAAGCTAACAGGGCTGCTCCTATTGCGGCAAACAATTGCGAATACTTGGGTGTTATCGCATCTTCCGGAGCAAGATTTAAACTTTCCACGAAACGCTTTTTTAACTCCGACAAGAAATATAGAGGCCCGCCAAGGAATGCAACTTTACCCCGTATTGGCTTTCCGCAAGCAAGTCCACCAATCGTCTGATTAACCACTGCTTGCAGAATGGAAGCTGCGATATCCTCCTTGGCTGCACCGTCATTAATCAGTGGCTGCACATCCGTCTTGGCAAATACGCCGCAGCGGGATGCAATCGGATAGATTACCTTATGGTTCTTTGCATACGAATTCAATCCGGCCGCATCGGTATTTAATAAAACTGCCATCTGATCAATAAATGCTCCGGTTCCGCCGGCGCAGCTACTGTTCATCCGCTGCTCGATTCCACCACGGAAATAAGTAATTTTCGCATCTTCTCCACCAAGTTCGATTACTACATCCGTTTCCGGAATAAAGGTTTCAACCGCCTCCGAGCATGCTATGACCTCCTGTACGAAATTCAGATTTAGCCACCGTGAAACGGATAATCCCCCGGAACCCGTAACGTTACCCTGAATTTTTATGTCCCCCAATTCTTGATAACATTCCTGAACCAATGTATCTAACGTACCTTTGCTATCCGATAAATGGCGCTTGTACCGACTAAAAATCAATGTATTCTTATCATCCAATACAACCAGTTTTACCGTTGTTGAACCGATATCTATTCCAACTTTATACCTGATCATAAGTTCCTCCGTATTCACATATTGTCTATGCAAGCAATTTAAGTAAATAAGCCAAACATCACTTATGTATTATGAACGTTTTTGCCGGAAAATAAACAAGAGGCTGTTTTAAAGTACAGATAGGTATTTAGACAACAAAAAACAGGAAATACCATTTGGGTATTTCCCGCTAACATGAAAAAACATTGATTTAGATAACACTTATATTACACTTTTGACATAATGTATCCATTCTTGTGATTATATCTAAGTTATATTTTGCTATTCTTTTATAGTAATGTTTCAGTTATTATTTTATAGTTAATTTCTAGGTATTATTTTCGTTATGCAAACAATTATCAATAGCGATTACCAAAGCACAGAAAAATCCTGCGTTATCCTCATCCGGAATATCTAATTCATAACTGTCTCCCCAGGAAAGCCATTTTTTATGGACGCTACCATAATACTGTCCGTTCTTTCTGATCTCATAATCCATTCCAAAAATATCACCTTTGATTTCAAAGTTACCAAAGCTGCTATCTACATTTAGCTTGGGTTTGAAAAATGATAACTCTTGGTTAACTGTGGCGCAAAGGATATTATTTCTATAGATTTCATATTTTGCCAGGAACAAGGTAATCCTTCTCTTAATATAGTAGAGTTCCTGACCATGAGTATCACATAAATGAAGCTTATCACCGATGGTAAAAAGTTCACTTCTTACGTTAAATACCGGATTTTCATTGGCATTGTAGATATCGTATTTATCCCCTATGGAAAACACTCTTTGTTTAATATAAAGTTTCATACTTCCTCCTTTATTGGCAAGCCAATTCCCTTGTCATGAATAAAAATATTTTCAAATATTAGCTCCTTCCTTTGATAAAATAATAAATAGCAAAATTATGTAACCTGATCATTTCCTATCTGCTATGATAAAAAATATCAGCTTAAACCATAAAAGACGTAAAATATTTAAGCTGATATTCTTTCTCGTTCGTTATGAAGTTACAATACAAATTACAGATAGGGAAGAAGTTCATTCATAAAATCCTGCTCAATACGAACAAGCCGTTTTGCTAAATCGATACTTTCCGGTGTTGCGGATTTATACTTATTGATATATTCACTAAGAGACTTAATCCCCATATTGCAGCCATCAATCATTAGCTCAGCAATTCGATGGGTATCGTCATTAAGCATTAGTTTTACTTCCGTACTGATCCATGACATTACTTTCGCCATCGGTGAAGGGTCCTTCTCATCCTTCTCCACCTGATTTAACAGTGCATGACATTCATCTCCAAGTTTAATATGAATATCATTGTACTTACTAATAATAGCCTTTAACTGTTCATTCTTAACAGACGGCAGAACCTGCTCCATGCTGTTAGTTGCGGATTTACATCCGGAATTCACTTCCTTTAATAATTTAATTGTATCCTCATTCATAATGGTATACCTCTTTTCTGTTTTTTAATATCGAGTATACCAATCATTGTATTCAAGTTTCTAAAATTTATACGATAGTGTTTTGATCCATTTGCATTTCCGTTTCTCTTTTTTCTTCTCGCATAAAAATCAGAGCGAAAATAATCGCCGCTGCAATAAATCCTATTCCTCCGATGTATCCCGTCGGAACCGGACCGATCAACGGATTACCGCCATCTTTCGTAAAATATATGGCTACGGAAGCAAAACCATTAAGACTTCCATGACCGATAACCGCCGGTATACAGCTTTTTGTTTTCCATGACAGATAGGAGAAAATGGTTCCTACAGCAGTGCAAAAAATACACATTGCAAAGATTCCAAGATAGGGGTAACCAAAGTACTCCAAACCATAGTTATGACCCAATACCGTTAACGGTGCATGCCATAATCCCCAGATAACGCCACTGATCAACAGCGTAGGCAAAACATTAAATCTTTCCATCATTTTAGGAAGAAGATATCCTCTCCAACCCCATTCTTCGCCAAAGCAAGTCAGGGCGTTGATTACCGGCGATAGAAAAATTCCAACAATAATTTGAATTACCATGGTTACCAACAACTGTTCCTCAGGCATTGATATCCCGGATTTCTCATAAACGGAAGTCAGATATTCAAAATGAAGAGATAAATTACTCGGATGGATTAGGAAATATACCACAGCACCAATCATAGTTAAAACTACCGGGCCAAACCATGCCATCAGATAGTACTTTAGATTTCCCTTTAAATTCGGGCGAATCCATGCATTTTTAAAACCTTCTTTGGTAATCAGTCTTGTCAGAAGGACTCCTATCGCCGGAACAAACATGATGCCGGCAACCATCAGATTTCCCACCGCTTTCAGAGCGATATCACTGGATTTGATTAATTTAGCAATGACCGCTATTTCCAAGACGTAAGTAATGAAAAATGTAATACCTATGTACAATAAAGTACGCTTTGCATCAATATCAAACCTTCTCTTTTTCATTCTCCTTCTTCCTTTCTTATTGTTAATAGATTTATTCTTTGATATGCTCTTCCTTTATGAAGCACATTTTCATTCTACAACCGACTTTGTTTGAAACGGATATTTCATTAAAAATGTACATAATCAGTATAATAAAATCATAGTATATATCTCATCGGTAATCAATTCATAATTTCTATTTTTAGTATAATATTAATTTACCAAGCCCTGCCATGTTAAATTGTCATTTTTTAATCATAATGATTAAATATCTTAAATATACCAATACTACCATTTAGATAATTTCATTAGCCAATATAAGGTGGCTTACCTATCCTGCTTTTTAACTACTCTCACAGCTAATCTAACCAGATTCTTAAGAAAGGATTGATTAATTGAATGGACAAAATATCGTTTGATAACTATAAAATTGCAGAGATTTCTGAGGATGATAGGAGGAAAATTGCAGAGTTAGAAAAATCAATCAGTTCTTCCTTAAGGAAAGACATTGTACTGATTGCTTACGAGTCGAAATGTAAAGAAGCAGGCAGATCCGGCATTCTATGCTAGGCTCTGCCTGCACTGCATTTTTCCTTATTGCGTATGAATTATTTTATATTCATGTTCACTTGCTTCGTTGTAATCCTTTCTCTAAATGTCCGATCGTGCTCAACAAAAATCATGGTTGGCTGATATTTTAAGATTAAGTCCTCAATCTGAACTCTTGAGAACACATCTACGAAGTTCAAAGGTTCATCCCAGATAAATACATGAGCCGGTTCTGCCAGACTTTTTGCCAGCAGAACTTTTTTCTTCTGTCCTCCACTGAATTGACTGATGTCCTTTTCAAATTGGTTCCTTGAGAAATCCAGCTGCCGTAGTACTGTCTTGAAAATCGTTTCATCCAATCCGAATTTAGCGGAAAAATCCTCCAGGCTTCCTTGCAGATAGGAGGTATCTTGCGATACATAAGATATCTTGAGTCCGGAAGCAACAGAAAATTTCCCTGTATATGGAATGTCTTCCCCAAGAAGGAGTTTAATAAGCGATGATTTACCGGAACCATTGCTGCCGGCGAGGGCAATTCGCTCCCCACTCATCAGTGTAAAATTTACATTGTTAACCACAACGCGGTCACCATAATAGATACTTAAATCTTCTACTTCAATAATTCTTTTCTTAGGGAATGGAAGGATATTCATTTTCAATTCATCCACTTGCTCAATATTTTTCAGCAGGGATTTTTTCTCCTCAATCGCCTCCAATTTTCTGCTCTCGATTGACTTAGCCCGTTTCATCATCTTGGCAGCCTTATGGCCAACATGTCCACGATCATAAACATGCCCGCCAATCTTGGAAGCCTCCAGCTTATCCGACCATCCCATAGCTCGTCTGGCAGCTATGGCAAGATTATTAATATCCTTCTTTAACTGTTCATTCCTTTCCAGCTCATAGTTATCCTGCCAGTCCTTATTCTGTTTCCATGAGGAATAGTTTCCTTTCTGCACTTCAATATTATTGCGGTTAATGGAAAGAACATGGTCTATACATTGATCCAGAAATGCTCGATCATGGGATACCAGGATAAAACCGCTTTTACTATTTAAGTAATTCGCAAGTGTCTCCCTTCCCTCCATATCCAGGTGGTTCGTTGGTTCGTCGATTAGAAGGAAGTTATTTTTCTTTAGGAACAGCGCTGCAAGCATGATTTTGGTTCGTTCCCCGTAACTTAAGGTATCAAACGGTCTGTCCAGTACGGATAGATCCACCTGCAGTTTACCAAGTTCCTTCTCAATCAGTTCATCTATAATATAGCCATCATGATTTTGATAAAGCTCCTGAAGATGCCCGTAACGTGCCATGGCATCATCACATCCTTTGAAACTGCCATCTCTTTTACTCTCTTCTGACGCGATATGCTTCAGGCATTCCTCCATTTCCTTCTCCCATTCTGCAAATGGGGCAATCGTATTTTTCACGATATCTTTGGTTAAAGCTTTTTTATCTTCTACCTTAAATGGGAAATAATCAAAGTTTACGGAAGCTGTGATGGTTCCCTTGTACTCATATTTCCCTAATAAAAGGTTAAGAAAGGTTGTCTTACCCCTTCCATTTCTTCCGATAAATCCAAGTTTCCAATCCGTATCCATCCGGAAACTTACATTTTCAAATATATTGTCATAAGCGGTATCATAGCTGAATGTCAAATCATTTACAATAATCTGCGACATGGAATCCCTCCTCTATACATTGGCAAGTCGCTTCACTTGCCTTAAACCAGAATCAAAAAAAACCACAAGAAATTACCTTCCTGTGGTTTCCATTGCAGAAATATATTGTAAAATAAGCCGACTCCACCTTATAAAAGGTGTCGTTGTATGAATAATCTGCTATCGATAAACAACCGGAATGATAATTTCTTGCTTGTGCAAGCAGGGTTAACCTAATCTTTGCACGAATCTAAAAGTCAATTGTGTCCCATTGACTTTCTAAGCCTTATGAAACAAGAGAAATTGATATTCCAATTCCCTTGCCATAATTGAAAGCTTATCTTAGCAAGTAATAATCATTCCTTAATACCTCATTTCCTTAATTTAATATAATTCATCTTTTATATGAATATTTTAATTATATCCTGATTCCTTAGGAATTGCAACAACTTAAAATACGCATAAGCATGCTATCCTTAAAACAGAGATTTATCTTCGTCTTTATCGTCATTCATTTCATTCAATAGGATGTCCAATAATTTTAAATAATCCTGTTCTGAGAAAATCTCATCGAATACAGACGATGTATCTTCCGTAACCACCTCAGATGCTAAGGGAATCGTATAATATCGATTCCGGATGGTTGAGGTAACCGGAATAGCAACCGATGTTGCCGGTTTTGATGTAACGGTACCGGCACTAAATTCCTCATTCATGTATTTCATAACCTTAACAACATAATTTTGGGTTTCCTTAAACGGTGGAATACCGCCATATTTTTTAACATTGCCCATTCCGGCATTATATGCTGCCAGTGCCAGCTTTGTGTTACCATCATATTTATCCAGTAACTGGCTGATATATTTCGCGCCACCCATGATATTCTGCTCCGGATCGAAAGCATCCTTTACACCCAAGGATTTCGCGGTAGCCGGCATTAATTGCATAACGCCTTGCGCACCTACGCGGGATACGGCATTGGGATTGAAATTGGATTCCGCTTTGCCAATTGCTTTTAATAGATTAACCGGTACATTGTATTTGATGGCAGCTTCCTCAAAAATATCATCTAAGCTCTTCATTTCCTTAAGATAGGAAGAAAAACTTTTCCCATCGGAATTATTAACGCGCTCCGAATTGGCGTTGTATACCTTTGGTTGGTTAATATTTACTATGTTGTTTACCTGTGACATACTTTTCTCCTTTGTATCAGGCTATCACAATGTTACGACTTTCTTGACTAATCATGGGTTATATACCATGATTTTGTCTCTTCAATTCATAATTACTTAAATTATAGAGTTTTCTTGTTTCCTTGTCAACCTTCAAAAAGTACTATAGAAATGATATACATCGTAACAAGAAGGATGGATTTATGTATTATAGCAAAACCCCATATGTTAGTATTCAATCTAACATATGGGGTTTTGAAGGAAAGAGTATTTAATTATCCAGTAATTTGCTATTATTTGTCCAGCTCATCATGTTACGAAGCTCTGCGCCAACCTTCTCCAACGGATGTCCGGCTTCCATCTTTCTCTTTGCATTGAAATTAGGACATCCAATCAGGTTCTCAAGCAGCCAGTTACGGGCAAAGGTTCCATCCTGAATATCGGCGAGGACTTTTCTCATGGCATTCTTGGTGTCCTCTGTAATAATCTTTGGTCCGGTTATGTAATCACCATATTCCGCTGTATTGGATACGGAATAGCGCATTCCTGCGAAACCGCTTTCATAGATGAGATCAACGATTAACTTCATCTCGTGGATACATTCAAAGTAAGCGCTTTCCGGCTCATATCCTGCTTCCACGAGCACCTCATACCCTGCCTTCATCAGTGCAGTTATGCCGCCGCAAAGTACGGCTTGTTCACCAAATAGGTCAGTTTCGGTCTCTTCTCTAAAGGTCGTCTCAAGAACGCCGGCTCTCGCACCACCGATTGCTAAGGAATATGCTAAACCTAAATCATGCGCCTTACCTGTGGCATCCTGATGGACTGCGATTAAGCAAGGTACGCCTCGCCCTTCCAGATACTGACTTCTTACGGTATGACCGGGTCCCTTCGGTGCAATCATTACTACATCGACATCCTTCGGAGGAATGATCTGACCATAATGAATGCAGAAACCATGAGCGAACATGAGCGCATTGCCGGGTTCAAGGTTTGGCTCAATGGACTCCTTATATAACTTTGCTTGCTTCTCATCATTAATCAGAATCATAATAATATCCGCTCGTTTTGCAGCCTCCGATGCCGTATATACTTCAAAGCCGGCAGCTTCCGCTTTAGCCCATGATTTACTTCCTTCGTAAAGACCAATAATGACTTTAACACCGGAATCTCTCGCATTCAAAGCATGTGCATGTCCTTGGCTTCCATAGCCAATAACAGCCACTGTCTTTTCTTCCAACAAAGATAAATCACAATCCTGTTGATAATAAATTTTAGCCATATCAAATCCTCCTTATTTCTATATATAATTTATCCACAAACTAGATTTGTGGATTTTAGTATCGTACTCCTGCATCAATCATCAAAGTCTTCGATATCTCCAGAGCCTCTTGTAAGACCTGTAATTCCCGTACGTACCAGTTCCTTAATCGTGTATTGCCCTAATAAATTAATGAAAGCATTAATCTTATTTTGATTTCCGGTAAGTTCAATCATCAAGGAATCTACTGCCACATCAACTATCTTGGCACGGAATATATCTGCAATCGATATTATGGATTGCCGCTCTTTTTCCGTAGCAGAAACTTTCACTAAAATCAATTCCCTTGTAACGGATTCCTCCGGAGTCAATTCTACAATCTCCCTGACGTCCTCTAACTTATTCAGCTGTTTTCTAATCTGCTCTAAAATCTGATCATCACCATGTACTAATACCGTCATTCTTGAAATTGCCGCATCTTGCGTCTCACCCACCGTCAAGCTATCAATATTATAACCTCTTCGGCTGAATAGTCCGGCCACACGACTAAGTACTCCAGCGGTATTGTCAACGAGTATGGATAATACAACTCTCTTCATAGAAGGCTCCTTTCTATGGTATTGATACCTATGTAACAGGAATTCTGGTTATAAGAAAAGCCCGACCACAGTTCACTCTGTAACGGGCTGCTGTTACCAATACATTGTTAAGTTGTAAGTAATTGTATCAACGTAACTTTGATTTGTCAAATTGCGAAACTTCATATTTGTTATAACCTACGGTTATGATACGAGATAATTAAATTCATAAACCAATTCAATTACTATGAGTTAAATTAGCAACAGAACTCCAATATTACGTATCACCCCTGTTTTAAGGTAACCATAATGAAGAAGATATACTCGCCGAAGAATAAAATTCACCTTTCCAAGACGGGCAAAGCGTTGGATATGATCTCTGCTATGATCTGATAATCGCTTTCCATAGAGTGAATAAAACTCTTGTGCCTGCGATTGTAAAACTTTCAAAGCTTCTCTTTGCTTTTGAAGAGACGTAATACGATCTTTAAAATAAGCAATAAAACCATTGTTCCCGACTACATTCTTTCCATGCTGCCGATAAAGTAAGGTACTTTGATTTACGTATCCAATTCTACCGAAGGATGCAGCAATTAATCCAATCCACCAGTCATGGAACTTGGCGTTTTTTGGTAAATCATGCTCCGCAATGATCATCCGAAGAGCAGCATTCAGCATGACTGTACAACCAATCAACTTATTCTCCATTAACAGATGGGGAAGGTCCGTCATTTTAGGATTCAAATGCCCTGAGCGAAAGAACGATTCATGAATCGTCTTAAGCTCTGCATCTACTACCTCTGCATCGGTGAACACAACCATGGGAACCTCTTTATCATACTGCTTCTCCATTTGACGCATTCGTTTTAAAGTCACTTCTATTTTATCTTTTTTCCAATAATCATCCTGGTCGCAAAGCATAATGTAGTCGGATGTTGTTCTCGTAATTCCTTGCAGGAAATTCTTCGTAACACCAAGATTTACTTCATTTTGATAAGCATGCACTTTGTCAGGATAAAGACTCTCATACCGTTTCAGAATAGATACCGTGCCATCCTTAGAGCCATCATCATAAATGAAGATTTCTATGTCCTGAAATGAAGAAGCAAGAATGGATTCAATCTGTTCTGCAATATATTGCTCTCCATTATAGGTTGTCATAACAATTGATACCATGCTCATCTTAACGCTCTCCTATAAAAAGTATCATTATAATTATACTCATTCGATAAAATGAATGTAAAGTCATTATCACCCTTCCTAATCCCAATAGGATTTATTCATGCTACAATACTTTACAAAATCCTTGGGTAATAGATCATAATGACTTCCTAACAGATACCCCAGATATTTAAAGCCACTGGTCATAATTAGGTCTGGGATTAAGAGATACTCTTTATTATCAATCAAATACTGCATTGTTTGCTTAACCAGCTTGATTCCTTCTGTTTCCGATTTCACCCTGCTAAATACTTCCGGATATTGATTATGGGAAACCCCAAGATCAAAGTTCCTGGAAAACTGCTGCAAATAGGAATAGCGATGGGAATGGATGACTTTCGCTTCCGCCACGTAAGCAATCTTATAACCTTTTTCAATCATACTTGCAGCCATAATCATATCTTCATTAAAGATGGTTTTCTTCACAAAGCCGCCCAATTCCTTGTAAATCTCATTCCGATACGTAGCGCATACATTGGAGCAAAAATAGGTTTTAATACCCAAGGTTTCTAAATCCGCTTTTGATTTCGTAAAACTTCTATCCGGGTAGTTAAAATTCCTTGTAAATTCCTCTATGATATCGGATTGATCACCAGCCAACTGTCTGGCATATGTCGCAGAAACCCACGGATCTTCATAGGGTTTCAGAAGATTTTCTATCAAATATTCATCTGCAGGAATTGCATCCTGCGTCATGTATAGGAGAATATCCGCATCAGAAAGCGTTCCCCCATACCTTCTCGTACCGCCATGATCAAAGGAACTCTTCGGAATTGAAATAACCGTAATATTACTGTCAGGTATCTCCGGTAAAGGTTGCTCCTGCCCTTCTTTCTCAACCGTATGAAGGATAATCACCTTATTCGGTTTCTTAGTCTGCCGGTACAGCATCTCTAATAACCGATCCAATTTTTCATCTGAATGGTATGTCGGAATCAATACGTCAACAGAATACTCCTCCCATGTTTTCATATTCTCCATCTTCTGCTTGCCCCTCTCTCTTACTTACTTAAATATAGTTATAACCCAAATGGAAACATGTCCATACTTACCATATACCTGTGATTATAACACATTTCATAGAAAAGAAAATAAAAATACTATTAATTTCCTTTCGATTGCAAGATAAAAAGAATTGGCAAGCCAATTCTTTTTATTAGCTAGAGTATTCTCAATTTTTAGAAAATCAAACAAATGAATTTATTTCATCTTGGTATTATTTACAACAAACCGAGCTGCATTATAGAAGGAAAAATTGAAATCACGGATTCCTCTTCCCTTTTCTCCATCGGTAATTTCCTTATAGTATTCTTCCAAATATCCTTCCAAATTGGAAGGATAATATGAGTTATACCTTTCATATTTCATATTTGCCATTTCCCGATATGTCGGATCGTTAAAGTAGGATATCACTTTCGGAACCGCATCATAGGAAAGTTCTTTGGTCAGAAATACGATGTCCTCCATTGTAATTTCATTTTTATTATTCAAATGATAAGAGGCAATTAAGTAATCCGGTCTGCTAAAGGAAAACAGAATATAGAAAAATGCTGTAACTGCCACGCAGTAACCAAACAACGGAAACTCCTTGCGATATACCGATACAATAACACCTGCCAATATAAGAGAATCAATCAAAAGGAACAGAAGAACCAAAAGCCTTAAAAATGTCAAATGATATGCATCAATGTAGAGAAACATACGGTAGGTAGCTGAAGCAATCATGATATAAGTGCATAATGTCATAACCGTAAGGGAAACCTTCAATATCTTATGTTCACGAAACAATGCTGTGCTGATAACCATCAGTGCAATATTAATCACCGTAACTGCCAGCAATTCAAAAAAGCCCCTTCTGGCATATTCTGCAAAGGTAAATTCCTGCGGTAATACAAATAAGCCATTAGAAAATAGATAAATAATCTGGATTCCGCAGAACAGGATATATACTGCTGTGATTAGGGATATTGCGGTAATCGCAATCACAGGATCTTCCTTGGCTCTTTCTTTTGCTTTCTCCGTTGTAGCATACTTAGCCGCACCACAGATAATTGCATAGCAGGAGATAAACCCGAAGACAACAAGGATAGCAACATGAATAATACTAGGAGAAAAAATAAAGGAAAACATTTTCTCTGTCATGTCTCCAAAAAGCAGATCCGCACTGGATAAAAGCGCCATTACAATAATAAGGATTGGCAGCGCTATGATACATCCAAGAATGATACTCATGGCACGACTATTTTTAATAATCTTGCTCTTTCTAAGGAACGCTGCTCCGTCAATCATAGGTATCCCAATAGAAGCGATACTTTTAAAAAGTAAACCAAACATCCTGCCAAAATGCTTTAGAAAATCAAAGCCTTCCTCATCCTGAACCTGATGAAGCAGGGATAAATCCAAAAGAAATAGGGTTCCAATCGTGTTAAGAAACTGCAAGCCTCCATGACTAGTCAGCATGGTAGATAACCCTAGTAATGCACTACCGGAATAGTAGCCTATCGTTGCTTTCTTAATAGGTATGGATAACTTTTTCATAACGAGTACCAGTAATCCAATCATGAATAATGTAAATAGGAAAAAGTTCAAGCCGGCTTCTGTCTTATAAAAGAAGAAAGCAAATGCTCCTCCGAATATGATACTTATGCTTCCAAACACATTGAAGTTTTCGCGAATTTTTTTAAGCATGGGCGAAATCATCTCTGTCTTTGTACTTTCCTTATCTACTTCTTCATATGATTTAACTTCCCACCCATGATTCTCTTGATCTTGGGCAGTTTGAAGGCTATTAAGCACTTCCATATATACTTACCTCCTTTTACATTCCGGACTCTGTGTCAATATCGGATTAAGAATGTGTCAAATTGTCAATGATTTTGAATTCGATTTATTCTTCTGAAGTAGAATCAGTTTCTTCATCCTCCACATATTCCAAAATATCTCCCGGTTGGCAATTCAAAGCCTTACATATGGCATCCAAAGTGGTAAACCGAATCGCCTTCGCCTTATTATTCTTAAGAATGGATAGATTGGCCAGAGTGATGTCCACCTGCTCAGCCAGTTCGGTCAAGCCTATTTTTCTCTTTGCCATTACGACATCTAAATTCACTACAATCATTCCGGCACCCCCTATATCGTCAAATCATTCTCTAGTTTATAAGTAACCGCCTGATCAAACACCAGAGAAAGCACTATGGAGAACAAGCCGGCAATTAAGAATACGGCTACCAGGACCAAAGCAGCCGGTGTTACAATAAAGAGCAAACGAATTGCCATCAAAGCTGCAATTACAAATGCACAGACACCCATGTGTTTTAAGGAAACCACATTCTCTTTAACAAATGGATTTTCCCGTAATACCGTTTCAAACATCTTGCGCAGATTCCAAAGTATAATCAATGCAAAGACCCCTGATAGCATGAAAATAATGCTGTAAGGAATATAATACTCACGAAAAATCCGAAAGAACTTTCCCGCTAATTGGAACAACCATGGGATCGCTGCACATACTACTACTCCTGTGTAAAACATAAAATCAAGTAAATACTTTGTGATTTTTACAATAGGATTTTTATTCATCCGATATTCCTCCTAATTAATAAATCTTTCCTTGCTATATAAAATAATACAATATATTCTGAATGTCAATAATAATTTATCGTTTTTCGATAAATTATTATTGATAAGCATATAAAAACGGTCACACCAAGAACCAGCCAACTTAATAGTAAAATGAAATGCCACTTTGTAAAGTGAGATGCAACATTCGTAACCGACAACTAAATATTTGTAAACGAGACGCAGCTTTTGAAATCAGAA
>Ga0207747_1000402_pt1 | contig 51434 bp, 50 predicted proteins | sample HigsolmetaGSP11D_FD_184839 | JGI IMG/M metagenome (GOLD analysis project Ga0207747, IMG submission 184839) | High solid enriched microbial communities from the Joint BioEnergy Institute, USA - SP1-1-D (SPAdes) | ecosystem: Engineered > Bioreactor > SSF (Solid state fermentation) > Aerobic >...
TGTATGATGTAAAAGTTATGGGCGTAAAGTGATCCGCCTATTCCTGCGAAGAATGCGCCTATTGTAAATGCCAATGTCTTGTAGAAAGTTGTGTTTATACCCATTGATTCTGCTGCTGTCTCATCTTCTCTAATTGCAACACAGCATCTGCCGTAGCTGGAGTTTATGAAGTTTCTGATTAAGACGACAGTTATGACTGCCATCCAGAATACCCACGTCCAGTTTGTGTACTTTGGAATCCCGGAAAGGCCGCTTGCTCCACCGACGTATTCGGTGTTTAGAAAGATTACTCTTATTATTTCTCCGAATCCAAGAGTTGTTATAGCGAGATAGTCGCCTTTTAATCTCAATGATGGGATGCCTATCAATATTCCAGCTATTCCTGCTGCTATGCCGCCTACTAGTATTGCCAGAGGAAACGGCAATCCTAACTTGTATGTTATGATGGCAGATGTGTATGCACCGATTGACATAAACCCTGCATGACCTAATGAAAATTGTCCTGTAAAGCCATTGATAAGGTTAAGGCTTACAGCAAGTATTATATTTATGCCCATCAAGACAATATTTACCACGTAGTAATCATTTAAGATATTAAGAGATATTAAGGCTTGTATCAGAGCGTAGAAAATGAATAGTGCTATTAAGATTATCAACCTGTTTTTCAATATTTGCTTCAACTTTACCACCTACACTTTCTCTCTTACATTTTTGCCAAATAGTCCTGTTGGCTTAATCAACAGTATGATTATGAGTATTGCGAATGAAACACCGTCTCTGTATAGAGAGCTGCCGTAGCCGGAAACAAGTGCTTCTATGACACCCATCAAAAGGCCTCCTACCATAGCACCTGGTATTATTCCTATTCCGCCTAATACTGCTGCGATGAATGCTTTTAAGCCTGGCATGATACCCATTAAGGGATCTATTGAGTTGTAATATATGCCAACTAAGACACCTGCAACAGCAGCTAGGGCAGATCCTATCGCAAATGTGAAAGAAACGGTCCTATCTACATTTACGCCCATAAGTTTTGCTGCATCTGCGTCAGTTGACACAGCTCTCATAGCTTTTCCGATTTTTGTCTTGTATATTATAAGCTGCAGACCAACCATCATGATTATGGATACGACAAATATGACGATCTGTTGGTTTGATATTGTGATTATTCCATTGAAAAATGAGTACATGTGCTGCTTGAAAATCTGAGGATATGTCCTGACCTGTGGTGATAAGAGGATTATACCTCCGTTTTCAAGCAAAAGTGAGACACCGATGGCTGTAATCAATATTGAGATTTTTGACTTATCCCTTAGTGGCCTGTATGCAACTCGCTCAATTGTCACACCTAGTATAAGGCTTACTAACATTGCCAAAAGGAGTGAAGGTACAAAACCTAGATGGAGATATGTGGAGGCAAAAAAACCTGTAAATGCACCTACCATGTATATATCTCCATGGGCGAAATTTATAAGCTTCATTATTCCATATACCATAGTATATCCAAGAGCTATTAATGCGTATATACTTCCTAAAGATAAACCATTTATCAACTGCTCAATAAATGTCTTCATAAATATCACCTCAAGTAAAATTGTATTAAAAGAACATAAGCGGCCACTAGGTGACCGCATTGCCGTGTTTTACAAATTTATTCAGCACTTACTTTTTTCTTAAGTGTCTGTTTACCGTTCTTCAATTCTATGATTACTGTTTGCTTTATTGGATTGTGCTGTGCATCTATTGAAATAGTTCCAGTTACACCTTTAAAATTTTTGAGATTTGCCAAGGCATCAGTTATTTTTGCAGGATCAGTTGAATTAGCATCTTTTATCGCTTGTACCAACATACCTGCTGAATCATACGCAAGTGCTGCAAAAGCATCCGGTGCTGTGCCGTAAGCTGCCTTATATTTCTTTATGAAATCTTGAACTGTTGGATCTGGATCTGTAGAAATAAAGTGATTGCTGTAATAAACGTTGTTTAGTGCTGAAGCACCAGCTATTTTTAATAGATCTGGTGAATCCCAACCGTCACCACCAAGAAGAGGTGTTTCTATACCCATTTCTCTTGCTTGCTTAGCTATCTTTGCCGTATCTTGATAATATCCAGGTATAAATATGACATCGGCATTTATACCTTTTATTTTTGTAAGCGTAGATTTGAAATCCTGATCGCCTGCTACATATGCCTCTTGGTCGATTACTTTACCGCCGAGTTTTCCAAACTGCTCTTTAAAACTTTGTGCAAGGCCCTTGCTGTAGTCACTCTTATCATCTATATATATTACAGCAGTTTTTGCATTAAGGTCTTTTGCTGCAAATTCTCCCATTACTTTGCCTTGATATGGGTCTGTATAACACGCTCTAAAAATTTCGCTTTTTACTTTGTTTGTATTGGGATCGACAGTTACATCAAAAGATGTGCCTGATGGAGTTATAAGGGGTATGTTTTTGCTTAATGCAATTGACGAAGCCGCTTTAGTATTGCCTGTTGTAGCTGGCCCCAATATTGCCACAACATTGTCTTCTACAACAAGTTTTGTAGCTTGGTTTATTGATTCATCTGTTGCAGATTTGTTATCAGCTTTTATCAAATTGATCTGTTTACCGAGAACGCCACCATTTTTGTTGGTGTCATCTATATACAATTTTACTGCATTGTACTCAGAAGTGCCGTATGACGCTACTTGCCCTGTTAATTCAAAAAGTGCACCAACATTCACTTTATCACTGCTGGATGCGCTGGTATTTTTCGTACAACCTGAAAATAATAGAGAAGTTGCCATTACCCCCACTAAAAGCATTGACAGCCTTTTAATTGTTCTTTTCATAAATATATCCTCCCATTTTCAAAATAAATAAAATTTTAATATAATTTTTCTCTACCGGTAGGAAAAATAGAAATAAACTGACAATAAATTTACTATAATTATACTTTAGAATTATTATTTACTTCAAGATTAATTATTTTAACTCATATTCAAATTTTCTAATAAATATTACAAAAAACTTTTATTGACTAATAAATGTTTTTATCATACTATTTTATTAAATAAAAATTTTTCATATTATCAATCGCTATAGAAATTTAGCATGGTAGCATGGTAGTATGTCTTTTTGTTGCCATGTAACGGGAGGAATTTCAATGAGGAGATCTATCTTTGTTTTGGCAGCTTTTTTTATTTTCTCAGTTGTACTATCTGGCTGTGGAAGTAAGACAACATCAAGTGGCAGTACGGAAAAGATGATAACAATCGGTATTACGCAGATTGTGGAACATCCAGCACTTGATAGTGCTAGAGAAGGGTTTATAAAAGCTTTAAAAGACAATAGTTATGTAGAAGGAAAGAATGTCACATTTATACAGGAAAATGCACAAGGGGATATGTCGACAGCCCAGACTATAGCAAAGAAATTTGTCGATAAAAATGTGGATTTAATATTTTCTATAGCTACTCCTACAACACAAGCGGTTAAAAAAGCAACTTCAACTATTCCAATCGTATTTACTGCTGTTACAGATCCTGTAGCTGCTGGTCTTGTAAATTCACTTGATAAACCTGGTGGAAATGTAACAGGAACATCTGATATGGAGCCTATAAATGATCAACTTAAGTTAATAAAAGATTTAGTGCCAGGTGCAAAGAGAATAGGCATTATATACAATGCAGGAGAAGTCAACTCTACTGTACAGGTAAAGATTGCAAAGGATGATGCTGCATCACTGGGATACAGCATAGTAGAAGCGACTGTTTCCAACAGCAGCGAAGTAAATCAGGCAGCACAATCACTGGTAGGGAAGGTGGATGCTATCTGGCTTCCAACTGATAATACTGTGGCTTCATCTGTTGCAGCTATAATAAAGGTAGCCAATTCTGCAAAAATACCTGTTGTAGCAGCAGAGAAGGGAATGGTAGAAGGAGGTTCACTGGCAACGCTGGGTATTAGCTATAGTGATCTTGGCTATCAGGCCGGCTTGATGGCTATCAAGATTTTAAAAGGCGAAAAACCGGCTAACATAAAAGTAGAAACCGCCAAAGACTTGCAGCTTATAATCAATCAAAAAGAAGCAGATGCAATAGGCCTTAAGATCCCAGATTCAATAATGAAAAAGGCTCAAGAGGTAATCAAATAGAGACAAAACTGGAGGTTATTATATATGTCTTTTGCCATTTCAACATTGGAACAGGGGCTTGTTTACGGTATAATGGCACTTGGTGTCTATATATCTTTTAAAATTATAAATTTTGCTGATTTAACTGTTGAAGGCAGCTTCACATTAGGAGCTGCCGTCACAGCGAAACTTATTACCAGCGGAGTAAATCCTATTTTTTCAATTATGTTTTCGTTTTTAGCTGGGGGATTAGCTGGACTTGTTACTGGGTTTTTAAATACTAAGTTAAAAATAACTGAACTTTTAGCTGGTATACTTACGATGACAGCACTTTATTCTATAAATTTGCGTATAATGGGGAAATCAAATATACCAATGCTTAGCAATAAATCCATCTTAGATTATTTCAGTTTCGCAGGTAATTATAGAAATATTTTGTTTTTCGGACTTATTATGATTTTTTTGGTGCTTTTAACAAATTATTTTTTACAAACTAGGACAGGATTTGCTCTTAGAGCTACTGGAAACAATCAGCAGATGGTTCGCAGCATGGGAATAAACACTAATACGACTATAACATTGGGCCTTATAATATCAAACGCTTATATTGCGCTAGCAGGATCATTAGTGTCTCAATATCAAGGGTTTGCTGACGCAGGAATGGGTATAGGGACACTTGTTGCAGGTCTTGCTTCTGTTATAATCGGAGAAGTTTTATTTAGAGAGAGAAATATATTGTGGGCGGTAATTTCGGCTGTTGTGGGTTCTATAGTATATAGAGGTGCAATAGCAGTAGCCCTCACTATAGGATTCAATCCGACAGATCTTAAGTTGTTGACTGCAATTCTGGTGGTTATAGCGCTTTCTCTGCCAGGCTTAAAGAAAATTGTTCTAAGCTCTAACTGAAAGGGGGCGTGAATTGTGTTAAAACTTAAAAATGTAAGTAAATCATTTTATAAAAATACGCCTAATGAAAACCAAGTATTTAAAGATTTAAATTTTGAAGTAGAAGATGGTGATTTTGTTACAATAGTTGGAAGCAATGGAGCAGGAAAATCTACTCTTCTTAACTTGATTGCAGGAGTTTATCCTGTTGACAGTGGTTCCATCATGATAGACGATGTAGACGTAACTTCATATCCGGAGTTTAAAAGGTCAAAATTTATTGGACGGGTATTTCAAAATCCACTTTTAGGTACAGCACCTTCTATGACAATAGATGAGAATCTATCGATTGCATATTCAAAAGGTGCAGGTTTAAGTTTGAAGATGGGCCTTAATAAAAAGAATAGAGATTTATTTAAAGAAAAATTGGCAGAGCTTGGTTTAGGGCTTGAGAATAGAATGAAGACTAAAGTAGGACTTTTGTCAGGTGGTCAGAGACAGGCATTGACACTTCTTATGGCTACATTTGCAAAGCCAAAGCTGCTTTTGCTAGATGAGCATACTGCAGCTCTCGATCCTAGGACTGCTAACATTATAAATGAAATTACAAATAAAATAATCAGTGAAAATAACCTTACTACGTTGATGGTTACTCACAATCTTGAACATGCCTTGGAATTTGGAAATCGGATCATTATGATGCACCAAGGTAGAATTGTTCTTGACTTAAAAGATGAGAAGAAAAATTTAACAGTACAGAAACTTCTAAAGATGTTTAACGAGGTTAATGGCAGTGACTTTGTAGATGATAGGGTAATGCTGGCGTAGTGAATACAATCACACCTGTTTTCTGTTGTGAATATAATAATAAAAATGATTCAACAGGAAATGAGGTGTTTCAATGGAGCTTCGTGAAGTTAAAAAAGACGATGAAATTGATGTAGAGAAACTTGTGGAAGTTATATCACCACTTTTAGGTGAAATGAAAAGTAGTACACAGCCAATATATATAGCAAAGTTTATACTTTTTGTATTTTTACTTATTCTTGTAAATGATACTAAGATATCGACTGTTGCGTTAAATGCTCTGGTTGCTGCGTCTGATATTGTTTCATTTTTCCCAGCAATATATAATATTTATTCGGCTGAACCGATTTCGCTAGAAGAGCCGGGTATAAGCAGTAAGTTACCAAAGCTGTTATTTCCTCCACCGGAAGGGATAACAAGAGAATCTTTCTTTGGATTTTTATTGCTTTCAATTTTTACTTTGCTGGGCTTTTCTAATCTTCAATATTTATATGCAATTTATGCATCATTAACATATACTTTTATACCGAGTGCAACAGCTAACTTGATAAAAGGCCTTCCACCATTGATTCCAAATGAAGTTTTAGATCCTGATAAAGGAAATTCACAAAATAATGTAAATTAGAAGTATGAGAGCTAAAAGCCCTCATACTTTTTTTAATGCCATTTCAACATTTATCATTCCATATCCCTGTGAGTAATATCTGTAGTGGTCAATATTTGTTGAAGTTGATTTCAAAATGTTTTTAATCTGATTATTAGTAAGAGAAGGGTTTTTCTCAATTAGCAATGCAGCAGCACCAGCTACAATCGGTGTCGCCATAGATGTTCCAGATGCAGTTCTGTACGGCTTATTTAAAAGGATACTGTCATCAGTGCCAAGAGGCACATTTCCAGATGCTGTTGAAACAATTTTCACACCAGGTGCTACTATATCAGGTTTTAGCAAAAACGCAGATCCCCTGCCTGAGAAGTTAGCAATTTCATCATCTGAAACATCAACAGTCCTCTTATCATCTACGGCGCCTACGGTTATCACGTTCATGCTGTTTCCTGGTGATGTTATAGAGTTTATGGCTGGTCCAGAATTCCCTGCTGCAACTACTACAACTATGCCATTTCTCCACAGTTTGTCAACGCCTTTAACGAGAGGGTCTAGAAAAGGTGGCAACGATGGTGTTTCGCCAATTGACAGTGATACTATTCTTATTTTGTATTTATCTTTGTTGTCCAGTATCCATTGCATACCTGTCAGTATATCAGATGTAGAACCGCTGCCTCTTGAATCTAGAACTTTGACTGACACTATATTTGCTTCAGGTGCAACCCCTTTATATTTTCCACTTGACATATAGCCACTTCCAGCGGCATCACCTGCTACATGTGTTCCGTGCCCGTTGTCGTCATATGGATTCTTTTTTCCATTTACAATATCATGAAAGGCAATTATTCTGTTTTTTGGTTTGGTGAAATCTGCGTGTGGATAAATGCCGGTATCCAGAAAGGCAATTGTGACTCCTTTGCCGGTATAGCCCTGTTCATTTACTTCTTTGGATTTTATTTCCTGTGTAGCGATGTTTAACTGCATTTTGACAGTTGAATCTTCAGCGATAAATTTGATTCCACGGTTTGATGCTACGTTGCTTAATTTGTTGCATGGTATGTTAACAGCCCAGCCATTTATTATGGGCAATTCATATTTTATCGTTCCTCCTATTGTTTCTATCTTTTTTTTAAGGGTTTCGTACGGTAAGTTGGAATACACAATTGCACTCACACATTCGTTTCTATATATGGTAGATTTTTTAAGCAATCTACTATCTATTTTACTTTTCGGATAAAGGTTTTTAATGGCGCCTGACAAAATTAAAGCAGAAACTATATCCATACTTGAATCCCCCTTTCTTATATCAGAATATGTTCAAGACAAATTTTTGATAGTTTTTAAAATAAAAGTGTCACAAATATTGATGGTGTCATATTATGTATTAGGTCAAAAAGACCTGACATATATTCTTGCGAAAGGGGGATATTAATATGCCCACAGAAAAAGGTGCATCATGGCTCGGCGGCGGATGGATTTGGATAATAATTATAATACTTCTTATCTTCTTGTTTGTACCTGGTTTTATAGTAGAAGAGCCTAAGGCTTGATGTAAATTTAAAAATTTAAAGGGAGGATTATTATGGCTGGAACAAGTTCAGTATTTGGCGAAAGCAATTTGCTGTTCTTCTTCTTAATACTCGTTGTCCTGATGGGCGGCGGATGGTTTGGCGGATCATGGTCAATGGAAACATTGCTGTTCTTCTTCGTACTATTAGTCATAATTATGGACGGTGGAATGGGATTATTCTTAAATCAAGTCAAATAAATAAGTGGTCCTATCTTATGGTAGGACCATTTATTGTTACATATAAAAATTAAATCAATATCAATAATGTCGCAACTAGAATATAATGAATTAAAATTAATTAATTGGAGCTGATTTTATGACTATATCAGGAAACACACTGCTTTTCTTCTTTGTCATATTGACGGTTGTAATGGATGTTAAGTTTGAATTTGAAGATTTATTGTTTTTTTTCTTGCTGTTAGTAGTATTGCAGCAAGATAAACCTCGCAAAAAAGCAAGACGATTCTTATGGTCATTGGCGACTATGAACTTTCAGTAACAATATTTATGGTATTACGTATAATGTATTAGGTCCATGAGGCCAAAAAATAAAGGGGGTTTTTAGTATGCCTGAAGGGAAAGGAGCAGCATGGGGTGGTGGATGGATTTGGATAATAATCATAATACTAATAATTTTCCTCTTTGTACCCGGAATATTTGTAGTCGATAAATAATGTGAAGGGGGTTTTCATATGCCTGAAGAAAAAGGAGCAACGTGGGGCAGTGGATGGATTTGGATAATTATTGTGATCCTGATAATATTCTTGCTGGTCCCAGGTATATTTGTGGTGGATAAGAAATAAAAAATATAGGGCAGGTGATAATGAGCCTGCCCTATACATATATTAGGTTATGAAGATAATTTTAAAAGTGGGGGATTGGTTGTGGATAAAGAAAGATTATTAAAGGTATTAATAATTGAACTGTTTATAATTTTTTTTATTAGGTTTCAAATTTTTGACGGAATAAGCTTTGAGAAAGAAAAGCTGCTTTTAAAGAAAAAAGAAGAAAATGAAGTGATTGAATACGAAGAAACAAATCAGAATAAACAAGATAATAAATTAGAAAGCAAAACAGATGACGAAATAAAAAGTAATTTAGATATATTTGAGATTATTGAAAAAGGGAAAAACTTTATGGGAAGTGTAAAACCATATTTGCACAAAAGAGAACAGTATTACATAGACATTTTTACAAAGATAGCAGAAATACTAGAGTGCCATAAGCAGTTGATTGAATATCAAAATCAAGGAACAGAAATTCAAGAAGACAATTTCGACCAAATAGGAATGCTTAAAGCAGTAAAACCTTATATGAAAGAAGACAAGCAAATAATAATAGATAAATTTATTAAGCTTCATGAAGGAATACAAAACCTCAATGAAAAGATGAAAAAATATGAGATAGAAGAAAATAAAAACAATGTTATAGATAAAATTTTAGATATATTTGAAGCTTTAAAACCAGTTATTCCGGATGATAGACAGGACATGGCTGAGAAGATAATAAAAAACATAAAACTTGTAGAGGCTTTAAATAAGGCAGAAAGCATAATGAATTCAAAAAACAGTGTAGATAAAGATAAAAAAGAAGGCAATACGGAATCCAAGACAAGGAGTGATTCAGTGGATACTCCTAAAAACATTGAAAAAGCAGAAGAAATTGAGTCGGATGTAAATAATTTAAATGAAGTTGCTGATGCTCATGAGGATGCTAACGATGGCAATGAAGATGACGAAAAACAAAATCTAGGTTTGACATCACAGCAGTCGGCTGTTGTAGATAGCCTGAAATCAATGCTTACGAAGGAGCAACAACAGTTTATGTACAATATGATTAATTATTTGAAACAGCAAAGTGCAAATAGCGATACAAATAGTGATATAAACGATAAAAAGGATGTAGATGATGCAGGTAACTAAAACCTGCATTTTTTGCGTAAATTGAATATTAACGGTATAATTAAAAGATAAATGGGAAAAATCTATAATAATCGTTTAAAACAGCAAAAATTAGTGGAATTTGAGATTTGCCATGAACTTGTAATTAAACTAATATAAAAAGTGTGATGATTAGCACTCACGTATGATGAGTGCTAACAAATTTCAAGGAGGGATATTATGAGATTAAAACCACTTGGCGACAGAGTTGTCGTAAAAGTTACTGAAGCTGAGGAAGTTACAAAGGGCGGTATCGTATTGCCTGGTACTGCAAAAGAGAAACCTCAACAAGGCGAAGTGCTTGCTGTCGGCTCTGGAGAATACATAGATGGCAAAAGAGTCGAGCTGGAAGTCAAAGTTGGAGATAAGGTAATATTTTCGAAATACGCTGGAACAGAAGTTAAATTAGACGGAGAAGAGTATCTTCTTTTAAGACAGAACGACATATTAGCTATAGTTGAATAAGGAGGTAGAAAAGATGGCGAAGAAAATATTATACGGTGAAGATGCAAGAAAGGCTCTTGAGAGAGGCGTTAATGCTGTTGCTAATACAGTAAAAGTTACATTGGGACCTAGAGGTCGCAATGTTGTATTAGATAAGAAGTACGGTTCACCAACTATAACAAATGATGGTGTTACAATAGCAAGAGAAATTGAATTAGAAGATCCTTTTGAAAATCAAGGTGCACAGCTTTTAAAAGAAGTTGCAACAAAGACGAATGATGTTGCAGGTGATGGTACGACAACAGCTACAGTACTGGCACAAGCTATGGTTTTAGAAGGCTTGAGAAACTTGGCTGCTGGAGCTAACCCGATGCTTTTAAGGCGTGGTATGGCAAAAGCTGTTGATGCTGCCGTTGAGGGATTAAAGAATATTTCTAAGCCTGTAGAAGGAAAAGATTCTATTGCACATGTTGCATCTATTTCTGCTGCAGATGAAGAGATCGGTAACTTGATAGCAGAAGCAATGGATAAAGTCGGCAAAGACGGTGTAATAACAGTAGAAGAGTCAAAATCAATGAATACAACAATTGAAATAGTTGAGGGTATGCAATTTGACAGAGGCTATATTTCACAGTATATGGTAACTGATACAGACAAGATGGAAGCTGTTCTTGACGATCCACTAATACTTATCACAGACAAGAAGTTGTCAAACATTCAAGATTTGTTACCATTGCTTGAACAAGTTGTGCAACAAGGCAAGAAGCTTTTAATAATTGCAGATGACGTTGAAGGTGAAGCACTGGCAACATTAGTTGTAAATAAATTAAGAGGTACATTTACATGTGTTGCTGTAAAAGCTCCAGGATTTGGCGACAGACGTAAAGAAATGCTTCAAGATATTGCTATCTTAACAGGTGGTCAAGTAATTTCTGAAGAAGTAGGTCTCGATTTAAAAGAAGCAAAATTAGATATGCTTGGTCGTGCAAGACAAGTAAAAGTAACAAAAGAAAATACTACAATAGTTGATGGTGCAGGAAATGCTGCCGACATAAAGAATAGAATCAACCAAATAAAGGTTCAAATAGAAGAAACAACGTCAGATTACGATAGAGAAAAATTACAAGAAAGACTTGCAAAACTATCTGGCGGTGTTGCGGTAATTCAAGCTGGTGCCGCTACAGAAACAGAATTAAAAGAAAAGAAACACAGAATAGAAGATGCGCTTTCAGCTACAAGGGCTGCTGTTGAAGAAGGTATAGTACCTGGCGGCGGTACAGCACTGTTAGATGTTATACCAGATGTGCAAAAGGTTGTTGACTCACTGGAAGGTGACTTCAGAACAGGTGCTCAGATCGTGTTGAGAGCATTAGAAGAACCTGTAAGACAAATTGCAAGAAATGCTGGCGTAGATGGTTCAGTGATAATCGAGAAGATCAAAGAATCAAAAGATCCATCTTTTGGTTATGATGCATACAAAGAAGACTTTGTAGATATGTTAAAGGCAGGTATAGTTGATCCTACAAAAGTTACAAGATCAGCACTGCAAAATGCTGCATCTGTTGCATCAATGATACTTACAACAGAAGCAGTTGTTGCAGACATTCCAGAGAAGAATCCACCAGCACCGGCTCCAGGAGCAGGAATGGATATGATGTAAAAATAACCGGGCAATCCCCGGTTATTTTTTTGTCCTGTTGACATAGACACTTAAATCTGTTATATTGTTTAATAATTTAATAATTTTATAATATTTGATCCACATATAATCTGGTGAATAGGCACTAGAGTATCTACAAAGAGCCGTAACTCTTTACTATGGGGAGTTATTGTTATACTCTTTTTTGCCTGAACAAAAATTTATGTTCGGGCATTATTTATTATAAAGCTGAGGGAGATAATAATTAATAAAAGAAAGGGGATAAAAATGGAAAATAAGTTTGAAAAAGAAGGGCTAACATTTGATGATGTGTTGCTTATACCGGCAAAATCTGATGTGCTTCCAAAGGAGGTGGACACCAGAACACGCCTTACAAATAAAATAAAGCTAAACATACCTTTGATTAGCGCTGGAATGGATACAGTTACTGAATCAAGGCTTGCTATAGCTATAGCGCGGGAAGGTGGAATAGGCATAATACATAAAAATATGCCTATAGAAAGACAGGCTTTAGAGGTTGATAGAGTAAAAAGATCGGAACACGGAGTCATAACTAATCCTTTTTATTTAACTCCGGATCATAAAATACAGGATGCTGTTGAACTTATGGAAAGATATAGAATTTCAGGTGTACCTATAACAGTTAACAATAAGCTGGTGGGAATAATTACAAATAGAGATATAAGATTTGAAAGCAATTTAGAAAGGCCAATAAAGGAAGTTATGACTAAAGAAAACTTGGTGACGGCGCCTGTTGGCACGACTATGGATGAAGCAAGAGAAATACTTAAAAGACATAAAATCGAGAAATTGCCTCTCGTTGATGAAGATAATAATTTAAGGGGATTAATAACAATAAAAGATATAGAAAAGGCAGTGGAGTATCCTAATTCTGCGAAAGATTCTAGGGGAAGGCTTCTTGTAGGTGCTGCAGTAGGCGTTTCATCAGATGTAATGGAAAGGGTTGAAGCTCTTGTCAATGCCAATGTGGATGTTATTGTAATAGATACGGCTCATGGACATTCTGTAGGTGTTTTAGATACCGTGGAAAAGATAAAGAATAGATTTCCAGATGTACAGATAATAGCTGGAAATGTCGCAACTGCAGAGGCTACAAAAGATTTAATTGAAAGAGGTGCTGATTGCGTTAAGGTAGGTATAGGGCCAGGGTCTATATGTACGACGAGAGTTGTAGCAGGTATTGGAGTACCTCAGATAACGGCAATTTATGACTGTGCAGAAGAAGCCGATAAATATGGTATACCTATAATTGCTGATGGCGGTATAAAATACAGTGGAGATATTGTAAAAGCAATTGCTGCTGGTGCATCCACAGTAATGATTGGAAGTCTTTTTGCAGGGACAGAGGAAAGCCCAGGAGAAGTTGAGATATATCAGGGCAGAAGTTACAAAGTTTACAGAGGAATGGGTTCAATTTCAGCAATGAAGAGTGGAAGTTCTGATCGCTATTTTCAAGAGGGCATGAAAAAGCTTGTTCCAGAAGGTGTAGAAGGCAGAGTGCCGTATAAAGGACCTTTGAAAGACACTGTATACCAAATGATAGGTGGATTAAGAGCAGGAATGGGATATTGTGGTGTTCACAATATAGAAGAACTTAGGACAAAGACAAAATTTATAAAAATAACTAATGCAGGATTAACTGAAAGCCATCCGCATGATATAATAATTACAAAGGAAGCTCCAAATTATAGTATTAAATAAAAGGAGGATTTTAATGGGGATTAATAGAGAAGTCATATTAATTCTTGACTTCGGCGGACAATATACACAATTGATTGCAAGGAGAATAAGGGAAGCAAATGTTTTTTGTGAAATTGTTCCATACAACATAAAACCAGAAGAAATTGTAAAGAAACAGCCAAAAGGATTGGTATTATCAGGCGGACCTGCTAGCGTATACGCAGAGAATGCGCCAATATGCGACGAAGGTATTTTTAAATTAAGTTATCCAATTCTTGGTATATGTTATGGAGCACAGCTTATGACTATGGTACAGGGCGGTAAAGTTGCTGAAGCTCCTGTAAGGGAGTATGGAAAGACGGATGTTGTCATAAATAACAATATACCTTTGTTTAAAGGAATTGAAAAAGAGACAAGCTGTTGGATGAGTCATACAGATCAAATAGAACTGCCTCCTAAAAATTTCAAAGTCGTTGCATCAACTGCAAACTGCCCGATTGCGGCAATTGCAAATGTAGAAGGAAGGCAATATGCTGTACAATTCCATCCTGAAGTCATTCATACTCCAAGAGGTACTGAAATCATCAGGAATTTCTTGTTTGAGATTTGTGACTGCTCTGCAGATTGGACGATGGATTCACTGATAGAGCAGACCGTCAAAGAAATAAGACAAAAGGTAGGAAAGGACAAGGTAGTCTGTGCATTAAGCGGTGGCGTTGATTCATCTGTTGCTGCAGTTTTAGTTAACAGGGCAATACACGATCAGCTTGTTTGTATATTTGTCGATAATGGGCTTTTAAGAAAAAATGAAGGAGAAAAAGTAGTTGAAACATTTAAAAATAATTTTGATATGGAGATTATAAAAGTTGATGCAAAAGATAGATTTTTGGAAAAGTTAAAAGGTGTGAAAGATCCTGAGCAGAAGAGAAAGATAATAGGAAATGAATTTATCGAGGTATTTAAAGAAGAAGCTAAAAAGATTGGCGATGTAAAATATCTTGTACAAGGGACACTTTATCCAGATGTTATCGAAAGCGGAAGCACCGTTGCTTCAACAATAAAGAGCCATCACAATGTTGGCGGTCTTCCTGAAAATGTTGGTTTTGAGCTTATAGAACCTTTAAGGATGCTTTTTAAAGACGAAGTAAGACAAGTAGGAAGAGAACTTGGTATGCCTGATGAAATTTTAAATAGGCAACCTTTCCCAGGACCGGGCCTAGCAGTGAGGATACTTGGGGAAGTGACAGAAGAAAAATTAAACATATTAAGAGAAGCTGACAGTATAGTTTTGAGAGAGATGAAGAAAAATGGCTGGTATAACAACGTATGGCAATCATTTGCTGTACTGCCTGACATAAAAAGTGTAGGAATAATGGGTGACGACAGGACATATGCATATCCTATTATTTTGAGGATAGTTGAAAGCAATGACGGAATGACGGCAGACTGGGTTAAGATTCCGTATGATATCCTTGAAGATATATCCACAAGTATTATAAATGAAGTGTATGGTGTAAACAGGGTGCTGTATGATATCACATCAAAACCGCCTGCCACAATCGAGTGGGAATAGGGGTTTGATATTTTAGCATAATTATGATAAAATTATGCTAAAATAATAAAGGGGTGATAATTGTATGCCACATATTAGACCCGTTTCGGATTTGAGAAATAATTTTGCAGATATATCAAGGATTGTTCATGAAACTCAAGAACCTGTATTTTTGACTAGAAATGGTTATGGTGATATGGTTGTAATGAGCATGGAAGCTTATGAGCGAAAACTGTTTGAAAGTGAAATTTACTTTAAGCTGAAAGAAGCAGAGCTGGAAGCCAAAACAACTGATAAGAGATATTCCCATAAAGAAGTTTTTGACGATTTAAGGGCAAAACTTTCTGACAGGATGGAATCTGATGAAATATGAAATTAGATACCTTCCTTTGGCAAGTAAAGATTTATCTAATATTGTATCTTATATTGTAGATGAGTTAAAAGCGCCAAAGGCAGCAATGGATTTAATTGACGCATTGGATACCTCTATATCAAGGCTTGCACAGTTTCCGTATTCATGCAGGGTATATTATCCTGAGAAATCTCTTGAGAGTGAATATAGAGTATTACCTGTAAAAAACTATTTAGTATTCTATGTAGTTAAGGAACAAGTTGTTGAGATTCACAGGGTTATATATGCCAAAATGGATTTAAGCAAAGTCGTAAAATGATATTATTGACACTATAGAAAATACAGACAATGAATGAAAATGACCGTACTAAAAACGTACTAAAATTTTTTGAAGCCATAATTTTTTAATGAAAATAAAAATAATAATGGCATGAAATGCAGTAAAATCAAGGGTAGAAAATACAGAAAAAGACCTAAACACAAATTGGGAATAAATTACGAACATTTATTATAAATATCAAAAAAATATTCGTAAAATCATTGACTTAGAATAAAAAAATTGATATTATAATTATGGTAGTACAAGTAAATACTACTCATATAATTCTGAGAATATGGCTCAGAAGTTTCTACCAGACAACCGTAAATTGTCTGACTATGAGTGAAAGTGTACCTGAGGGTTCCAGCCTTGTATGCTTTTGACATTTTTAAAAGCATGGATAGTTTTTTAAAAGGCGTTCGGACCGAGCGGTACAGGCATGCTGTTGCCACACCTGTGGGATAAAAGCCCGGGAGGATAGGTTTCACTCTTTATGTTGGAATCTATCATCTCGGGCATATTTTATTTTAAAATAGTGTTTTTATTACAATTATAAGGAGGATTATAATGGTAAAGAACAATGACAAGAGAGGCTTTTTAGACAGTTTCTTTAAACTTAAAGAAAATGGCACAACAGTAAAGACTGAAGTAATAGCTGGCATAACCACTTTTATAACGATGGCTTATATCATTTTTGTAAACCCATCAATACTCATGCAAGCGGGGATGAATTCAAAGGGACTTTTAGGAACTCAAGCAGTAAATTCTGGTTTGTCAATTGCCAATGATCCTGTAATCGGAGCAGTATTTGTTGCGACAATTTTGTCATCTGTTGTTGCGACATTGGTAATGGGATTGTTTGCAAATGTTCCGTTTGCCCTATCTGCTGGAATGGGTATGAATGCTTTCTTTACTTTTTATGTCGTATTGACACTGCATTATTCGTGGCAGGCAGCATTGTCACTTGCGCTGATAAGCGGTATTATAAATATAATCATTACGGCAACGAAATTGAGAATTTTAATAATTAAGGCGATACCACAATCGTTAAGAAGCGCTATTGGTGCAGGAATTGGACTTTTTATTGCCATAATAGGCATGGAAAACGGTGGTATAATAACGAAAAGTAGTGACACTTTAGTTACACTTGGCAATTTCAAAGATCCTGGTGTAATACTAACTGTAATCGGCATTGCTATAATAGCTGTACTTATGAGCAGAGGTGTTAAAGGTGCAATACTTATCGGAATCATTGCTTCTACTTTAATAGGTATACCTATGGGGATAACTAATGTTTCAAATCTGAAAACTATTGTGCAGATGCCACCGAGTTTGGCACCTACATTTATGAAGTTGGATTTTGCTGGTCTTTTGAAACCAGGGACAGATGGCAATATCATTTCAATCCTTACAGGGCTCATAACGGTTATTTTGGCCTTTAGTTTGGCGGATATGTTTGATGCCATTGGAACATTAATTGGTACAGGTACAAAGACAGGTATTTTTAAAGAAGATGACTTCGAAAAATCAAATGGGGGTTTTAAGACTAGATTTGAAAGGGCTCTGTTTGCAGACGCCATTGGTACTACGATAGGATCTTTTTTGGGGACAAGTACAATTACCACATACGTTGAAAGTGCATCAGGCATAAGTGAAGGCGGAAAGACAGGTTTGACATCTACCGTTGTTGCAATACTTTTCTTGATATCTCTATTCTTTGCTCCAATAATTGGCATAGTACCTTCACAAGCTACAGCACCTGCGCTTATAATCGTTGGAGCATTGATGATAGGTTCAGTTACAAAGGTGAATTTTGAGGACTTTAGTGAGGCATTCCCTGCGTTCATGACAATAGCTTTTATGCCTTTCACTTACAGCATATCAAATGGTATAGCTGCTGGCTTTATTTTCTACCCGATAACGAAAATTGTCGTAGGTAAATCTAAAGAAGTTCATCCATTGATGTATATTATAGGACTATTGTTCCTATTGAGATTTGCATTCTTTATGGGGTAATAGCGGATAAAATGCAGAAAGGAAAGATTTCCTTTCTGCATTTTGTAAATAAAAATAAATAAAAATAGGGGGAAGTTATTATGCCGAAGGTTGCGGTTGTAATGGGAAGTGATTCGGATTTTCCATTGGTTAAAAAGGCTTTAGAGCTTTTTAAGGAATTTAATATTGAGTTTGATGCCAGAGTTATTTCAGCTCACAGGACACCAGATATAGCACATGATTTTGCAAAAAAAGCAGTAGAAAATGGATATGAAGTAATCATAGCTGCAGCTGGAAAGGCAGCTCATTTAGCAGGTGTTATAGCATCAATGACGCCACTTCCAGTGATTGGGATTCCTATAAAATCATCGACTCTGGATGGTTTAGACTCTTTATTGTCTACTGTTCAAATGCCTCAGGGCATACCTGTCGCGACAGTTGCTATAGATGGTTCTTACAATGCAGCGTTGTTGGCAATAGAGATACTGGGCATAAAGTATCCAGAGCTGATGAAAAAAGTTATTGCGTACAAAAAGAAATTAGCAGAAGAAGTTATTGAAAAAGATAAAAAATTACAGGGGGAGATTGTTTAAATGGAAAAGTTAAGCATGTTGTATGAAGGAAAAGCAAAAAAGGTCTTTAGGACAAGTGATGAAGATTTTTACATTATTGAATATAAAGATGATGCTACAGCATTTAACGGCATAAAAAAAGGCACTATTCAAAATAAAGGGATATTAAATAATGAAATATCTACAATACTATTTGAATTACTTGAAAAAGAAGGCGTTCCTACGCATTTTGTAAAGAGGTTAAATGATAGAGAAATGCTTGTGAAAAAAGTAGAAATCTATCCTATTGAAGTTTTGATAAGAAATTATGCTGCAGGAAGTATTTCAAAGAGATTAGGCATTGAAGAAGGGGCAAAACTTAAAAGGACTGTATTGGAATTCTGCTATAAGAACGATGAACTTGGAGATCCTTTCATTAATGAATATCACATCGAAGCTATGGAATTAGCCACAAAAGATGAAGTTGAAACAATAAAAAATTATTCTTTCAAAATCAATGACATACTTTCTAAATATTTCTTATCTAAAAATATCATATTGGTAGATTTCAAATTAGAATTTGGGAAGTCAAAAGATGGGATAGTTTTGGCAGATGAGATATCGCCTGATACATGCAGATTTTGGGACAGTGTAACTATGGAAAAGCTCGACAAAGATAGGTTTAGAAGAGATCTTGGGAATGTAGAAGGAGCTTATGTAGAAGTATTGAATCGACTTGAAAACACTGTGAGGTAAAAATATGAATGAGACTGTAAAACTAAAAGAAGAATGTGGAGTATTTGGCGCATTTAGCTTAAACAATGTAGTACATCATCATACTTATTATGGGCTTCAGGCACTGCAACACCGTGGGCAGGAAAGTGCAGGGATTGCTGTATTAAAAGGATCATATGTCAACTGCATAAAAGGCATGGGCCTCCTTCTTGAAGTGTTTTCAAAAGAAAAACTAGATGAGCTTGAAGGAAACGTTGCAATCGGCCATGTCAGGTATTCTACAACAGGAAACAGCGATGTCTGCAATGCACAGCCATTTGTTGCAAATTTCAGCAATGGATACATGGCACTGGCTCATAACGGAAATTTAATAAATGCTCTTGAGCTTCGCAGAGAGCTGGAGGATGAAGGGAGGATACTTCAGACAACATCTGACAGTGAAATCATACTTCACTTAATAGCCAAATATTACAGGTATGGTCTTGTTGAATCGTTAAAAAAGACGATGAACAAAATAAAGGGATCTTATGCACTGGTTATAATAATGGAAGATAAATTAATAGGCATAAGGGATAAAAACGGTATAAGGCCACTTTGCATAGGCAAAAAAGGTGATGATTACTATCTATCCTCTGAATCATGTGCACTTGATGTGATTGGAGCCGAACTCGTAAGGGATGTGGAGCCGGGAGAAATAGTGATAATTGATAAAAATGGCTTAAATACAGTAAAAGTTAATAGTGATGCAGCCAAGATGCCATGTGTATTTGAGTATATATACTTTTCAAGGCCTGACAGCGTTTTAGAAGGAATTAGTGTGTACAAGGCCAGATACGAGATGGGAAAGAGACTAGCAATAGAAAGCCATGTAGATGCTGACTTGGTTGTACCTGTTCCTGATTCTGGTGTACCAGCTTCAAGAGGATATTCAATCCAATCGGGAATTCCTATAGGTGAGGGCCTTATAAAAAATAAATATATAGGAAGGACATTTATATGTCCAAAGCAGACAGACAGAGAAATTGGAGTAAGGGTCAAATTAAATGTTTTGAAAGAACTGGTAAGGGATAAGAGAATAGTTTTGATAGACGATTCTATTGTACGAGGTACAACTATGAAGAGATTGGTTTCGCTTTTAAAAAAAGGTGGAGCGAAAGAAGTTCATGTCAGGATTAGCTCACCGCCTGTCAAGTATTCATGCTATTTTGGAATAGACACTCCAACAAAAAAAGAGTTGGTAGGTGCTACAATGGAAGTCCAAGAGATATGCGATTATATTGGAGCTGATAGCTTAAGCTTTTTAAGCATAGAAGGTTTGAAAGAAAGTGTAGGTTTGAGTAGCATCTGTGCAGCGTGTTTTGATGGAAAGTATCCTATGGAAGTGCCAAAGGAAGGCAGCAAGTATCTATTTGAAAAAAAGTAAAATTGAGGAGGATACCATGAATTACAAAGATGCCGGCGTTAATATTGATGAAGGCAATAAATTTGTTGAAATGATAAAGCCTATAGCGAAGACTACAATGATTGATGGTGTTTTAAATGGAATAGGCGGTTTTGGCGCCTTGTACGAGATCAAAAATTATAAAAATCCAGTTTTAGTTTCTGGTACTGATGGAGTAGGAACGAAGCTTAAGGTTGCATTTATGATGGAAAAATATGATACTATAGGTATAGATTTAGTTGCGATGTGCGTAAATGACATAATTGTCAGTGGAGCAAAGCCGCTTTTTTTTCTTGATTATTTCGCTACAGGCAAATTAGATGGCAGCGTAGGATTGGAAGTAATTAAAGGAATAGCAGAGGGCTGCCGCGAGGCGCAGTGCGCATTGATTGGCGGAGAAACGGCAGAGCTTCCAGGAATGTACAATAGGGGCGAATTTGACCTTGCAGGTTTTGCTGTTGGCGTCGTTGAAAAAGACGAAATAATTGATGGTAGCAATATTAAACCTGGCGATGTTATAATAGGACTTGCTTCATCTGGAATACATTCCAATGGATATTCTTTGGTGAGAAAAGTCTTATTTGAAGAAGGTAACATGAATATTGACGACTATTTAGATGAGTATGGATTATCATTAGGTGAAGTAATTTTAAAACCTACAAAGATATACGTTAAGGCTTTAGATAGTCTAAAAGGCTTGACTATTAAAGGGATTGCACATATAACAGGTGGTGGATTTATCGACAATATACCGAGGACTTTGAAAGATGGAGTTTCTGCAAAGATAAATAAAGGAACATGGGACGTGCCTTATATTTTTACGGTATTAAAAGAAATGGGCAATATAGATGAAAATGAAATGTACAGGACATTTAACATGGGGATAGGGATGATTATAATCGTATCAAGAGAACAATGCGATGATGCAGTAAAACGGCTAAAAGCCATAGGAGAAAAACCATATATAATAGGTGAAATTGTAAATGGTAAAAAAGAGGTATTGATATGAGACTTTTGGTTATGGCGTCAGGAAATGGTACAGATTTTCAATCGATAATAGACGGTATTAAAAGTGGATATATAAATGCAGAAATTGCTGCACTTATAAGCGACAAAAAAGGTGCGTATGCTTTAAAAAGAGCTGCTGACAATAACATACCATCAATTTGCATTCCCAAAAAGAAGTTGAAGGGAAGTTTCTATAAAGAGCTTACAAAAGCTGTTGATGAGATTAATCCCGATGGAATCGTACTTGCCGGGTTTATAACAATACTGAATGAAGAAATTGTAAATAAGTATCAAAATAAAATAATAAATATACATCCATCCTTGATACCATCTTTTTGCGGCAAAGGATATTATGGCATAAATGTTCACAAGGCTGTTATAGAATATGGTGTCAAATATACAGGCTGTACAGTACATTTTGTTGATGCAGGCGCAGATACAGGACCTATTATTTTGCAAGAAGTAGTTAAGGTGGAGGATAATGACACACCTGAAACAGTAGCTGATAAAGTTTTAAAATTGGAACATAGGCTGCTGCCATACGCTGTTAAGCTATTTGCTGAAGGCAGGCTTAAAGTTGAAGGAAGAAAGGTCATTATAATTTGATTTAGGAGGTAAAATGATGTCAAAAAGAGCATTAATAAGCGTATCTAAGAAAGATGGGATACTAGATTTTGCAAAATCTTTAGATGAGCTTGGAGTAGAGATACTTTCAACTGGAGGAACATATAAACTTCTATGCGATAACAGCATAAAAGCTATTAAAGTATCAGATATAACAGGATTTCCGGAGATTTTAGATGGAAGAGTAAAGACGCTTCATCCTAAAATACATGGTGGACTTCTGGCCATTAGAGATGACGAAAACCACATGAAACAATTAAATGAAAATGGAATAGAACCTATTGATATCGTTGCTGTAAATCTCTATCCTTTTAAAGAGACGATATTGAAGGATGATGTAATGCTTGAAGACGCAATAGAAAACATAGACATAGGTGGACCGTCCATGATTAGGGCCGCAGCCAAAAACTATAAATACGTCACTGTCTTAGTTGACCCAAGTGATTACACTAAAGTTATTGAAGAAATAAAAGAATATGGCAATACCAAGGAAGAAACGAGATTTTACCTTGCTATGAAGGCTTTTGGTCATACTGCTTCGTATGATTCATTGATATACAATTACCTGTTAGACAAAAATGGCGTAGAATTTCCGGATACTATTACACTTTCATATGAAAAATCGCAAGACATGCGATACGGCGAAAATCCTCATCAAAAAGCTGCATTTTATAAAAATTCGTTAAAGTCATTTGGTATATCCGAATGTATTAAACTGCATGGAAAAGAGCTTTCTTTCAATAATATAAATGATGCAAATGCAGCTATAGAGCTACTGAAAGAATTTGATATGCCTGCTGCCGTAGCCATAAAGCATACTAATCCATGCGGTGTTGCAATTGCAGACAATATATACGATGCATTTAAAAAAGCTTATGAATGTGATCCTGTATCAATATTTGGCGGCATTGTTGCATTTAACCGAACGCTTGACAAAAGGACAGCCGAAGAGCTTTCAAAGATATTTTTAGAGATAATAATAGCACCTAATTTTGATGAAGATGCATTAAACATATTAGAGAAGAAGAAAAATGTTAGAATACTAAAGCTTAAGGATGGATATGTAAAAGAGTACGACGTTAAAAAAGTAGAAGGTGGCATATTAGTACAGGAAAAAGATGAAGTTGATTTATACGAGGATAAATTGAAAGTTGTCACGAAAAATGCGCCTGACGAAAAAGAATTTAAAGATTTAAGATTTGCATGGAAAGTTGTAAAACATGTTAAATCAAATGCCATTGTGCTTGCGAAAGATGGTGCAACTGTAGGAATTGGTGCAGGGCAGGTTAACCGTATATGGCCAACAGAGCAGTCTATAAAGCAAGCAGGTGAGAAGGCAAAAGGAAGTGTGCTGGCATCAGATGCGTTTTTCCCATTCCCTGATGTTGTAGAAGCTGCAGCAAAAGCTGGAGTCACATCGATTATACAGCCCGGTGGTTCTATAAATGATGAAGCATCTATAGATGCGGCAGATAAAGCAGGGATTTCAATGGTATTTACAGGCATAAGGCACTTTAAACATTAAAATAACAATAGCCACAATTGTTTGGAGGAGAGAATATGAATGTTCTTGTTATTGGTGGCGGTGGCCGAGAGCATGCCATAGTTAAAAAGATTAATGAAAGCAAAAAAGTAAAAAAAATTTACTGTGTACCTGGAAATGGTGGGATCTCAGATATAGCAGAATGCGCAGATATAAACGTTTCGGATGTAGATAAGCTTAAAAGATTTGCATTAGATAACAATATAGATTTGACGGTGGTTGGGCCTGAAGTCCCTTTGATGAAGGGAATAGTAGATGAATTCGAAAATAGCGGTTTAAGAATATTTGGACCTAAAAGGGATGCTGCTGCTATAGAAGGAAGTAAATACTTTACGAAGCTGCTGTTACACAAGTACAACATTCCAACAGCACGTTTTAAGGCATTTGATAGATATGATGCGGCTTTAAATTTTTTAAAAGATATTTGGTTTCCTGTTGTGATAAAGGCAGATGGCTTGGCACAGGGAAAAGGAGTATTTTTAGTAGATAATTTTAAAGATGCAAAAGAGTCTCTGGACATATTGATGAAGGAAAAACGGTTTGGGTCTTCAGGTGATACTGTCATAATCGAGGAAATGCTTTTTGGAAAAGAAGTTTCTGTCCTTGCATTTACTGATGGAAGTACGATTGTTCCAATGGTATCTGCGATGGATTACAAGAGAATATACGATGGAGATAAAGGACCAAATACAGGAGGTATGGGCAATATTGCCCCAAATCCGTATTTTGATGATAAGATGTTAGATGTTGTAGTCAAAACGATCTTAAAACCTGTAATAGATTCGCTAAAAAAAGAGGGGATATTGTATAAAGGTGTGCTTTATGCAGGGCTTATACTGACAAAAGATGGTCCTAAAGTACTTGAATTTAATGCAAGATTTGGCGACCCTGAGACGCAAGTAGTTCTTCCGCTTTTAAAGACAGATCTTGTGGATATAATAGAAGCTATAATTGAGGAAAAACTTAATACCGTAAAGATAGAATGGAAAGATAAAAAAGCTGTATGTGTTGTGGCATCATCAGAAGGATATCCAGGTGAATATATGACTGGTTTCGATATAACAGGTGTTGAAGATGTAGATGGTGTGTGTGTCTATCATGCAGGTACTACGAAATCCAATGGCAAGTACAAAACATCAGGTGGGAGAGTTTTAGAGGTGACGGCACTTGGAGACACTTATGATGAAGCGAGAAGAAAGGCATATAATGAGCTTAAAAAGATCCATTTTGACGGAATATACTTTAGAAATGACATAGGTATCGTATGATTATATTACTAAATCCCTGTATATTAAAAACATGCGGGGATTTTATTGTTTTTGTTATCAATCCACAATTTTTGTGATATTATATAATAGATATCAACAAAATAGGATGTGGTGAGATGGACATAAGACCGATTGGCGTATTTGATTCAGGTGTAGGCGGTTTAACTGTATTAAAGAGATTAAAAGAATTATTGCCAAATGAAAATTATATATATTTTGGCGATACGAAAAGAGTGCCATACGGTGAGAAGTCTAAAGAGGAGATAGAAAAATACGCCAGACAGATAGTACATTTTATGAATGAGAAAAACACAAAAATTATTGTTATAGCCTGTAATACTACATGTGCATCGATTGACAAAAATGAATACAGTGAGATTCTTTTTAATGTGTTAGAAGCTGGAGCAGAAAGTGCCGCTAATTTAACTAAGAATAAAAAAGTTGGCGTTATCGCCACTACAAGGACGATAGAAAGTAGAAGCTATGAAAAAAATATAAAATCGATAGATAGTGGTGTAGATGTTTTTGGCAAGGCTTGTCCTAGGTTTGCTCCACTTGTGGAGGAAGGACTGGCAAATAGCGATGAGGCATTCAAATGTGCTAAAGAGTATTTAAGTGCTTTGAATAATGAAGAAATTGATACATTAGTTCTTGGCTGCACACACTATCCAATATTGATAAACGCTATTAAAAATGCTGTTGATAAAGATGTAATCATTGTTGACCCGGCTATAAAATTATCTGAGAAAGTCAAAAGTTATTTAGAGGAAAATGCTATGCTTAATTCAAGACTTACAGGTAAAACCGAGTATTTTGTTAGCGGCAATAAAGAAAATTTTGTAAACACTGCTAAACTTATATTAAATGAAGATATTGAAAAGATAAGCATTGTTGACATAGAGAGATACTAGAAAAATAAAGAGGGGAGAAACATGAATGAGATATTAAAAGAAGCAAGACTTATACAAGATGAGATTATAGAGATCAGAAGAAGGATTCATAGAGAACCTGAATTGGGATTTGAAGAGACAAAGACATCTGAACTTATAAAAAAATATTTAGAAAAACTAGATATTGAGACAAAGGTTATAGCAAAGACAGGTATTGTAGGTACGCTTAAAGGTAATGGAGAAAAGACAATTGCAATAAGGGCTGATATAGATGCTCTCCCAATTCAAGAGGAAAATGATGTGCCATATAGTTCATTGGTGCCTGGAAAAATGCATGCATGTGGTCATGACGTGCATACGGCTATTACTCTTGGAGCAGCCAAGCTGCTGTCACAAAAAAAAGATAAACTTATGGGAAATGTCAAGTTTATTTTTCAGCCAGCGGAGGAAACGACAGGTGGTGCAAAACCGATGCTGGAAGCAGGTGCATTTGAAAATCCGAAAGTTGATGCGATTATAGGCTTGCATGTGGATCCAGATCTTCAAGTTGGGCAAATCGGCTATACTTATGGAAAAGCGTACGCGTCATCGGATATGTTTGACATTAATGTAATAGGTAGGTCAAGTCATGGAGCTGAACCACATAAATCGGTAGATCCCATTGTCATTTCTGCCAACATAATCAATATGATTCAGACGGTTGTAAGCAGGGAATCGAATCCTTTGGAACCTCTTGTCATAACGATTGGAAGTATCGAAGGTGGATATGCCAGAAATATAGTTGCTGGCAAAGTACATATGTCAGGCATTATAAGGATGTTAAATGAAGAAAATCGAGATATGATAGTTGCAAAAGTAGAAAACATAGCAAAAAAAACTGCGGAGTTAATGGGGGGGAAAGCCGAGTTTACAAGGATTGAAGGATATCCATGCCTTATTAACGACAGCAGAATGATAAATATATTAAGATTAAGTGCATTGGGTATAGTTGGCGAAGAAAATATAAAGAATGTATTGCCGACTCTTGGAGTAGAGGACTTTGCTTATTATTTAAAAAAGGTTCCTGGATGTTTTTATAAACTGGGCTGTGGGAATAAAGAATTGGGGATAGATAAGCCTATTCACAATAACATGTTTGATGTTGATGAAAACTGTATAGCATATGGTATAGCAGTACATGTAAGTACGGTCCTTAATTTTTTGAAAGATGGAATAAGCAAAGGCAATAGACAAAAAAGAATATTAAAGGATTTATTCAATTACAGTGATACTTTATAAAATTTTGTAAGTTTAATTAAAAAATTTTTGCAATCAATCAAAATAAATTGGAAATTTAAAAATGTCCTTCATACATATTTATGCAAAATGTTTTATGCAATTGCCAATTATTATGCATAAATTGTGTTGACAAACTAATAAATTTGCAAAAATACAGGAAATCTTGCAAAAATAATTTATATGAAGTAAATCTTGACAAAAATAGATAAATGGTGCATAATATGTATTGAAGGGTGGGTGAAGAAAATGTTATTAATAATAACATTGATGGTATTGATTTTAATAGTTGTACCCGCAGTAATGGAAAAAGACAACACGGAATATTCAGAATTTATGAGAAGCGAATTTGGTTATAAAGATTTTGACGATATGATAATTAAAAACGAAGATTTTAGTGAATTAGCTTATAGCTATAAGTTAAGATAGATAAATTCAGAAAAATTCCTCCCATTTAAAACCTCCGGCTATGCCGGATATTTTTGTTTAATGATGTGAAACTTCATATCTATTCCTGCCTTTTTCTATAACATAGATGCTATTCTTTGGGATAATATATGATACATTTGTTTTTTTGCAATCTATTCTGATGAAATCGCTGCCGACTTCAGAAACTGTACCTTCTATTACATTTGATTGTGTATATATTTTAATGTATTGATTTTTAAGTTTATTGAACTCATCTTCAAGGCAACAGTCATATTTGTATTTGCCTTTTTTTGAATTTTCTTCTATATAAGACAATAATAGTGCTAAAAGAAGCTGTGATAAAAAATCTTCCAATTTTTCCATTTCATATCAACTCCTATAATAAACCTATTTTAATATATTAAAGTACATGCGATAGTGCAACTGGCAATTTACGAAGAAAAATGTTAAAATATATATATCAATTTGCAAAGAGGTGATAGGATGGATATTAAGGTTGAAAGCTTTAAATTAGATCATAGAACTGTAAAGGCACCGTATGTGAGAAAAGCAGGTATTTTAGTAGGTCCTAATGGAGATGTCGTTACAAAATACGATGTGAGATTGACACAGCCAAATGTTGATTCAATACCTACAGGAGGCATGCATACTTTAGAGCACTTGTTTGCGACGTATTTTAGAGATTATATGGACGATATAATAGACATTTCGCCTATGGGCTGCAGGACTGGCTTCTATCTTGTAAAATTTGGAGATACACCTGTTGATGAAATAAAGGATGTATTAAAGAAAGTTTTAAAAAGAGTCTTGGAAACAAAAGAAGAAGATGTTCCAGCGACAAATGAGATACAATGCGGAAACTACAGAGATCACTCGCTGTTTACAGCAAAAGAATACGCAAAGTCTGTTTTAGAGAAACTTTAAGCAGTAATATATAAATAAAACCGCGAATAAACTATTGTGAGGTGTCTTATATGCACAATAGATCTTTTGTTCGCGGTGCTTTTATATTGACAATAGCCAATGTTATTGATAGGGCTATTGGGTTTGTCTTTAGGATTATTCTTTCAAATTTGCTTGGCTCAGAAGGCACAGGAATATATCAAATAGCGCTTCCAATCTACTTCGTAGCTATCACATTCATAACATCGGGTATTACCGCAGTTACGTCCCGGTTTGTGTCTGAAGAAAGAGCGAAAGGAAATAGAAAAAATATATTTAGCATAATGGAAGTTTCATTTTTTATCGTTATTTTTATGGGAGTTGTAATTTCATCTGTCATATTTTTTAATGCTAAGTACATATCTGATAACTTGCTACATGAACCGAGAGCATATCTATCTATATTAGTTTTCACACCTGTATTAATAATCGTGTCTTCATCTTCGATATTTAAAGGTTTTTTTCAAGGGTTAATAAATATGATTCCAGCTTCTGTATCCGAAATAGTGGAGCAGATTGTAAGAGTGTCTTTGACATTGTATTTATTCAGTATATTAACTGACATAAAATTAGAGTATGCTGCTGTAATTGCTGTATTGGGTATTGCTGCTGGTGAGGTAACAAGCTTTCTTATGTATATATTCTATTATAGACGTGAATTGAGCTATATAAAAGAAGAAATGCCAGATGAAGGTAAGATATGGGACAAATTAGACATCGCCAAAACAATAATAAAGACATCCTTTCCTATTACAATTTCTAGATTGATAGTAAATATACTTGACCTTTTTGAATCTCTTATCATACCTTCCAGATTGATAAAGTCTGGTTTGACGCACAAAGAAGCAATATCAGAGTTTGGTAAACTTTCAGGAATGGCTTATCCACTTGCATATATGCCTGCAGTAATAACCATGAGTTTATCTGTTACTGTATTGCCTGCTGTCTCTGAAGCTGCATCTTTAAAAAAATGGGATACAGTGAGACTGCGCATAAATCAAGCAATAGGGTACACTACAATGATAGCAATACCGGCTATTATATTGTTTCTTACGCTACATGATGAGATAGCTACTTTGCTTTATCCAAACAGTCCTGGTGTCGGAGCACTTGTAAAAATAATTGCTGCGGGTAGCATCTTTGCATATCTGGAATCTATTGTTACCAGCATATTAAATGGACTTGGAATGCAAAATATGGTCCTGAAAAATTCTGTTATCTGGACCGTTATTTCGGTAATAGCTATGTATGTCCTAATACCGATACCTAGTTTAAGACTATTTGGATATATATACGGTTTTATATTTGCGGATATTCTTGTGTTCATATTAAATTTTAGAGAATTAGTTAAGGTAACAGGCCTTACAGTTGACTATAACAATTGGTTTTTTAAACCACTTACATCTGCGCTTATAATGAGCATAGCTGATACAATTATGTATTTTAACTTGATATCGGTAATAGCTAATAAATGGATCGTAATGTTTATTACCGTATCATCTGGATTAGCCTTGTATCTTTTGATAAGTTATATTATAAAACTGCCATATTTGAATGATTTAAACAAATTAATATTTTCAAGGAGTAAATGAAAGCAAAAAATAAACCCGTGAAACACGGGCTTTTATTTACTAAGGCTTTAAAATGCTGGTACTATAGCGCCTTTATATTTGTCTTCAATGAATTTTTTGACTTCCTCGGAATTTAAAGCTTTTGCTAATTTTTGTATAGCAGGGTCATTCTGATTATCTGGTCTTACAACCAATACATTAGCATACGGTGAATCTTTGTCTTCCATGAAAATTGCATCTTTCAATGGATTCAAATTTGCCTCTAATGCGAAGTTTGTATTTATAATTGCTAAGTCTACGTCTTGAAGTGTCCTTGGCAGTTGAGGTGCTTCAAGCTCTACAATTTTTAGATGCTTTGGATTGTCGACTATATCTCTAGGTGTCTGTGTGAGTCCATTTGGATCTTTTAACTTTATTAAACCTTGTTTTTGCAAAAGTAGTAATGCTCTTCCTTCGTTTGTAGCATCATTTGGCACTGCCACGGTTGCACCGTCTTTTATTTCATCTTTCGATTTTATCTTTTTTGAATATGCTCCCATTGGTTCTACGTGTACTTTGACTAGTGGCACCAGTTTCATATTATTTTTCTTTTCGAAGTCTTCTAGATATGGAACGTGCTGGAAGAAATTGGCATCTATTTGTTTGTCGTTTAATGCAGTATTAGGAGTCACATAGTCAGTAAATTCTTTTATTTCGAGATCTACTCCTTCTTTTGCTAAAATTGGCTTTACTACATTAAGTATTTCTGCGTGAGGATTTGGGGTTGCACCTACAACTATTTTTGTCATTTTATTTGAACTGGTACCGGCATTTGAGCTGGTCTCATTAGTATTTGCCTTAGTGCAGCCTACAAGGGCGAATGATAATGTTAATATTAATGTAATCAATAATATTATTTTTTTCATCTATACCATCCTTTCATCTTTTATCAACTTTTTTTGCCAGGTAGTTTCCTAATCTTTGTACGATTTCTACAAAGACGATTAAAACGATTATTGTTGCAATGAGTACATCTGTTTCAAATCTTTGATATCCATACCTTATAGCTAAATCTCCAAGACCACCTCCTCCAATAGCACCTGCCATAGCAGAATAGCCGAGAATATTTATGATTGTAAGAGTTATACCCAATATCAGTGAGGGCAGTGACTCTGGTATCATGACTTTAAATATTATCTGTGGGATTGTTGCACCAACAGATATTGATGCTTCTATGACACCCCAATCAACTTCTTTTAGAGATGACTCAATTACTCTTGCTACAAAAGGGGCAGCCGCAACTGACAGAGGTACTATTGCTGCTGTTGGCCCAATTGTAGTACCTACTATGAGCCTTGAAAGTGGGAAAATCGCAATTATAAGAATTATAAATGGTACTGATCTCATAATGTTAATGATGGTACCCAATATGTGGTTTAGTTTGATATTTTCAGATAAATGGCCTTTATCTGTTATTACAAGTATTATTCCTAGCGGTAGACCTATTATTACAGAAAAAAGGGTAGAGAAAAATACCATATACAGTGATTCCCACAAAGGCTGTTCCATAAGCTGCCATAAATTTATTAAGTATTGTATTGTGTTACTGGATGATACCATTTTTAAGCACCTCTATTCTAAGGTTGTTTTTTTCTAAAAATTTTATTGCATCTTTTATAGAACTTGGATCTCCATTGATCTTTATAAGGAGATTTCCTATTTGAGAGTTCTGGACTCTTTCTATATTTCCAGAAATTATATTTACATCAACATTAAACTTTTTTATCATATGTGATATTACAGGCTCGTTGCTACTGCTACCAAAGAATGACAGACGCAATATTTCTTCATTTGGATTCTTGTCGTCTATGAGGATGTCAGGAGGAAGCTCTGCTATCATATCTTTTAAAAATCTTTTCGACGTTTCTGTAGAAGGATTGGAAAAAATGTCTATTACATTTCCTTCTTCGATGATAACGCCATTTTCTAAAACAGCGACTCTATCACATAAGTTTCTTATGACTGACATTTCATGTGTTATGACGACTATTGTTATACCGTATTGTTTGTTTATGTTTCTAAGTAAGTTTAATATTGATTCTGTTGTAGTCGGGTCCAATGCAGATGTCGCTTCATCTGATAAGATTATATCGGGGTTGTTGGCAAGCGCCCTTGCTATGCCGACTCTTTGTTTCTGACCACCAGATAGTTGTGAAGGATATGCGTATTTCTTGTCTTTAAGATCCACAACTTCAAGCAGTTCATTTACACGCTTTTTTATAACAGAATCTTTAGCTTTTGAGATTCTTAAAGGAAAAGCTATGTTTTCATACACTGTAGAGTTCATCAAAAGATTGAAATGCTGAAATATCATGCCAATCTTTTTTCTCATTTCACGAAGTTCTTTTGGGCTTAACTTTGTCATTTCAGTACCATTTATGGAAATGCTTCCGGTTGTAGGCTTTTCAAGCATGTTTATGCACCTAATCAACGATGATTTGCCTGCACCGCTTAAGCCCATTATGCCGTATATTTCACCATCATTTATTGTTAAATTGATGTCTTTGAGTGCAATTACATCTTTTCCATTTGTGTTGTAGACTTTACTCAGATTTTTAATTGATATCAAAATATTTCACCCTCTTTATGAAAAGTTGGAACGTCAAAAATGCAATAAAAAAAAACCTCCCAATGAAAGAGGCTAGTTCCTCTCTCATCTCTCAGCATTAAAGCCGCAGGAATTGGCACCATTGCACTTTCGTGCCGGTTGCCGGGTTTCATCGGGCCAGTCCCTCCACCTCTCTGGATAAGAGAATAATTTCATTTTAAATTGTTAAAATGATTATATAGGATTAAAAATGAAAAGTCAAGCAAAATTTTCATGTACGGAGATATTAAATTTATGTCATTCTAATATTGACACAGTGCTTACAAGTTTATGTTGAATTATGAGAATAATTGCTTATAATATAAATGTGAGATAAGTTAACTTATTAATAATTTGTCATAGACGAAAGGACAAAATCTTATGAAAGAATTAAGTGGGCGCCAACTAGAGATTTTAAAAAAAGTTATGTCAAAAGAGATGTACAGCTTAGACGATATCGTCGCTAATTATAAATTAAGCAAAAGAACAATTTATAGAGAGATAAATGCTATAAATGAATACATCAAAGATTACAACTTAAAGTTAAAAAACAATGAAGGTGTTTTGACAGTAGATGGTAGCGACAGCGATATAGAGAAATTTAATTTTGATGTTATAGGTTATCGTCCTAGTGTAGATGCTGAGAAAAGGCGAAAATTAATTCTCTCAGAGCTACTACAAATGAAAGAGCCTGTTAAGCTGGAGTATTTTGCAAGAGAGTACAATGTCACAACTGCTACAATTAGCTATGACATAAAAGAAATAGATAAATGGCTAAGTAAGCAAAATGTCACAATTGTGACTAAGCCAGGTGTTGGCATATATGTAAAAGGCGATGAAAGAAATATAAGAAAGGCTATAATAAATTTTCTCTATGACAATGTTGAGACGAAGGACTTAATGGAATTTTTAAATAGAGGGTACAATAATATAAACAGATTAAGTGAGGACATCAATGACAGGCTATTGCGACTTATTGATTATGACACAGTTTTGAAGATAGAGAAAGCTATACAAAGATTAGAGAAATCACTGGACTACGAGCTAGCTGAAAGCTCTTATATGGGGCTTACAGTTCACCTGGCATTGGCGTTAAAGAGAATAAAAGAAGGCGAAAAGATCAAAATAGGTAATGAAAGCCTTCTTGAACTTAAAAAGTCAGATGAGTACAGATTTGCAGAAATGCTTGCGAAATATTTGGAAGAAGAATTTGATGTCTTTATTCCTGAAGATGAAATCGGTTATATAACAATTCATCTTCAAGGTGCCAGATATAGAGCAAACACGGAAGATGTAAATGACGAATTTGTAAATGAAGTTTTATACGAGATGATAGACGTTGCTGAAAGAGTATTTGGCACAAGTTTTAGAGATGATTCAATGCTTTTAAGTGGTTTAAAGACTCATCTAAGACCTACGATTTTTAGACTAAGGATGGGCCTTGCAATAAGGAATCCCCTTATAAACGATATAAAAGACAGGTATAGTGCACTGTTTGAAAGGTGCATATTAATTGCAAATGTATTGAAGAATAAGCTTGATGTTGATGTTCCAGATGATGAGATTGGCTATATTGCGATGCATTTTGGAGCAGCTATAGCAAGGAAAAATGACAAAACGGAAAGGCATAATATTCTAGTAGTATGTGCAAGTGGAATAGGAACATCCAGAATGCTTTTATCAAAGCTTCAGATGTTTCCACAGTTAAACATTGTAGATACTGTTTCAAGCCTTAGAGTAAAAGATTTTAAAGATAGAGATGATATTGACTTAATTGTATCTACTATACCTCTTGATATAAAGGACAAAAAAACGGTAATTGTCAATCCATTACTTTTAGACGATGACGTCAAAAAATTAAAAGATGCATTAAATACAGACTTCATAATGGATTTTTCCAGCAGAAAGGCAGAAGGCGATAAATATAAAGAGCTTCTGCACATAGCTGAATATGGCAAAAGAATTATTGAATTGTGCAGCTCTCTTAAGTTTAAAGATGTCTTCGGCAAAAATTCAAAAGAGATTATTGATTCTCTTTTGGAGGATTTTGTGAATATTGACAATATTGACAAAGAAAAAATTGATTCAATAAAAGAGAAGCTTTTGGGAAGAGAGAGCCTTGGCAAGATTATTCTGCCTGGCAAAGGATTTGTAATCTACCACTGTACAGCATCTAGTTTAAATAAACCAATCCTCATCTTCGGAAAAGTAAAAAGCGAAGTTAGAATGAAAAATTTAATTAATGATTATGAAATCATTAAGACAGCTTTTTTAATGGTTGCACCTGATAATGACAAGATGTGGATAGAGATACTTGGCGATTTAAGCGTTTCGTTTATCGAAAGCAAAGATCTTGTTGAAACGCTGAATAGTACAAGCAATCTCGATGAAGCTAGAGAAATGGTGCAAAGGGCATTGATGGAAAAGTATTATGATGAGATTAAAAGGAATCTAGTAGGTGATTAAAATGTTTAGTATTTCATTAAAACAGCGAAAGATATTTTATATAATGCTGTCATTGGTATGGCTTGGGACGGCAGTTTATTCTATGGTTAATGACACTTTTTTGCATGGCTTTGAAATTCTTGTATTTGGTGCATTTTTCATTGGAGGAATTGCACTTGTTCAAGGATATATGATAAGAATGCTTAAAATGTACGACAAGAATTTAAAAAAAGGGATAAATAACAACAAAAAAAGCCATAAAAATAATCATAAAAGGAGGTAATGAATATGGCTATACATGGTGTTATATTATGCAGTTGGGGGGCTACATCAAGCGCATTAGCAAAAAAAGTCACGGATGAAGCAAAAAAGCAAGGTTTAGACATAACAGTTGATGCAGGTGGAACAGGTGAATTTAAGAAAAAAGCTGAAGGATACGATGTTGCTCTTTTAGAGCCGCAGGTAAGACATTTAAAAAAGGAAGTAGAGACAATCGCAGAAAAGTATAACATTCCTGTAGACATTGTTGATATGCAGGCTTTTGCGCTTATGGATGCCAAGAAGATATTAAATCAGATAATAGAACTTGCCAAAAAATCCGGCAAGGAAGTATAGGAGGTAATGTAAATGAATGATAGACTTACAAATAACTGGTTTATGAAGTGGATGGAATCATCATTAATGCCTGTACTGGCTAGAATAGCACAGAATGTCATTCTTCAATCAATAAGGGATGCTTTTTCTAGTTTTGCATTGCCAGTTATATTGACAGGTTCGTTGTTTTTGATAATAGCAAATCCACCTCTTGCAGAAGGTGCAAATTGGGGACCGATCGTTGCATGGGCTAACGCAATCAAACCTATTGCAGGACAGTTATTGATTCCTTTCAACCTATCATTTGGTATTATGGCTTTGATGGTGGCATTTGGAACAGCTTATAGCTTAGCGGCTCGCTGGGATTTAGATGAGGCTATGACAGGTATTATCTCAATGTTGGCATTTTTGGTTACTACTTTCCCGGCTTCAGATGTCACGAAAGTAAGCTTTGGCGATGTGCTTAACTACCTTGGTGGACAAGGCCTATTTGTTGCTATAATAATAGGTATTATTACAGCGGTGGTTGTAAGGTTCTTTAATAAGCAGGGGCTTGTAATAAGGATGCCTGAAGCAGTACCACCGTATGTTGTTAGAAGCTTTATGGCATTAGTACCAATGTTTGTAATGGTTGTTTCTGCTTGGATTGTTGAATGGATTGTATGGGCTAACTTCAAAGTAACACTACCACAATTGGTAATTGAAGTATTTAAGCCACTTGTTGCAGCGTCAAATAGTTATTGGGCAGCACTAGCTGAAATCATACTGATGATGCTTTTGTGGTCACTGGGGATTCATGGCATGAACGTTGTATCGTCTATAGCATATCCTTTCTGGATGAGCCAGCTTGCTGCAAATGTTAAGGCGTTAAATGCACATCAGACAATGACAGGCATTGTTACAGAGCCATTCTTCCACATGTTTACACACCTTGGCGGTTCAGGTACTACATGGCCACTTGTTATTATGTTTTTATTCTCAGCATCAAAACAGCTTAAGACAATAGGTACAGCCGAGCTTATCCCTGCTATATTCAATATAAATGAACCGCTTATATTTGGTGCGCCAATAGTGTTGAATCCTATATTGATGATACCGTTCATAATCGCACCTGCTGCAGTTGTTACTATAAACTACATTGCATTCCATTTTCATCTTGTAACAGGACCATTGTATCAGCTTCCATTTACAGTTCCTGTGTTTATTGGTGGTTTTATATCAAGTGGCCTCGACTGGAGAGGACCTATTCTACAGCTTGTAAACTTGATTGTAGCAGGTATTATATATTATCCGTTCTTCAAAATGTATGAAGCACAACTTTTGAAGAATGAAAGAGAAGTTGAAGAAAATAAATAAGCATAAGGAGGAACCCTTTAATGGAATTAGAGCAAATCATATACAATTTAGTCTTGCATGGCGGAAACGCCAGAGGTGAAGCTTACGAAGCATTAGACGCAGCAGAAAAAGGGGATTTTGAATCTGCTGAGAAACATCTTGAGAAAGCTGATGAGGAGTTTTATGCAGGACATGATTATCAAAATGCATTAGTACAAGGTGAACAAAATGAAGCACCTAACTTCCTTGTGATACATGCTCAAGATCAACTTATGACGGCTCTTGCTGAGAAGAACCTCATAAAAAGGCTTATTGATTTGTATAAGAGGCTGGATGCTCTTGAAAAAAAGATAAAATAAACAATGAATAAATAAAAGGTGAGTACAACTCACCTTTTATACATTTTAAAAGCTATGATTTAAATACTAGTTTTTGGACGATCATGTGTTTTATCTTTTTTGCTTTAAAGTATTGAATAATTGATGTAAATTTTGTACAATGTATATGGATATATAAATATCATTTGGAGAGAGGGATAATCAATGTACGATTCCAAAATCAGAGACGAAAATGTGGACGAGCTTTTTGAAGCCATTTTGATGCTTAAAGACATGGAAGAATGTTATCGTTTTTTTGAAGATATAGCTACTATAAATGAAGTTAAATCATTAGCCCAGAGGTTTCAAGTGGCCAAGATGCTAAGGGATAGGAAAACATATATAGAAATTGCAGAAAAGACTGGTGCAAGCACAGCTACAATAAGCAGGGTAAACAGAGCATTGAATTATGGAGCAAATGGATATAATTTAATTCTTGATAGGTTGAAGGAAAAATCTCGGTAGAATCCGAGATTTTATTAATGTGTAGGGCGTAAATCGAAAATTACATCAGGGATTTAAAAATGGTTGATAATTTTAAGAGTTATATATACAATATAATCGTAAGTTATCGGTACAATTTATATATTTGGAGTGAAATAGATGAATATTCTTGATAAACTTAATGATAGGCAGAAAGAAGCTGTAGTAACCACAGAAGGGCCCCTTTTAATATTAGCAGGTGCCGGAAGTGGTAAGACAAGAGTTCTAACGCATAGAATAGCATATCTTATAAAAGAAAAAAGAGTTTCGCCTGCAAATATATTAGCTATTACTTTTACAAATAAGGCAGCACAGGAAATGAAAGATAGAGTTGAATCATTGCTTGGATACGTTGGAGATATATGGGTATCAACATTTCATTCAGCATGTGTACGCATTTTGAGAAGAGATATTGAAAAAATAGGGTATGATAAAAATTTTGTCATATATGATACGCAGGACCAAAAGTCTTTGGTTTCTGATTGCATAAAGGAACTGGATCTGAATGAAAAGCAGTATACACCTAAAGGCATGCTTAGTGCTATATCAAAGGCAAAAGATAAAATGGTATCTCCTGATGAATATTTATTAGAGTTTGGGAACGATTATAGAAACAAGAAAGTTGCTGATGTTTATAAACTTTATCAGAGGAAGTTAAAAAAAGACAATGCACTTGATTTTGATGATATCATAATAAAGACAATAGAATTGTTTAAAAAAGATGAGGGAATATTAAGGTATTATCAGGACAAGTTCAGATATATAATGGTTGATGAATACCAAGATACAAATAGGCCTCAGTATGAGTTTGTAAATCTCTTGGCGAAAAGATACAGAAATCTCTGCGTTGTAGGTGATGATGATCAAAGCATTTACGGTTGGAGGGGAGCTGATATAAAAAATATTTTAGATTTTGAGAAGGACTATCCTGAAGCAAAAGTTATAAAACTTGAGCAAAATTATCGCTCGACTCAAGTTATTCTAGATGCAGCAAATAATGTGATTGACAACAACATAAAGAGAAAAAAGAAACAGCTTTGGACAGATAATAAAGATGGGGAAAAGATAGTGGTCTGCGAAGTTCAAAATGAGAGAGAAGAAGCTAATTTTATCGTAGATAGAATAAAGGACTTAGTAGGAAAGGGAAGGAAATATTCAGACTTTGCGATTCTATATAGAACTAATGCTCAGTCACGTATATTTGAAGAAGCATGCATGATGAATGATATACCGTATAAACTTGTTGGTGCGTTGAGATTTTATGATCGCAAAGAGATAAAAGACATCATTGCATATTTAAGAATACTCGTTAATCCGTACGATGACGTGTCATTGAAGAGAATTATAAATGTGCCTAAAAGAGGTATAGGCGATTCTACAGTAAGTGCATTAGAGCAATATGCGAGAGAGCACGATACAAGCATGTATTTTGCTATTCCGGATGTAGAGCTTAAAGGAAGGCAGAAAAAAGTTTTAGAAAATTTCAAGAAGTTTATCGACGATTTAATTAACGAACTTGACTTCATGACTATCATCGAAGTTATCGATTATATTTTAGAAAAAACTGGGTATATCGATGAATTAAAAGCGGATAATACGAAAGAATCAGATGGCCGCATAGAAAACATAAATGAGTTCATAAGGGCAGCAAGGGAATTCATGGAAACGTCTGAGGATAAATCTCTAGAGTCGTTTTTGTCTGGGATAACATTAGTTTCTGATATTGATACAGTAGGAGAAATTGGAGAAAGTGTTGTTTTGATGACACTTCATTCTGCAAAAGGGCTTGAATTTCCTGTGGTATTTATGGCTGGCATGGAGGAAGGAGTTTTTCCTAATTCTATGTCGTTTATTGACGAACATGAATTAGAGGAAGAGAGAAGGTTATGTTATGTTGGCATAACAAGGGCGAAGGAGAGGCTCTTTATGACATATGCCAGAACTAGAAATTTATACGGGAAGCCACAATATAATACTGTTTCTAGATTTATAAATGAAATACCTCAAGATTTAATCGTGGAATACGACAAAGGTGAAATTAAAAGAAATAATTACGAGACAGTTTCATCATATATAAATACATTTGCTAGAAAAGCAAATAATAAGGAGAACTATAATCCGGGTGATAAGGTAGAGCATAAATTGTGGGGTATTGGTACAGTGGTAAATGTAGAAGGTATTGGTGAAGAGCAGGAATTGACTGTTGCATTTCCAAATGTAGGCATAAAGAGATTGTCTTTGAAGTACGCACCAATTAGAGCTATTTCGTAGGGCGGTGAATTTTATGACAATAGAAGAAAGAATAAAGGAATTAAAAGATAAACTTAATCACCATAATTACATGTACTATGTTCTTGACAGACCGGAGATATCTGACTATGAGTACGACATGATGATGAGAGAACTTATTAAATTAGAGGAAGAACATCCGGAGCTTAAGACACCTGATTCACCTTCTCAGAGGATAGGCGGTGAACCTGTAAAAGAATTTGAACCATTTACACATGTTGTCGTAATGCAGAGCTTGGCAAATGCATTTTCTGAAGGAGAGCTTAGGGATTTTGATAGACGAGTAAAATCATCTGTGGGAGATGTAGAATATGTTGTAGAACTTAAAATTGACGGGTTGTCGGTTGAACTGATATACGAGGACGGTATATTTACAATAGGTTCTACAAGAGGTGATGGCTACGTTGGGGAAAATGTCACCAGCAATTTAAAGACCATTAAGTCGATTCCACTTAAGCTTAAGGATAATTTAAATCTCATCGTGAGGGGTGAGGTTTTTATGCCGAGGGCTTCCTTTGAAAAACTAAATCAAGAAAGGGAGAGAAATGGAGAAAGCCTTTTTGCAAATCCGAGAAATGCTGCTGCTGGCTCATTAAGGCAGTTAAATCCCAAAATTACTGCTAAAAGGGATCTTGATATATTTGTATTTAATTTACAGAGGATAGAAGGGGTAGAATTAAAAACACATGTAGAAGCATTGGAATTTTTGAAAGAGCAAGGGTTTAAAGTAAGCCCACATCTTAAAAAATGCAAAAATATTGATGAAGTGATTGAAGATATAAATTACATAAGGACTATAAGAGATAGCCTGCCTTATGACACAGATGGCGCAGTCGTAAAAGTGAACGATCTAGAAAAAAGAGAGATCTTAGGTTCAACAGTAAAAGATCCACGATGGGCAATAGCATTTAAATATCCAGCTGAGAGGCAAAAGACAAAAGTTAAAGACATAATAGTTCAAGTCGGTAGAACTGGAGCACTGACTCCTACTGCTATATTAGAGCCTGTCAAAATAGCAGGTTCGGTTGTGTCAAGGGCTACACTTCACAATGAGGATTATATAAAGGAGAAGGATATAAGGATTGGTGATACAGTTATCATTCAAAAAGCTGGTGAAATCATACCTGAAGTCGTAAGTGTTGTTGTAGAAGATAGAAAAGGCAATGAGAAGTATTTTTTTATGCCAGATACTTGTCCTGAGTGTGGAGCAACGACTGTAAGACTTCCAGGTGAAGCTGTCACAAGATGCACAGGTTTAAATTGTCCCGCTCAGCTTAAGCGCGGCATTATACACTTTGCATCTAAAGATGCTATGGACATAGATGGATTGGGACCTGCAGTTATAGGACAGCTTTTAGATAAACATCTTATACACAACATAGCAGATTTATACTTTCTTAAATATGATGATCTTATAAAACTTGACAGGATGGGAGATAAATCAGTAAGAAATCTTCTTAATGCAATAGAGGAAAGTAAAGGCAGGGATTTAGACAGAGTCATTTTTGGACTTGGAATAGATCTCATTGGCAGCAAAGCGGCATCAATACTGGCTAATCATTTTAAGACAATGGATTCATTGGAAGAAGCTTCTTTTGATGAACTTACAAATATTGAAGAAGTGGGTCCCAAAATGGCAGACAGCATAATAGCGTTTTTTAAAGAGAGGCAAAATAGAGAGATAATAGGTAGGCTTAAAGAAGCTGGTGTTAACATGGTGAAAATGGAAGCTAAAAATACCAGCAATATTTTTGATGGGTTGACATTTGTTTTAACAGGTACGCTTTCAAATTATACAAGAGATGAAGCAAAGAAACTGATAGAAGAAAGAGGGGGAAAAGTTACAAGCTCTGTCAGCAAAAAAACGGATTATGTGGTGGCTGGTAGCGATCCAGGTTCAAAGCTTGCAAAAGCACAGCAGCTTGGAGTTAGAATAATAGATGAAAAAGAGTTTGAAAACATGCTGAAACAGTGATAAAATTAACTAAATGGTGCTTTTTTGAATTAAATATATGAAGTGAATTAAAGATTTGAAAGGGTGTGTATGTATGTCTATAACAAAAGACGAGGTTATCCACGTCGCAAAGCTGGCTAGGCTTAAGTTTACTGACGAGGAATTGGAGAAGTATTCACATCAGCTTGATAACATCATAAAATATGTAGACAAGCTAAATGAATTAAATACAGACGATGTTGAACCTACGGCGCATATTGTGCCAATCAGTAATGTTTTCCGTGAAGATGAAGTTGTGCCTTCGATGGATAGAGAAAAAATCTTGATGAATGCGAAAGAAAAAGAAGATGGCTGCTTTAAAGTACCAAAGATAATTGAGTGAGGTGGGTTGAATGGAATTACATGAATTAAAAATACATGAGCTGCATGACCTTCTTAAAAATAAGGAAGTAAGCGCTGTAGATGTAACTAAAGCGTTTTTAGAAAGGATTAAGGAAGTTGAGCCACAAGTTGATGCGCTTATTTCTATTACGGAAGAATATGCATTAAAAAAAGCAGAAGAAGCAGACAAAATGATCCAGGATGGAAACATAAACGATCTAACAGGAATACCTGTGATTATAAAAGACAATATGTGCACAGAAAACATAAAAACTACTTGTGCATCGAAAATGCTTGAAGATTTTGTACCACCTTATAATGCAACAGTAGTCGAGAAGCTTAACAATCTTGGTGCTGTCATGGTAGGAAAAGCTAATTTAGATGAATTTGCAATGGGCTCATCTACTGAAAATTCTGCTTTTAAGACAACAAAGAATCCTTGGGATTTGTCTAGAGTACCAGGTGGTTCATCGGGAGGATCTGCTGCATCTGTCGCTGCAGATGAATGTGCGTTTTCACTTGGATCTGATACGGGTGGATCCATAAGACAGCCTGCGTCATTATGCGGTGTAGTCGGTATGAAGCCTACATATGGTCTTGTATCAAGATATGGACTTGTGGCGTTTGCATCATCATTAGATCAGATAGGCCCTATCACAAAGGACGTGACAGACTGCGCTATTGTGCTAAATGCCATAACAGGCCATGATCCAAAAGATTCTACCTCTGTAGACAATGTTAGAAAAAGTGATTATAAGGAATTCTTAAAAGACGAAATAAAGGGAATGAAGATAGGATATGCAAAAGAATTCTTTAGACAAGGGCTTGACGAAGGAGTAAAAAAATCCATTGAAAATGCGCTAAAGACATTTGAGGAATTAGGAGCTGAAATAAGAGAGATAAGCCTTAAATACATGGATTACGCGCTGGCGGCGTATTACATAGTAGCGTCTGCGGAGGCAAGTTCAAATTTGGCAAGGTATGATGGCATACGGTATGGCCACGCAGCAGAAAAATACGAGGACCTTATCGACATGTACATGGTATCCAGAAGCGAAGGCTTTGGCAAAGAAGTAAAAAGAAGGATAATGTTAGGCACATACGCATTAAGCTCTGGGTATTATGATGCGTACTACAATAAAGCGTTAAAGGTAAGGACGCTTATTAAACAGGACTATGAAAAGGCTTTTCAAGATGTGGATGTAATTGTAGGGCCGACATCGCCTACGGTAGCATTTAAAATCGGCGAAAGAGTGGAAGATCCATTGGCAATGTACTTGGCTGATGTATATACAGTTCCAGTTAACATAGCGGGACTCCCGGGATTGTCGCTGCCGTGCGGACTTTCAGAAGGGCTTCCTGTAGGTCTTCAGATCGTCGGTAAGCACTTTGATGAAGGAACGATATTGAACGCAGCATATGCATTTGAAAAGGCGTGCAATTTTACTGCAAAACCAAGTTTTAAAGGTGGTGCTAAATGATGAATTACGAAGCAGTCATAGGACTTGAGGTGCATGCAGAGCTTCTTACGAAGACGAAAATATTCTGCAATTGTACTACTGAATTTGGCGGTGAACCAAATACACATGTTTGCCCAGTGTGTTTAGGATTACCGGGCACTTTGCCTGTTTTAAACAAAAAAGTTGTAGAGTATGCTGTGAAGGCAGGACTTGCATTAAATTGCGAAATATCTAAATTTAGCAAAATGGATAGAAAAAATTATTTTTATCCAGATTTACCTAAGGCATACCAGATATCTCAGTACGACCTTCCACTATGCAAAAATGGATACGTAGAAATTGAGACATCTGACGGGGTAAAAAAGAAAATAGGGCTTACGAGGATACATATAGAAGAGGACGCTGGCAAGTTAATGCATGAGAACGTAGATGGATCATTAGTAGATTACAACAGGACTGGTGTGCCACTTATTGAGATAGTATCTGAACCAGATATGAGAACACCCGAGGAAGCTTACCTGTACTTGACCAAACTGAAAAGCGTCCTTGAATACTCAGAAGTGTCTGACTGCAAAATGCAGGAAGGTTCTCTCAGAGTCGATACAAATGTGTCGGTGCGTCCTGCAGGCAGCAAAGAGTTTGGAACGAAAATCGAGCTTAAAAACCTTAATTCATTTAAAGCTGTTCAAAGGGCATTGGAATACGAAATTAAAAGGCAGATAAAACTGATTGAGAATGGAGAGAAGGTTGTGCAGGAGACTCGCCGCTGGAACGAGCAAAAGGGCATTACTGAGGCAATGCGCTCTAAAGAGGAGGCACATGATTACAGGTATTTCCCAGATCCAGACCTTGTACCTATAATAGTTTCTGATGAATGGAAGGAAGAAATAAGAAAATCTCTTCCTGAAATGCCTGAGCATAAAAAGGAAAGATTTGTCGCCCAGTACGGGATTCCAGAATACGATGCATCTGTAATCACTGCATCAAAACCATTGGCAGATTTTTTTGAGAAGTGCGTTTTGGAGTATTCGTCAGCCAAAACAGTAAGCAATTGGATAATGGGGGAAATGATGAGGCTTTTAAAGGAGACGGGAAAAGAAGTCGAAGAAGTTTTGATTAAGCCACATCAGATGGCTTCGCTTTTAAACTTGATAGACAATGGTACCATCACGGGTTCTATAGCTAAAACGGTTTTTGAGGAAATGTTTGCAACAGGTAAAAATCCCGAAGAAATCGTAGATGAGAAGGGTTTAAAGCAGCTTAGCAATGAAGATGAACTTAGGAAAATCGCATTAAAGGTCATCGAGGATAATCCAAAATCTGTTGAAGACTATAAAAATGGCAAAGACAAGGCAATAGGCTTCTTAGTAGGACAAATAATGAAGGCAACAAAGGGGAAAGCAAATCCACAATTAGCAAACAAAATCTTGTTAGAAGAGCTATCAAAATAAATTTACTATTTTTAAAAATCAGGCATACACTATTGATGGAGTGTATGCCTTTTAAGTTTAATATTATTTCAGAATATACTAAAAAATACAAGATAGTAGTATCATATAAACAATTTTCACTGAATTTTTAATATATACTTGTATAGCAAAACACATGGTGATATAATAAATAAAAATCGTTGTAAACTGTTTTAAAATTATGAACAGTACATTTATCATGAGTTTTGTTGCATAAATACATTGTTGGTAAAATTGAAAGTTCGATTTGTGCAATTAAGTTTTTGTTTTAAGTCAGTGCATTTCTTGAAATTTCAATTTCTGAATTGTACTATAAAGTTTGGTACAGTTTTAACTGCAGTCAAAAAGTTGTTTTTTTACAATATTTTATAATATTTTACATGTATAGCTGGGGGTGAGAGATGAGAACTCTTTGGGGGGAAGTAGAGTTTATAAAATCATATTTTTAAAAGGGAGGAAAAATTTATGAAGAGAAAAAATTGGTTAGCATTATTGTTGACATTAGTATTAGCTCTGTCAGCACTGTTGGCAGGATGTTCAACAAATAATAATGGAACACAAAGCAAAAGCAATAGTGATACAAGCAAACAAACAGCAAAAACTGATGAACAAGTATTGAATCTTCCATTTGGAGATGAACCGCCAAATCTAGATCCACAATTGGCAACAGATGTATTATCATTTGATATACTTAATGAAGTTCTTGACGGATTGACTAGATATGATCAGAATAATCAAATTAAACCTGGTTCTGGTCTTGCGGAGAGTTGGGATGTTTCCAGCGATGGTTTGACATATACATTCCACCTAAGAGATGCAAAGTGGAGTGACGGAAATCCAATAACAGCGCAGGATTTTGAGTATGCTTGGAAGAGGGCTCTTGACCCTAAATTAGGATCACAGTATGCATATCAGCTTTACTACATTAAAGGTGCAGAAGAGTACAATTCTGGCAAAGGATCTGCTGATGATGTGGCTGTAAAAGCACTTGATGACAAGACATTACAAGTAACATTAAAAGCACCTACACCACAATTTTTGGGTCTTACATCTTTTGGAACATATTTACCATTGGAGAAATCAGTATATGAAAAATATGGTGACAAAGTAGGATCTGATCCAGATAAGATGGTTTATAGCGGCCCATTCATCATTAAAACATGGAATCATCAGCAGAACATAGTGCTTGAAAAGAATCCAAATTACTGGGATAAAGATAATGTAAAGCTGCAGACTATCAATTTACAAATTATGAAAGATGATAATACAATCGTACAAAGCTATGAAACTGGAGCAATAGATGTAATGGGTGTTCCTTCTTCTTATATGGATAAATATAAAAACACTCCAGAATTTCATACAAAGGCTGTAGCAACAAGTTGGTATTTGCAGTTTAATACAAAGAGTCCTATATTTAAAAATGCAAATATAAGAAAGGCATTTACATTGGCATTGAATAGACAGGCATTTGTTGACAATGTTTTAAAGAATGGTTCTATTCCGGCTGAGTCAGCTGTGCCACCAGGAATACCAGGTTACAATGGAGAAGATTTCAGAAAACAAGCTGGTGAAGGATACTTTAAGGATAATGATGTTCAAGCGGCAAAAGATTATCTACAAAAGGGCTTACAAGAACTTGGTTTAACTAAATTACCTACAATTAAATTTCTTGGAGATGATTCAACTAGAGCAAAGCAGCAAGACCAGGCAATACAAGAAATGTGGAAGACTAATTTAGGTGTAAATGTTGAGCTGGATAATGTTGCATTTAAGGTAAGACTTGATATGATGGATAAGGGCAACTACGATATAGTATTTGCTGGATGGGGTGCTGATTATAATGATCCAATGACATTCTTAGATATGTGGCAGACAGGCAATGGTAATAACACGGCATTCTACAGCAATCCTGAATATGATAAGCTTATTGATGAAGCAAAAGTAAATGGTGATTTAAAACAGAGAAATGACCAATTAATTCAAGCAGAAAAGATATTGATGAATGACATGCCGATAGGTCCTATATTCTTCCAAGCAAGAGCATATGTTCTAAGACCGTATGTTAAAAATTATTTAGTTCCTACATTTGGACCTGATTGGGAACTCAAATGGGCATATATAGAAGGCAAAAACAAATAAAAACAATTAGGATGAAAAGCACCGGGGCTTCTTTTCCCCGGTTTTTGCATGTTTAAAAATATTCTTGAAATTACAATTAAATTTTAACTTATTCTAAAAAATTGCCGAAATAAGTTGAAATCTTGAGATTGATTTTTAATGGTGTTATACTAATAAAGTATTTAGTTTATAAATAACAATATTTTATGTGAAATTAGTTGTGTTAATTTTGTTTTGTTTAGAAAAAGTTTTATATTTTTAAAATTATAGGAGTCTTTGTTAGCATATTAATAGCGTAAAATTTTGTTATTGATTATTGTTTTTAAATGTTATAAAATTTATATATCTTAAAAATTCAATTATCATATAAATCAAAAAATATTAATAACAGGAGGTGTAATCTACTAGCATAGCCGGGGGGCGTTAGTTAGCTGAATTTATTTTAGTTTTTATTTTGTATTAGGTATTAGGAGGAGAAATGATGAAGGGACATAAGAAGATAGTCATAATTGGTTTAGTTTTATTAATGGCGCTGAGTGCAGTACTAGCAGGTTGTGGGGGGAGTGCTTCAAGCAGTGCATCAAATAGCGGAAACGATAAACAAGTATTGAATCTTAATTTAATTCAAGAACCACCTACCCTCGACCCGCAAAAGGCGACGGATGTGGTTTCTATTGATATATTAACAGAAGTATTAGATGGTTTAACAAGGTATGACAAGGATGGAAAGATAAAACCTGGTTCTGGTCTTGCTAAGAGCTGGGATATTTCAAATGATGGGCTTACGTATACATTTCATTTGAGAGATGCAAAATGGAGTGACGGGAATCCAATAACAGCACAAGATTTTGAATACGCTTGGAAAAGGGCGTTGGATCCTAATACAGCTTCTCAATATGCATATCAACTATTCTATATAAAAGGCGCAGAAGAATATAATTCAGGGAAAGGTAGTGCCGATCAGGTAGCTGTGAAAGCACTAGACGAAAAGACTCTGCAGGTCACATTAAAAGCTCCTGCACCACAATTTCTAGGCCTTACTTCATTTGTAACATATCTACCATTAGAAAAATCGGTATATGAAAAATATGGTGATAAAGTCGGTACAGATCCAGATAAGTTAGTGTACAGCGGTCCGTTCGTCATTAGCCAATGGAATCATGAGCAGAGCATAACTTTAAAGAAGAACAAAGATTATTGGGATAGCAGTAGTGTAAAATTGCAGACTGTTAATTTTTCAATGATAAAAGACAATAATACATTAGTTCAGAACTACGACAATAATATGCTTGATTCCATATTTGTGCCAGGTGATTACATTGATAAATACAAAAATTCCGGCGAGTACAGCGACAAAGCATTAGCAACTACTTGGTATGTGCAGTTTAACACGAAGAGTCCTGTGTTCAAAAATGCAAATATTAGAAAGGCCTTTGCCCTTGCTATTGACAGGAAAACATTTGTTGAGCAGGTAACGAAAGATGGTTCTATACCTGCAGAAGCGATGGTTCCACCAGGCGTTCCAGGGTATAATGGAGACTTTAGAAAAGAAGCAGGTGAGGCGTATTTTAAAGACAATTATGTTGCACAGGCAAAAGAATTATTGAAAAAAGGGATGTCTGAGCTTGGCATAAGCAAACTTCCTACGATTACTTTACTTGGCGATGATACAGATAACGCGAAAAAGTACGATCAAGCGCTTCAGCAGATGTGGAAACAAAATCTTGGAGTAAATGTACAGATTCAAAATGTTGCATTTAAAGTAAGGTTAGATATGATGGACAAAGGAAATTATGACATGGTGCTTGCAGGCTGGGGTGCTGACTACAACGATCCATTGACATTCTTGGATATGTGGGAAACAAATAATGGAAATAATACAGCATTTTATAGCAATCCTGAATATGACAAGCTGATTGATGAGGCAAAAGTCAATGGCGATTTAAAAGCAAGAGATGAGCAGCTTATACAAGCTGAGAAGATTTTAATGAATGACATGCCTATAGGGCCAGTGTATTTCCAAGCAAGAGCATTTGTTGTAAAACCTTACGTAAAAGATCTGTATTTCCCGACTTTTGGATCAGACTGGGAGTTTAAGTGGGCATATATACAAAACAATTAGTGATTTAGGAAATCTTGTATGTCTTGATGAACTTATGGTATATATGGGTTACCCATATATACCATAAATAAATATTAATAGGGGGTGTTTTGGTTGCTTAATTATTCATTAAAAAGATTTGTTTACATGTTGATTACCCTCTGGGTAATTGTAACATTGACATTTTTCTTAATGCACATGATACCAGGCGATCCATTTACAAGCGAGAAAAAAGTGCCAGAGCAAATCAGACAAAACATGTTAGCTAAATATCATCTTGACAAGCCATTGATTGTACAGTATGGGTATTATCTAAATAATTTGATACATGGTGATTTAGGCATATCTTTGAAATATCTAAACAGGACAGTTGATGATATAATCAAACAATCTGCACCAGCATCGTTTCAACTTGGTATACAATCTATAATTTTGGGTGTTATTTTCGGCTTACTTTTTGGTATTATTGCAGCATTAAAGCGAGGTGGCGGATGGGATTATTTTTCTATGTTTCTTGCTATAATAGGTATCTCTGTTCCAAACTTCATTATAGCGACACTTTTGCAGCTTTTATTAGCGTCAAAACTAAAATGGCTACCAGTATCTGGATGGGGTTCATTTAAATATACTATATTGCCGTCTATCGCGTTGTCGTTTTCTACATTATCAATCATATCCCGTATGATGAGAACAAGTATGCTGGACGTAATTGGGCAAGATTATATAAAAACTGCTAAAGCAAAAGGGCTTTCTCAGTTTCAGATTATATGGAAGCACATGGTTAGAAATGCAATTATGCCAGTTGTGACAGTATTAGGTCCATTGATTGCTGGTATCGTTACTGGAACGTTTGTAATTGAGCAAATTTTCAGCATACCAGGGCTTGGAAAGTTCTTTGTTCAGAGCATATATGATGAAGACTATTCTATGATCTTAGGCACAACAATTTTTTACAGTGTAATTTTGGTAGTAATGATGTTCTTAGTTGACATTGCGTATGGACTTATTGATCCTAGAGTAAGGCTGGCAAAAGGAGGAAAGTAAAATGGTGGATATAAGCAAAGATAAGTTTGAGATAATTGGTGCTAATGCTTCTGAAAGCCAGTCTATAGTAAGACCAAGTATTAGCTACTGGCAGGATGCATGGCGAAGGCTTAAAATGAATAAGGTTGCTATGGCTTCTTTAGTTTTTTTAATTCTTCTTGTTCTGATGGCAATATTTGGGCCATACATGAGGCCATTTGATTATGCACATCAAGACTTGCTTAACACAAATAAACCTTTTTCTAAAGTTCATTGGTTTGGTACAGACTATCTTGGAAGGGATTTGTTTGTAAGAGTTTGGATGGGTGCTAGAGTATCACTATTTATCGGTGTTGTAATAGCTCTTCTTGATGCTATTATCGGAGTTACCTACGGTGGCATAGCAGGGTATTTTGGTGGTCAAGTCGATAATATAATGATGCGTATTGTTGATATTCTTTATGGCATACCGTACTTGATACTTGTAATACTTTTGATGGTCGTCATGGGTCAAGGTTTGTGGACCATAATAACTGCGATGGTCATGACAGGCTGGG
>Ga0207747_1000403_pt1 | contig 51373 bp, 41 predicted proteins | sample HigsolmetaGSP11D_FD_184839 | JGI IMG/M metagenome (GOLD analysis project Ga0207747, IMG submission 184839) | High solid enriched microbial communities from the Joint BioEnergy Institute, USA - SP1-1-D (SPAdes) | ecosystem: Engineered > Bioreactor > SSF (Solid state fermentation) > Aerobic >...
TTATATATTTCATTGTTTTATTAAATGGCATAATTTGTTTTTAAATTTAATATCCGCTAAACAAAAAAGAGATACGCTGACATTTTTTCAAGTGTTGTATCTCTTTTTGTTATGTAAATAAAACTATTGTGATAACAAGTAAAATTTATTATGAATTATGTGTGCGACATACCGATATTTTATTAGCTTTAGCTTATGACCAAGTTTTGTGAAAGGATCAGTTATGAATGCTCTATCTGTAATTTCCAAATTGCAAAAAAAATATACAAAACTGCCTGGGTATATGATATAATCTTTGTGATAACATTGAATGGATTACCCGGCACGCGATCGTTTAGTAATTCGAACGGAGTGACACTTTAACAATTCCGTAAAAATTGAATTAACGGAGGCTATAATGTTAAATTTCAAAAAAATAAGACTGATGACTAAACTTGCCGTTTATGAAAAAAAGGAAGGCAAGGAAGACATCTATCTAAGTAAATATTATAAAACTGATTATGTAAGATTTCAGGTGTTAAAATCAATCTTAAGTGCAACCGTGGGATATGGTTTGATTTTGGGAATGATTGCTTTATATAAAATGGAATACCTTATAAAAAATGCAGTAACTCTTAATTATAAGTCATTGGGTACTTATATTCTTGGTTTTTACATTATGACAATTACTGTATATGGTTTAGGTTCACTGGTGTATTATTCAATGAAATATGATGCTTCCAGAAAAAAACTTGCAAGGTATTTTAAACTGCTAAAACGTCTGGAAAAACTATACAATGACTCTGCTCAGGAGTCATAAGTTTGGAGGATTTCAAAATGTTACCGTTACTTGAATTAAGGGAAAGAGTTAAAAACTTTTATCAAAGATATGATATGTATCTGTTGCCTGTTATAAAGTTTATTTTTGCATTGGTTGTATTTTGTTTAATAAATAAAGATATTGGTTATGATGCAAGGCTTAAATCATTGCCGATAGTTCTTGGTATTTCCTTGCTTAGTGCATTTACACCGTCAGCAGTTATGGTCCTTCTGGCTGCCATAATATCGGTGCTTCATGTATATTTCATTTCTCCGATATTATCAATTATGATTATAGCTATACTGATGATTTTGTATTTGTTGTTCATTAGATATACACCGAAACTGGGTTATGTGCTTCTTGCCATACCGATATTATTTCAGTTAAAAATACCTTATATGCTGCCTATTTTACTGGGCCTGGTATCTACACCTGTAGCGATGATTCCCACAAGCTGCGGTGTGATAATTTATTTCTTATTCCAGATAATTAAAAATGCTGTAACTATGCAAAACAATATTTCTATTGAAGATATTCTTCAGCTTTATACTTATGTTGTAGACAGCCTGATAGGAAATCGCCAGATGATAATGACCATAGTAATTTTCTCATTAATAATAATGGCAACTTATTTTATAAGAAAAATGTCATTCAATTATGCATTTGAGATTTCTATTCTGGCGGGAGGGCTACTTAGCATATTGGGCTTTTTAATAAGTTATCTCATACTTAACAGGGCTGACCAGATTTTAAGCATGATAATCGGCTCAATTGTTTCGGCAGGCTTGGTATATATTATACATTTCTTCAAGCTGACTTTGGATTATTCCAGAGTGGAGCATGCCACATTTGAAGACGATGTATATTATTATTATGTGAAAGCAGTTCCCAAAGCAACCGTAACCATATCAGAAGTAAACATCAGGCATTATAACGTTAAGAACTCAAAAGCAAGGGAATTTAGTGATCCGGATACGGATGAATCTGATATATATAATTTTGAAGAGGATAATGATAATTAATAAAAACGCCATGATTCTATCACAATATTAATATATAAGATTTATTAAAAAACCGGGGCGGCAATTAGTATACAATATTCAGATTTAAACGGCGGGAGAGAAGCAGATGGAGGCAATTAAGAGATTTTTGTATGATTATCGAATATCTATACCGAAAGTATATATTACCGATATCTTTGAGATAATAATACTTGCTTTTCTTATTTACCATGTCGTAAAGTGGATAAAGAATACCAGGGCATGGACATTGGTAAAAGGTATTGTCGTCATAATGCTTTTTTGGTTTGTCGCCGTTATTTTTAATCTGAATGTTGTTAAGTGGATCATATCAAACACTATTGACGTAGGAATTATTGCTATTTTGATAGTATTTCAGCCTGAGCTCAGAAAAGCCCTGGAGCAGTTGGGACAAAAAAATATAGTACGATCAATTCTAATATTTGACGAAGTTAAAGATAAGAACGAGAGATTTTCCGATGAAACAATAGATGAGATTATTCGGGCAACATTTGAACTGGCAAGAAATAAAACAGGAGCTTTAATTGTTATTGAAGAGGATATTTCCCTTCAGGAGTTTGAAAATACAGGTATAACTTTAGACAGTGCTATAAGCAGCGAATTATTAATCAATATATTTGAGCGAAATACTCCGCTTCATGATGGAGCGGTTATTGTAAGGGGTAACCGTATCGCCGCTGCCACCTGCTATCTTCCTCTAACGGATAACAAGCAGTTAAGCAAGGAACTGGGAACAAGACACAGGGCCGGAATAGGTATAAGTGAGGTATCCGATTGCCTTACAATAATAGTATCGGAGCAAACCGGCAAGGTGTCCATAGCAAGAGAAGGCAAGCTGATACGCAATGTGGACGGAGATTATCTTAGGGCTAAAATGATTGAAGCTCAGAAAAAGACTCCTGATACCAAACGGTTAAGGTTTTGGAAGGGAAGACGAGAAAATGAAGGAAAAGCTAACTAGAAATATAAGCCTTAAAATATTGGCAGTTATACTTGCTGTTTTAATGTGGCTTATTATAACCAATGTAAACGATCCCGTCCAAACAAAAATCTTTAATGATGTTCCGGTTACCATAAAAAATGAAGAATTGATTAAGACAGAAAATCAAAGCTACGATATTCTTGAAGGGGAAACAGTTGATTTCAAAGTTGCGGCAAGGCGTTCGATAATACAAAATTTAACAGCCTCTGACTTCATTGTAGAAGCTGATTTTGCCCATTTGTCAAGTGTCAATTCGGTTAATATAACGATAACTCCCAAAAGATATAAAGATGACATTGAGATCGTCGACAGAGGCGACGTACAGCATATGATCATCAGCATAGAGAAATTATCTTCAAAACAAATAAAGGTAAATATCGTCGAAAAAGGCGAGGTGGCCGAAGGTTACTATATCGGAAATAAAAAAGCAAGTCCGGTTATAATTGAAGTTTCAGGCCCGGAAAGCAAAGTGGAAAAAATAAAACAGGTTATAGTAGAAGCAAATGTGGAAGGGGCTTCTTCAAAAACTATATATCGTCTGCTGGAGCCTTATGCGCTGGATGAGGAAGGCAACGTTATAGATTCATCCAGGCTGACCTTCAGCCAAAACAGAATAGAAGTAGAAATCCAGTTGTATCAGATAAAAGAGATACCGTTAAAGATTACTGCAACCGGACGGCCGGCCGACGGATATGTTATGACCGGTATAGAATACCAGCCAAAAACAATCGAAATTGCTGCAGAAGATTCAAAGCTCAAAACTATAAATGTACTGGAAGTGACGCGGGATATTACCGGTGCCACCGAGGATATTGAAGAATTTATAGAACTTAGGGACTGGCTGGACGGTGGAGTGTTGCTTGTAGGGGAGGATACAACCGCTTCTCTTAATATCAGGATTGAAAAACTGGAAACCAAAGAAGTATCCATATGGCCCAATGATATTGAACTTAAAAATAAATCCGACAGCCTGAAAGTAGAGTATATTACTAAAGGACCGATCAAAGTATATGTCCAGGGGCCTGCCAGTGAAGTCGAATCTATAAACCGGAATAACTTAAAACCCTTTATAAACCTTTTAGGTTATTCCGCAGGTACATATTATCTGGATATTGAAGCTGATATATCAAAAAATATTAAACTTAACGACGAACCGAAAGTGTTACTGAATTTGATACCTGCGACTTAATATAAAAATTAACTTATAAAATACAATATTGTTTGTTCGCTTATTAAATCAAATAAGCAAATGAAATATTAAGTCTTCATATTGTTTATTTGCTTTTTATTATACATAAATTTTTTCATATAATGTGGGTATAATTAAATGTAAAATTATAGAAAATAATTATATAAATAAACAACATGAATTAAATAGGGATATTTAAAGAATATAAAAAATTAATAATTCAGGCAGAGGCATCATGGTTTATATGAATGGCGTAAAAGGCACAAAAAGAACAAATTTGACTAAATTTTATAAGAAATGCATTTGTTTAAGATATTCGGTCCTGTTTATTATATTATCGTTTATCACATTCCTGCCCTTTATTATTGAAGGGAAATCATTTGTATGGCAAATTGACGGTATAAGCCAGCATTATCCTATATTATGTTATTACGGGAAATTGCTTAGAGGTTTAATTTCGGGAAAAGGCTTTCCTATGGTTGATTTTAAACTGGGTCTGGGTTTTGATACAATTATGACCCTGCATTACTATGCGCTTGGAGACCCTGTTTCGCTACTTGCCGTTTTTATGACTCCGCAAAGTTCTGTTTTAATATACGGATTACTTGTGATATTGCGCTTATATCTTGCCGGATTGGCATTTTTGCTTTATGCAAAATTATGGAGCAAAAATGATTTTGCCATAATATCGGGAGCTTTAATTTATACTTTTTGCGGATACTCTTTGTATGCGGGGGTAAGGCATCCCTTCTTTTTAAATCCTATGATTTATTTGCCGTTACTTTTTATCGGTATAGAAAAGCTTTTAACTAAGAAAAAACAGGCAACGTTTATATTGGCTGTATTTTTATCGGCAATAAGTAATTTCTATTTCTTTTACATGCTTTCAATAATCGCAATAATATATTTTATAATCAGGTATTTTAATCTCAATAAGAAGTCAAAGCCTAAACTAATAAAAGGCTTTTTAACAACCGGTTTTTATACGGCAGGTTATTACCTAATCGGACTTGGAATGGCTGCAATTGTATTCTTACCTGTAGTATATGGTTTTTTGCAAAACGGCCGTGCGGAAAGCAGTCCGAAGATGCTGATAAGCATTTTTCATTACACTAAGGGCTATTATATTCGTTTATTGCAGGGGCTGTTTGCGACAGGAGTATCACCCGGTTATTGGGTAAACCTTACGTATTCTACGGTATTGGCAGCAAGCCTGGCAGTGGTGATGGCTTATAAAAAGTACCGTAAAATAAGAACTTTGGTAATTTTCGTATTTTTGGCCCTGTCAATACCTGCCTTTGGATTTATGATGAACGGTTTTGCATATATCACAAACAGGTGGGTTTTTGCCGTCAGTTTAGTAGCAGCTCTTGTTTTTGTGCTAACTTTTGAAGAATTGCTAATCAGAAATAAAAGAGTTACATTCTTTCTGATCATAGGAACAGCCGGCTATGGCCTGCTGGCGTTTGCATTTAGTTCCGGAAGTACGGTAAAATACGAATTTTTTATCTTACTTTTTGTATCGGCTGTGATTCTGCTGCTGCAATCAAATCGGTTGAACATAAGAAATGCAACTCGTGAACTTATACTTGCCTCTTTGGTTGTTTTTACTTTGGCTTTTCACGGACATGCCTATTATTCGCCGAAGTTTCACGGTTACGTAAACGAGTTTTTGACTAAGGATGAGGTATTAATAAATACAACAGAAGGCATGACCAAGTTGATTAATAATATTGAGGACGAGAACTTTTATCGTGTTGAAACTTACGGAGATAAAGTAAGAAACGAGGCCCTATGTGCAAACTTTAATGATGTATCGGCATATTTCAGCATCATGGACAAGAATGTTACAAACTATTATAAACAACTGGAATTATTGGATCAGCGCAATACTTACAGATTTGACAATCATGATAACCGCACCGTACTAAATGCCTTGTCCAATGTCAAATATTTTATTACAAACCAAAAATCAGCAGCTCCTTATGCTTATAAATTAATTGCCGAAGAAGAGGGAGAGGACAAGTATTATCTTTTTGAAAATTTATTCTGGATACCCTTCGGATATACTTATGACTATTATATAACCGAAGAAGAGTATGCAGATCTTAATACCCTGGAAAAGCAAAATATAATGTTAAGTGCGGTAGTTCTTGAAAACCCACCGGAAGGGTTTCAGAAAATTGTGCCGGATTCCGGAATGGGGATAAAAAAGTTAAAAACAGAGATTACTTTTGATGAAAATATAGAAACAGATAATAACAAAATTAAAGTAAAAGAACCAGGTGCCGCCATAATTATAGATTTTGAATCAGAACCTAAATCAGAGGTTTACTTAAGGTTAAAAGATTTTAATATTAGCAGGCGGGCTGCAACGATGACAAACTTAAAAGTAAAAGCTGACGGTGATGCAGCAAAGATTGTAAATGTAAGAAGCCCCTATCATAATACTTATTTCAGGGACGATTACCTGATTAACACAGGTTACAGTAAACAAAGCAAAAGCCGAATTACAATCACCTTTTTGCAAAAAGGCACTTTCAGCTTTAACGGCATAGATGTATATAATGTGGACATGAATTACTATAAGGAACGGATTAAGGAGTTGGGTAAAGTTACATTAAGCAACATGAAAATGGGAAATAACATTATTGAGGGAAATGTAAATTTAGACAGAGAAAAAATTATGGTTTTCAGCATTCCATACAGCAGAGGCTGGAGAGCATATGTTAACGGTAAAAGGGCTGATATCCTTCGGGCCAATACGATGCACATGGCTCTTATATTGGGTGAAGGGGAAAATCATATTTCTTTAAAATACAGAACACCGTTTTTATTGGAAGGAGCTATAATATCGTTTGCATCAACAGTTATATTTGCTTTCATTTTATTTGTTAACAGAAGAAGAGTAAAATTGCCGGCGTAAAAACGGCAAAAGGAGGATTTTAAATGGAGGTATTGTCTGTCGTAGTACCATGTTTTAATGAAGAAGAAGTTTTGCCTCTTTTTTATGATGAAATAGCAAAAGTGGCCGGAACATTAAATCAGTTACAGTTCGAATTTTTATTTGTCAATGACGGTTCTTCTGACGGCACTTTAGAAGTGATAAAAAAGTTCCGTAAAAAAGACGAAAGAGTTCACTATGTATCATTTTCAAGAAATTTTGGAAAAGAGGCAGCCATATATGCCGGCCTTAAGAAAGCTTCGGGAGATTATGTAGTTATTATGGATGCAGACCTCCAGGATCCGCCTTCTTTGATAGCTGAAATGTATAAAGCAGTAAAATATGAAGGATTTGATTGTGTGGCAACCAAACGCAGTACTAGAGAAGGAGAGCCCCCGGTCCGGTCCTTTTTTGCCAGATGCTTTTACCGCCTATTTAATAAAATATCAAAAATAGAAATAATGGACGGGGCAAGAGATTACAGATTCATGACACGGCAGGTTGTTGATGCCATTTTATCAATGACCGAATATAACCGCTTTTCCAAGGGAATATTCAGTTGGGTGGGTTTTAAGACAAAATGGCTTGAATATAGTAATATCCAGAGGGCGGCTGGAAAGACCAAATGGTCTTTTTGGAAGTTATTCTTATATTCTATAGAAGGTATTACTGCTTTCTCCACGGTCCCTTTGGCATTTGCGTCTGTTTTCGGGATTATATTTTGCTTTCTGGCATTTTTGATGATTATAGTTATAATAATCAAGACAGTAATCTGGGGGGATCCGACTTCCGGATGGCCGTCATTGGTTTGCATTATCTGTATGCTTAGCGGAGTTCAGATGCTGTGCATTGGTATACTGGGACAGTATCTGGCAAAGACGTATCTGGAATCAAAAAACAGGCCTGTGTATATTATAAAAGAAGAAGAATAAATGAATGATTACGCCGATATTTTCTGTCAAAATGTTTTATCAATTATTATTTATACAAAAAATTGTTGCCAAGTAAATTATTAGGTGATATAATTTAGGTCACTATATACAGTGGCCTTTTATATTTATACATAGCATACTTTTGGCCGGAATAACATAAGATAACATAATTAAAGAATAAAAAAGCAACAGAAAGGATTTGGTCATATGGGACTCGAGTAGATAGCAGCACATTGTTTATTGTTAAAATATACAGTGTGGTTTATCGACTCCGTAATTAATATAATTTTTTAATGCATTTTTATGTGACAGGATTGATTATATTATTTTAAACAAAACCCTGTCATAAAAATTGATTTTGCATAGGAAAAATTATATTAATTAGGGGGAATTGCTATGATGAATTATAAAAGATATAAAAAGAATCCGGTTGTTTACTATCCAGAAAGACAATGGCCAAATAATGAAATTAACAAGGCGCCTATATGGTGCAGCGTAGATTTAAGAGACGGAAATCAGGCTTTAATTGAACCGATGGTAGTGGAGGAAAAGATTGAATTTTTTAAATTGCTTGTTAAGCTTGGATTCAAAGAAATAGAAGTCGGTTTTCCGTCAGCATCCCAGATCGAATTTGATTTCTTAAGGCATTTGGTTGAGCGTAGGCTTATACCCGATGACGTAACAGTTCAGGTACTTGTCCAATGCAGAGAGCATTTAATTAAAAGAACTTTTGAAGCTTTGGAAGGTGTCCCAAAGGCTATAGTTCATATATATAATTCCACCTCTGTATTGCAGAGGGACGTTGTATTTAAAATGTCAAAAGAAGAGATAAAGCAGATAGCTATTAACGGTACAAAGCTTGTTAAAGAATATGCCAAGGATTTTGACGGAGAAATAATACTGGAATATTCCCCGGAAAGTTTTACCGGAACGGAGCTTGATTATGCACTGGAAGTGTGCAATGCGGTAATCGATACCTGGGGACCGACTCCGGAAAAGAAAATGATTATAAATCTTCCTGCTACTGTTGAAATGAATACGCCCAACGTTTATGCGGATCAGATTGAATGGATGAACAAGAATCTTAAAAACAGAGAAAGCGTAATACTTAGCATACATCCTCATAATGACCGGGGTACAGGCATTGCGGCTGCCGAACTTGCCCTTCTTGCGGGAGCCGAAAGGGTAGAAGGTACCTTGTTTGGCAACGGAGAAAGAACAGGCAATGTCGACATACTTACCATCGCATATAATATGTTCTCCCAAGGGATTGATCCCGAGTTGGAGTTATCCGATATAAATGAGATAATAGAAGTTTATGAAAGAGTAACTAAGATGAAAGTCCATGAAAGGCATCCTTACGCCGGTAAGCTGGTATTTACGGCATTTTCAGGTTCTCATCAGGATGCTATTAATAAAGGCATGCATGCTTTGATAGAAAGAAACAACCCGCATTGGGAAGTTCCTTATCTTCCTATAGATCCTTCCGATATCGGACGCAAATACGAGCCGATTGTCCGTATCAACAGCCAGTCCGGCAAGGGCGGCGTAGCATTTATTATGGAAACCTATTTCGGATTTAAACTTCCTAAAGGCATGCATAAAGAGTTTGCGGATATAATCCAGGCAATATCCGAAAAACAGGGCGAAGTTGCACCGGAGCAGATTATGGAAGAGTTTAAGAAGAATTATATTGAAAAGAAAGAACCGTTGCACTTTAGGAAATGTAAATTTGACGATCATACTGAAGAAGGATGCACACATGCAGTGGTTCATTACACCGATAATGGTATAGAAAAGTCCTTTGAAGCTACCGGTAACGGTCCGATTGATGCGGTTCAAAACGGTCTGCAGAAAGAACTTAACATCAACGTTAAGATATTGGATTACAGCGAGCATGCTTTAAGCGGTGGATCCGGAGCCCATGCGGCGGCTTATATACATATGCTGGATTTGAATACAGGCAAGGCAACTTATGGTGTCGGTGTAAGCTCCAATATTACCAGGGCTTCAATACGGGCAATATTTAGTGCGTTAAACCGTTTGGGAGTAAGAGACGATAATAAGTAGTACGACGAGGCTAATTTATATAAATACGGAGTACAGAAATAAATAAAGAGAGGTTGTCGCATAATTCTATTAAGGATATAGATATAACTTCACATACCGTTAAAAGAACATCGAACTAATTTTGTAGGCATAATCGGACACGAAAATTTGCCTGAACGCACAAAACGCGCAAATGTTCTTTTAACGGTGTATTACTGTTATATCTATATCCTATTAATTAATTTTTGCGTCAACCTCTTTTTATTTAGGTACTTTTAGCTATTACAGCATGTGATTTTTATGAGCCTGGCATTGGTGAAATCTATCGGATGAAAATCCCGCAGATACTAGGTAGCGGGAAGTTAATGCTGAATAACAATGGTGTCGCTGACAACCGAAAATCTGACAAGAGGTGTAAGATAATTACAAGTTTGTCCGTATTATATATAGGTATGATTTATACAAATATTATTGAAAAATCCACAACAGATGAACATTACAACATAATATGCTTTATATAATTATTAAACTAATCAAGGTGAATAGCGCCTTGGTTAAGCTATACAACCCCATAAATAAATATGGAGTAAGTAAATCTTAAAATGCTTGTTAAAATGATTACTAAAAAATAGAATAATGGGGAACAAATCTCCATATGAAGTTAGGAGGCGTACCGTTCATTGAAGAAAATCTTAAAAGTAATTATTTTATCAACCATATTACCGCTAATAATAATATTGGTTTTATGGTATATGGCAGCCCTGAAAGGGTTAAAACGTAAATTTGAATAACTACAGGAAATATTTTATTTAAAATGGTAGATGTCAAAGATAAAATTAAAGACTGGATTAGTGAATCGGAAAGAAAGATAAAAGAAGTAGATAAATTGATTAAAGGTCGAATCTTACCAATTTAACATTCTCAATGTAAAAAGAATAAAGCAAAATTTTGAATGCTTCTAGCATTGATTCCTTAATGGGAGGTTAGCAAACCAGAAAAAGTAAGATATAAGACCTGTTTGACGAAAATATGTCAAATATAGTATAATATATACATAAAAATACAACTAGTGTAGAAAAATATCATATTTAGGAAGTAAAGGAGGAAACCAAATGAAAAAAATTGCTGCTATTATATTAACTTTAAGCATGTTATGCTCTATTACCGGCTCTGCGAATGCAGGGACAAATACTACATATTCCAGTACAGCAAATGCAGCTGGGAAAGGAACTGTAACTCTTCCATCAGCCACATCCAGAACGGCATCTGCAACAACTTTTGCTTATCCAACAAATTCATATGGTGTAATTAATGGAGTGTTTGTGGAAGTAACCTTAAATTATGCATATGGTAATACATTAGAATCCATATCTGAATATGCAGGCAATGATAGTAATGAAACATCAGCAACAGTAACTGCACCTTATATGTACATTGTTGCTAAATCTGCATCCGGTTACCATGTTTATGGTGCATATAATTTACTAACATATCAAGGTGAATCTGCACAATGGACAAGTTATACAACTCCATAAATAAAGAAATTAATGTGGAGTTCGTAAATCCATATAGGATAAACATTAAAATAATTACATAATAATAAGTTAATATAGCGGGGGAGAAAATCCCCCATTCTTAAAAAGTTAGGGGCGTGTTTTTCATTGAAAAATACACTAAAAGTACTTACATTATTAATTATTTTTATATTAGAAATAATATTAGTTTCATCATGCTCATCAAAAATAATTAATGAGAACCGTTACATAGAGGGACAAGATTACCAGTTCTTTTATTATAGTGATACAAACGTAGGGCCCATGGCTGAAAGTGAAGAAGGTTATTATTTTTTTTGCGGTAACTATCTGTTTTTTGCAGATAAAGCAAGTATGCACCCGATACTAGTATGCAATAAACCGAATTGTCTGCATTATGAAGAAACCGATCCGACAAAGACACTTTATTGTAATGCCTTCTTTGAAAGGCCAAAATCACTGTTTTATTATAATAAATCTTTATACATATTTGTATCACGTATAACTACAGCTCATGAAAGTGAGTTTTTAAAGGTTTCACCAGACGGTACAAGAAGAAAATCTTTGTTTAAAATTGACGGTTCAATCAGCGCAGCCGCTTTGCATAGAGGGGTTGTGTATTATTCTAATCAGGTCTGGGACGCTAACGGACAAACTATTGTAAGTGTTAATTCCACTACATTAAAGGGAAAAAGCAAAGAAATATATAAAGAAAAATTTATCCATGGAAACATAGACGATATAATATGCTATGGAAACTATGTATTCTTTGACTCTTTTGACATTACTGAGAGCGGTATTTATAATAAAATGTTAAAGTATAATATTCAAACTGGAGAAACAGAAGCAATCTCTGACAATCAGAAAATGGTTTCTTTTGATATGCCGTCATTTATAAACAGTAAAATGTATTACAGAATAACAAAACTTAATCCTGATTTATCTCTTGATCATCAGGAAGCATTTATGGCTGATATTGACGGAAGTAACGTTAATAAAACTTTTGATTTAGGATTTCCGGTTGAGGTCAGATCCGATGGGCAGTATTTGTATTCCCGTGATATTGAGTGGAGTCCTTTTAGTAAACCTGCAGATGAGCAGGAACTTATCATATATACTTTTGAGGGTGAAGTTGTAGACAGGGTTCATACGGGTTCTTTCGGGGAGATTCAAAGCTTGATACCTGGCGGTAAAGATCATTTATTTTTGCAACAAGCAGATGGTAATTTTTTGAGAATATATTATGCCGAAAAGAGTAAAATCTCTACAGGGAATATGGAATGGAAGCTGTTGATTGAAACAGAACGTGAAAAAATGTACCCTTTGGTAGTTAGAACATCATAGAAAGTGGAGCTTAATTATGATGATATCGTTTGTTGATTTAACCAAAAAGTATAAAGATACCATAGCTTTAAGCAATTTTAGGGCTGAATTAACAGAGGGCGTATATGGTCTTCTTGGACCAAACGGAGCAGGAAAATCTACTTTAATGAATATTATCTCCGGGAATATTAAAGCTACATCAGGATCATGCTTGTGGAACGGAAAAGATATCACAGTCCTGGGGAAGGAGTTCTTTAATCTATTGGGCTATATGCCGCAACAGCAGAATTTATATCATAATTTCACAGCCAAGCAATTTTTATGGTATATGGCAGCCATGAAAGGCTTAAAACGTAAACAGGCAGCAGAAAAAATTGACTTTCTGTTGGAGCTGCTTCATCTAAAAGAGTATTCCCATAAGAAACTCGGTGAGTTCTCCGGAGGGATGAAACAAAGAATTCTGATTGCCCAATCTCTGCTTAATGACCCTCAAATACTTATTTTAGATGAACCGACAGTCGGACTTGATCCGATGGAAAGGGCAAGTATCCGCAATTTTATCAGCGAGATTTCGCAGAATAAAATAATAATATTTGCTACCCATGTAGTAAGCGATATAGAAAATATTGCAAAAGAAATTATATTTCTTAAAAAAGGCAAGTTAATCTTAAAAGATTCTCCTATAAATATTATAAAATCCATGTATTCAAAAGCTTGGCGGACATGCGTACCGGCAAAAGAACTTGAAAGAATCAGAAAGAATTATGTAGTTACAAATGTGGTAGCCAAAATGGATGGGACCCTTTGTGTAGACATAATGTCGGATTACTGTCCGCAAGATTATGAATGGACGGCTGCTGAACCAACCTTGGAAAGTGTATATTTATACTTATTTGATGAGGTTAGAAATGAGGATATTAGCAGGTGAACTAAAAAAGCATATATATAACAGGACGATATGGTTACTTTTGTTATCATTTATGGTTTTATCTGTTTTTATGTTTATTAACAAAGCTAAAACAACAATAAGCGGGATTGACAGCAAGCTCATAGAATACTATAAAGACATACCTACAGAAGATGCTATTATACTTGCACGCAACAAGGAAAAAAAGAATGATTTAATAATAGCGTATCATAATTACCGATCCCTTTATCAGGATGAAAAGTTAGCTTTGGAAGCTTTTTTAGAGTATGCTGACAGTTTTTACGGCGACCCCCTTTTAACGGAAGCTGTTTTAAATATGGAAAATGAGGTTGATGTATATAAGCTTTATGAGGAAAATCAACAACTATATTATTTGATAAATCAGCTTGAGTATATAAAGTCATATAATGAATTTATTTTGTCTATGGACCGGCGAACAAAAGATATGCTAAAATCCCCGCTTTTTAGATCAGATAAATCATATGCCTACCGCAATATTATAAAAACCCAATCAGATTTCGAAAAAATGAAGAACATTAAATTAATGATAGGTAACAATTCCGGTATACTGACATTTTCAAAGTTTATTTATGCGGATATTTTATTGATTACCTTTGTTTTTGTATTGTGTTATTATATTTTTTCTTCCGAACGGGAGCAAGGCCTGTTTAGGATACTTAAATCTACGGTTAACGGACATTTGCCTCTTATAATATCTAAACTTATATCATTATTTATGTTAACTATTTTAGGCTTTATAGTAATCTATGGGTTTGTTATATTTGCAGCTCATAAAATGTTGGGATTTGGAGACTTAACGAGATATATCCAATCTGTAAGTGAATTTCGGGATTGTACCCTTGCTCTTACGGTAGGAGAGTATCTTTTATGTTTTTTAAGCATAAAGCTGTCAGCAATTTTATTAATTGCACTTATTCTAGCTCTGTTTTTTCAGCTTAGTAATTCATTTACTTTGATATATTTATTGATTTTAGGTGTATCTTTTGTAGAGTATTCGCTTTATATATTTATACATCCGGCTTCGGTATTTAATCTTTTAAAATATATTAATATTTTTTCTTTCCTAAATACTTTTGATAATTTTAGGATTTATACAAACATAAACTTTTTTGGATATCCTTTGGACAGGAATTTAGTTACGATTGCATCAATAGTTATTGCTCATTTTGCGCTTGCAATAATAAATATAAAAATATTTAACCTCAAAATACAAGTCCTTACACTACCTCAGTTTATCGGCAATTTGATACATAGACGCAAGAAGTCATCCGGTTCGGTTAGCTTGTTCTATCATGAATTCTACAAAGTGTTTTTTACCGGAAAACGATTTTTAGTTATAATAGTATTGCTGATTATTTCATATTACTCGTTTGATAGGTCACCTTTATATGTCGAAAGGAAAACTTCAAGTTATCTGGCATTTATAAATAAGTATGAAGGTGAGCTCACAAACGAAAAAAGAAGCTTGATTCAGGAAGAAATAAATTATATTAAAAATATTCCGAATGAATTGTCTAAGTTATATACGGATTATGTAAACGGAAATATTACAAAAGAAGAATATCAGAAGGAGTTTAATTTGCTACAGTTTGAGCTTGAAAAAAATGTCGGTTTTACCCGTTTTGAAAATCAATTTAATTATTTGAATTCTTTGGATCATTCTTTAAAACCGGGAATTGTATCCGAGGTATCATCAGACTATTATTTCAATAACCCAAAAAGAGATTATATTTATGCTATATATGTAGTTTTACTTGTTATTGTCTGTGTAAGTTGTATATTTCCGATTGATTTGCAAAGCGGGATGGAGAATATTATACGCTGTACCTTTTTTGGAGAAAGGAAACTTTTTTACGTTAAAACACTTACAGCAACAATATTGTCAACTGTCATATTTATATGGATAAATTTTACCAAATATTTAAATCTTTTTGGTAAATACAAAATTTCGGACTTAAAACTGCCAGTTCAAAGTATTCAAAAATATGCCAATATAGAATATAAAATAAGCATTATAGGTTTAATCATTTTTGTCTCTATGTTAACCCTGATTGCTGTTGTTATGATGACTCAATTTATAATCTTAATGGCCCTTTTACTTAAAAAGCAATCACTGGTTATTATATGTTCATCGGTTATATTTCTGTTGCCTTTACTGCTTGGTTATGCAGGATTAGATACTATAAAATTTTTAAGTATCAGCAATGCGTTTCAGTTATATGAGACACTTGCAGATGATACCCTATCCTGGGCAAATGCCCTGTATTTTACGGCAGTAATTTTTATAACTATAGTCATAACTTTGATTAATAGAGTTATATATAACGGGGTCAGGCACCGGTAAATCAAGTCAAGGGATAATAAAGAGGCTTTAAGTTAATTAATAGGTATTCAGAAAGTTTACCTTTTAGAATGAAGCGTAAATTTATCGGGATTAACAGGGCGGTAAATATGAAAGTTTAAATGAAATATATATATTTATAAAAAGGATCTCCAAAAAGAGATTCTTTTTTTATTTTGCGCGGCCTGTTATAGACTAATAAAAAAAATCGAGGAAAAAATATTAATAATCAATATTAAGAATGACAAAGCTGACAGAAAAACCCGGTATCCTTGACTCATTATAAAGCTAAGTGCTATAATCATTATTGTATGTTACCAGATGAAACTATCCAATACAATCGGAGGAAGGCGATGAAAGTCAGTATAATCATACCCTATCATAAAGGTGAAGCATATTTAAGGGATTGCCTTGACAGTTTGGCTGAGCAAACTTATCGTGATTTGGAGGTAATTGTTGTCAGTGACCATGCACCCCAAAAAGATTTGGAATGTATTTCGGAATATAAAGACTTGATTCCTATAAAGTTATACCATTTGGATGACAATAAAACCGGTGTGGCTGCAGCAAGAAATATGGGCCTTGATGTGGCTACAGGTGATTATATATATTTTTTGGACAGTGACGATTATCTTTATGAAAACACAATTGAGGAATTGGTAAACGGGGCTCTTGAAAAAGATGATGATATTGTTTACGGCAAGAAAAAGCCTACATGGTTTAAAAGAAGTATATATTTTATGAGATTGCAGGAACAGCAGGAAGCACAGGACCAGGAATTGGAAAGTGAAGAAAACGAACTGGAAGATCCTGAGTTAATGATGGAAGGAGATCAGAATGACAGTGACAAAGGTGAAGGATATGAAATTTTAAAGCAGGATAAGGAATATTTAGATAAGCTGGTTAAATCTGAGGAGTATATAAATGAGGATGAGCTTACGGAAGAAGAAAGACAGCTTCTGAAAGAAGCCAGAATCAGGATTGCCTATCGGATACTGGTAAGTAAAAGGAAAGGCGTTAGGAACATTTCCGTACTAAATATTCTTTTTAAGAGAAGCTTTATAGAAGAAAACAGGATAAGATTTCCGGAAAACCTGAAATATTTTTCGGATACTCCGTTTTTGATGGAAGCATTATCAAAAACCGAAAGAATTAAAAAGAAATTTACGGCATTATATGTTAAAAGAAAGCATAACGATGCCATTAATTTTCCTTCACTATCTCAGATAAAGGACCCCAACCGTTTTTATGAATTTATAGATGCTTATTATGAAACAGAGAAGCGGATACCTAAAAATTCCGATTTAATGATCAGATTCGAACATAAATATATCACATATTATGCAAAACTTTATGCTCCAAGACTTAAAAGAAGCAAAAACGACATATGGCGTAAAGACAACTTTATTATAATGAGCAAGCTTGTAAGCGGGATGAATCATGAGGTTATAAAAAGCCTAAGAGGTTATAAGCGCCGTATAATAAAAGCTTTGATTAAACAGGATATTAACAAATCTTTACGCATAGTAAAAATGCATTTGGGTTACAGAAAACTAAAAAAGATTTTACGCAGTAAGAAGGAACTGGGAAAGTTTTTATATATTCATGTATTCCTGAAAAAACCCATGATGCAAAACTGGATACTGTTTGAAAGCTTTTTCGGAAAAAATTATTCGGACAGTCCGAAATATATATACGAATACATTTCTGCAAATATGCCGGGTAAATATAAATGTATTTGGATTATTGACAAAAAGGGGACCAAGATTCCTTTCAGGCATAAGAAAATTAAGCGTTTTAGTCTGAGATACTATTACTATCTTGCCCGTTGCGGATATATGGTATTTAACAGCAGGCAGCCGGTATGGATGGTTAAAAGGGAAGGGAACGTATTTTTACAGACCTGGCACGGTACTCCCTTAAAGAAACTGGTGTTTGATATCGAGGATATAAATTCTGCTTCCCCTAAATATAAACAGCAGGTATACAAGCAGTCCAGAGCATGGGATTACCTGATAGCTGCCAATGCGTTCAGCAGTGAAACATTCAAACGGTGCTTTATGTTTGACAATACCATTCTGGAGACAGGATATCCGAGAAACGATATTCTTCATTCTCCGAATAAGGACCAGATTGCAGCCATTATAAAAAACAGGCTTAATATACCGAAAGACAAGAAAGTAATACTCTATGCTCCTACATGGAGAGACGATGAGTTTTACGATAAAGGGAAATACAAATTTGAACTTAAGCTTGATCTGGATTTAATGAAGCAGGAATTGGGTGATGAATACGTAGTATTGCTGCGTACACACTATTTTATAGCAGACTCCATAGATGTCCAACATTTTAAAGGTTTTGCATACAACGTAAGCAAGTATGATGATATATCCGAGCTTTACCTGATATCCGATATATTAATTACGGATTATTCATCGGTATTTTTCGATTATGCCAATTTAAAAAGGCCTATGCTGTTCTTTACTTATGATTTGGAGAAATACAGGGATGTCCTTCGTGGATTTTATATTGACATTGAAAAAGAAGTACCCGGGCCTTTGTTATTTACTACCGAAGAAGTGGTTGACAGCATAAAGAACATCGATTTAATTGAACAAAAATATAAATCAAGGTATGAAGAATTTTATGACAGATTTTGTGGCTGGGAAGATGGACAAGCCGCAAAGAAAGTGGTAGAATCGGTATTCAGGGATTAAAATGTTAAAATATTAGCAAACGGTGGCGATTGAATTGAGCAGTGCAATAAAAAACTTTAATAAGTATAAATATTTGTTAATGGAACTTACAAAAAAGAATATTAAGTTGAAATACAGACGATCCTATCTTGGAATATTATGGACACTTTTAGAGCCGATTCTAACGACTATTGTATTAACCATTGTTTTTATAAATTTCCGTGGGAAGTCGGATCATACATTTCCGATATATATTTTGACAGGAAGGCTTTTATATTCATTCTTTTCCCATGCAACAAAGCAAGCTATGAAATCAATACGCAGCAACAGCGGTATGATTAAAAAGGTATATGTACCTAAGTACATTTATCCTCTATCCAATATTTTATCTTCATATGTTATTTTTGCCATATCACTGTTAGTGCTGCTTGGTGCCATGTTTATATTTAAAGTATATCCGACTAAGTATATATTGTACTCTTTTATCCCGTTAACCTTAATTTTTATACTTAGCCTAGGATTCGGTATGATCTTGGCAACACTGGCCGTATTTTTCAGGGATATGGAATATTTGTGGGATGTTACTCTTATGCTGATTATGTATACAGCCGCCATATTCTACGATGCAGCAAAAATTAAAGACCAGTGGGTATTTTATTGTAATCCTATTTACCACATAATTGTCAATTTCAGAAACTGTATTTATGGGCATCCGATTGATATGCTGGCTTTAAAAATTTCTATGGCTTATAGCTTTGCGGCATTAATTATAGGAATAATATTGTTTTACCGTAAACAGGATAAATTTATATTGTATATCTAGTAATTTAATTTTAATAATCGGATATGGAGGAAACCGTGGGTAAGGAAGTTGTAAAGGTTGAAAATGTCAGTATGAAATTCAACCTTATGGAAAATAAAGTTGATAATTTGAAAGAATATGTTATAAAACTGATAAAAAATGAATTAAGATACCAGGAATTTTGGGCATTAAAGGATATATCCTTTACGGTTAATAAAGGAGACCGACTTGGTATTCTCGGTTTGAACGGTGCAGGTAAAAGTACTCTTCTTAAAATTATTGCGGGAGTTCTGAAAGCTACTGAAGGAAAAGTTACCGTAAAAGGAAAGATTGCTCCGCTTTTGGAACTGGGGGCCGGTTTTGACCCTCAATATACCGGTGCGGAGAATATTTACCTGTATGGAGCCGTATTGGGATATCCTAAAGATTTTATTCGGGAAAAATACGATGAAATAGTGGAATTTTCCGAACTGGGTGAATTTATTCATGTTCCGGTAAAAAATTATTCTTCCGGTATGAAAGCAAGATTGGGATTTGCCATAGCGACAATAGTTGAACCCGATATCCTTATTCTTGATGAAGTCCTTTCCGTAGGCGATGCCAAGTTCAGAAAAAAGAGCGAGAAGCGGATAATGGATATGTTCGATAAAGGAGCCACTGTCCTTTTTGTATCCCATACCATTGAGCAGGTTATGGCAATTTGCAACCGGGCGATTATTTTGGATAACGGAAGTCTGGTAGCCTGCGGGCCTGCAGAGGAAGTATGTAAAATTTACGAAGAAAAGTTTATAGAAAGAGAATCCGGGGTTATGAAACCCAGAAAGGAAAAGGACGGTAAGGCAAAGAAAAAGAAGAAAAAGAAAACCGTTAATGTTGAGATTAGTGATGAAATTGGCATAGACCCGGAAAAAAAGATAAGCAAGGATAACGATAAAAAGTCAGATGAAGTATATATTATAGCTGAAAATAAGTCAGATGTATTATCAGAATTTATGACGGAAAATGCATCGGAAAATACCGAAAATAAATCGGAAGGTATAGCAGAAACTGTACCAAACAGTATATCAGATAATATAACAAATAATATATCAGATAATAATTGATATAAAATTGGTAATATAGCAGAATATACATTGATTTAGCTTATGAAGCAATTTATAATGATATTAAAATTAATGGTATAACTGTTGCATCCATTATACAGACAAAGGAGGGACATTCTCCATTACGGAGAATTAAAAATAATGAAGAAGGTAATAACTTACGGAACATATGATTTACTGCATGTAGGGCATATTAATTTGTTAAGAAGAGCCAAAGCCTTAGGCGATTATCTGATTGTGGCTCTGTCAACAGATGAGTTTAATGCAATTAAGAATAAGAAAGCGTATTACAGCTATGAAGACCGTAAAATTATTCTTGAATCAATCCGTTATGTAGACGAGGTTATTCCTGAAAGAAACTGGGAGCAAAAAATTCAGGATATTCTTGACCATAAAGTGGATGTGTTTGTTATGGGCGATGACTGGCAAGGCAAATTTGATTTCCTGAAAGATTATTGTGAAGTTGTATACCTACCGAGAACGGAAGGAATATCCACAACAAAAATAAAGGAAGACTTATATAATAAAAAACTTACCAAATAAATGAAAGGTAAGGTTATTCGGTATGGCGTTAATAAAACAGATGGTATTGGCTTTTTATAAAGTACTTACAAGGATTCTCCCTATAAATAAAAAAATTATACTTTTTGAGAGCAATTTGGGCAGAAATTATACAGGGAACCCTAAGGCAATTTATGAAGAAATGATTCGCAGGGGACTGGATAAAAAATACCGCTGTTATTTTATACTGGAGGATATGCAGACTGAAATACCGGGAGCGGCTAAAAAGATTAAAAGAAACCGGTTCCGGTATTTTTTTTATTTTGCTATAGCCGGTACCTGGATAAGCGATTCCAGATTTCCAAAGTACATCATTAAAAGAAAAGGATGTACCTATATACAGACTTGGCACGGGACACCTTTAAAGAAGCTGGCTTTGGATATGGATGCTGTATATATGGCAGGAGAAACCGATATTAATGAGTATAAAAAGAATTTTTATGAAAATGCTCAAACATGGGATTACCTCATTTCTCAGAATTCATATTCAACACAGATATTTAAAAGGGCTTTTGGCTTTAATAAAGAAATACTTGAAATAGGTTATCCCAGAAATGATATTCTTTTTCATAAAAATAATAAAAACGATATAGAAAAATTAAAAGAAATGCTTGGTCTTCCAAAAGACAAGAGGATAATTTTATATGCACCCACCTGGAGGGATAATGAGTTTTATGGCAACGGAAGATATAAATTCAACCCCAGGATTGACTTTTCCCTGCTTATGAAGGAGCTAAAAGAAGATACCGTAATGATAGTAAAATATCATTATTTGGTCATGGATCAGATTGATTGGTCACCCTACCGAGGTTTTATATATACTTATGACATGAGTTATGATATTTCCATGTTATATCTGGTTTCCGATATGCTTATAACGGATTATTCATCGGTTATGTTTGATTACAGCATATTAAAACGGCCTATGCTGTTTTACTGCTATGACCTTGAAGAATACAAGAACACCTTAAGAGGATTTTATTTTGACTTTATTAATGATGCACCGGGTCCAGTGGTGGAAACAACGGAAGAATTAATAAAAGCCGTAAAAGTATATGATTATGATTTATATAAAGAAAAGTATGAGGCTTTTTGCAGGAAATTTAATCATGCTGATGATGGAAAGGCGTCTAAAAAAGTTGTTGATCTTATTTTAAAAACCGCGCCTTTAAAGTAATTTCTTGAATATTGGGATTAAGAAAGTCGTGGGATTATTATGGTAAAGACTGTAGGATACATTTTATTTGCGCTTGTTTACTACATATGCAGGCTCTTTCCCGTTCAAAACAGAAGGGTTTTTTGCATTATGACCCATGATGACGGTGCTTGCAGCAATGTTAGGCTTATTGAAAAGGAAATGGAAAAATTAAATAAAGGTTTCCGGTTTGACAGGGTTACAAAAAGAGATGTGGAAGCCGTAAAAAATTTAAGTCATGTATTAAATTTTTTCTTCATAAAACCTTATCAATTGGCCAGGGCTAAGATTATTTTAATGGATAATGTTTTTCTTCCCATGGCTTATTTCAGGGTAAAAAAGAATGTAAAAGTAGTGCAGCTTTGGCATGGAACCGGTACAATCAAGAAGTTCGGCCAGGATGTAAATACCGGAAGGTTAAAAGTGCTGGAAGCAAGGGCTAACAGAAACATAACCCATCTTATTGTGAATAATAAGAGTACGGCAAAACTTTATTCCAAAGTGTTCGGGGTAGGTATTGACAGGGTGTATCCGACAGGCCTTCCAAAGACAGATGATATTCTCTATCGTTTATGGAAGACCGAAAGGTCGGGAGTAAACAGCGATAAAAGTTATATATACGACAAATATAATATTCCGCCTGATAGAAAACTTATATTATATGCACCGACTTTTAGGGATGACAATTTAAGTTCAGATATGACTTTATATCAGGTAAAAGAGTTGGCAGAACAACTTCCGAAAGATTTTGCCCTTGGACTTAGATTGCATCCATATGTTGCCCGTCTGGCAGCAAAAAGTGACTTGAAGAATGTTTATGATTTTTCATACGAAAAAGACTTGCACTCCCTTATTATGGCTGCCGATGTTTTGGTTACAGATTATTCATCCATAATTTTTGAATACTGCATTACACAAAAACCGATGATTTTCTTTGCCTACGATTTGGAGAAATTCTCAGATAAAGGCCGGGGCTTTTATGAGGATTATAAAAGCTATGTGCCGGGGCCTGTAGCAGAAACAGCCCCGGAAGTCATTGATATTATAAGAGAAGAAAAATACCAGATTGATAAAATCAGAAAATTTAATGCCGAAAACTTCCCTTACCTTGACGGGATGGCAACCAAGAGAATTATTAAGCTGATACTGGACAAATAAAAAATCTGCGTAAAACCTAAAGACTGCGATATGCAAAGGCATTTGCAATAAGCATATCATACATGGTCTTCAGGTATACGCAGATTTTATTATATCTTAATATATCATTTTAATGTACGATAATTAGTATACCGATATATAATTCTAAATACTTGCAATCAATAAGCTAATGCTTATATACTTATATACTTAAATTAATATCATTATTAATAAGCATTTTTATTTATAAATCCTTTAAAGATAGTTAGAAACATGATTTTAAAATCAAAACCCAGAGACCAGTTTTCTATATAATACAAATCATGTTCTATCCTCTTGGTTATTGACGTATCCCCTCTGTAACCGTTTATCTGAGCCCAGCCGGTAAGTCCGGGCGGAACCTGATGCTTTATCATATATCTGGGTATAACTTCTTTGAATTTTTCCACGAACTGAGGGCGTTCAGGCCTTGGGCCGACTATGCTCATTTCGCCTTTTAATATATTAAAAAGCTGTGGAAGTTCATCGAGGCTTGTCCGCCTTAAAAATTTACCGATACCGGTTACTCTCGGGTCATTGGGTTTGGTCCAGCCTTTTGCCTCTTCTTCTTCTGTCTGTATTCTCATGGTCCTGAATTTATACATTTTGAAAGTCTTATTATGTTTACCTACTCTCACCTGAGAGAAGATAACAGGGCCTTTTGAAGTCAGCTTAATTAAAAGGGCTATAATCAGCATTGGGATTGCGCATATTATTATGCCTATTAATGATCCGACTATGTCAACAATTCTTTTGGTTATCCAGTTGAAAGTATTGCTTAAAGGTACATTTCTGATATTAATAACAGGAAGTCCATACAAATCCTCCGTATACGGCTTAGTTGGGAAAAAGCTATAGTAGTCAGGTATAAATTTGGTATGAACCCCGGATTTTTCACAGGTGGCAACTACTTTCTCCAGATGTTCATATTCCTTAAGATTTAATGTAATAGCTATTTCGTCAAGATTCATTTTGGTTAGATATTCGTCAAGCTGATTAAGTTTCCCTATGACCGGCACTTTTTTATACCTGGTGCCTATTTCCATGGTATCATCCAAAATACCGTGTATATAATATCCCCATTGGGGGTTGGCAAATATGCGGTCAATATAGGCTTCGGCAGCACGGCTGTAGCCTACCAAAATAACATGCTTAAGATTGTAACCTTTCCTTCGCACAACTTTTAAACCGTAGGCGATGGACATCCTGACCGCCGTACACAGGAGTATATTAATTACAGTAAATATACCGAGAAAGTATCTGGAGATATTGAATTCTTTCCTTAAATATAAATAAAAGAGGTAAAATGCCATTCCAAAAAAGTTTGAGTAAGTTATATGAAAGAATTCTGTCCATTTTTTCTTTACCCGTTTAGGAGTATATAGTTTAGCCTGATTATATATTATAAGATATAGCGGCAGAATAATGTAAAGACATTTGCGAATATATACATATAAAGGATAATAGGTACCCTTTTCTACTTTAAACAGGCTTAGCTTAGTAAGGACACTGTAAAACCTGAAATAATATGAAATCAAAAACGAGACTACAATTATAGTGGCATCTATTAATATATGGAGCCTATTTAGCGTTTTTTGATTGTCCTTAATCACAACTTAACCCTCCCTAGGTTAAAATGTTTGTTTTTGGTTATATATGAGCCTATTTATTATAATACATTAATAAGTCTATTTGAACAATATGATTTTTACAGAAACAGTATTTCTTCACATTCTTTACACAAAATGATGTTATATTAACTAAAAAGGAACAGGAAAGGAGCAGATGTATGGATTTCTATAACCAAAACGGTGATTACGATAACCCAAATAAAATAGATAATGAAGAAAATAATAATAGTCAGGATAATAAACCTGAATACAGTTTTTGGGCTGAGAATATGTCATCTTCGACAGGTACCGGGTATAATTATTACCATCATATACCCCGATATGAAGAAAAACCGCAAAAGAAAAAAGGTGCAAAAAAAGTTTTTGGCTTTTTGGCAAAAGCGCTATTGTTCGGAATACTGGCCGGGGCTACATTTATAGGAGTCCAGTTCCTTTACTATAAACTTAACCCCAATGCTTTTCAAAATCATGAAAGTTATATTATCGGATCGGCCGACGGCAATGTACGCACAAAACTTAAAGTAGCAAGTACGGACCTTGGGAAGGTAAATTCGGTTCCGGAATCGTCAGTTATGAAAGTGGCCGAAGAAACATTGCCGTCAATAGTATCTATTACCAGTGTATCTACTAGCACCAACTGGTTTGGTATTGAGATTCCGAGCGGGGGAAGCGGTTCGGGTATAATTGTCGGTAAAGATGAGAAAGAACTTCTTATAGCTACAAACAACCATGTTGTAGACGGAACAGACAAGATAACGGTAACATTCATAGACGATACAGAGGCCAATGCGGTAATAAAAGGAACAGATGCTACCGCAGACCTGGCAGTTCTGACAGTTGATTTATCTGAACTGGAAAAAAGTACTCTTGATGCAATTAAGGTTGCCAAGCTGGGTAATTCTGATGATGTTAAAGTCGGTGAAATGGCAATAGCAATAGGCAATGCTATGGGATACGGACAATCTATTACGGTCGGATATATCAGCGCAAAGGACAGGAAAGTAGAGATTTCAGACAATTACAGTTATAAAACTATGGTACTGCTTCAGACAGACGCGGCCATAAACCCCGGCAACAGCGGAGGAGCTTTGCTGAATGTAAATGGTGAAGTAATAGGCATAAATACGGTTAAGTTTGCCGATTACAAGGTTGAAGGTATGGGGTATGCAATTCCTATATCAAAAGCTATTCCTATTATAAATGAGCTTATGAGCCGGGAGATTCTGGCTCCGGAAGAACAAGGTTTTCTTGGAGTTACTACTACGGACGTAACGGAAGACGTTTCAGAAAGATTCAGGATACCTGTAGGGGTATATATAACAAGTGTAGTAAAAGGAAGCCCTGCTGAAAAAGCTGGATTGAAAGAAGGAGACGTCATAAAATATATAAATGACATAGAGATTACGTCAGCCGTTCAGCTGAAAGAACTGGTTTCAAGTATCCGAGCAGGCACTGAGGTTGAAATTAAATACATGCGTCATATAGACGGAGGGTATAAAGAACAGACCGTTAAGACAATCCTTGGGTCAAGAAGCGAAATAAATAACTGACATTAGAATTATTAAATTTCGTATTTGGGTTTCCATAGGACTGACTTGTTTAGCAGGCAGTAAGATATGGAAACCCTTATGTTATATAAAATCAAAGAAATATTATTGTATGAAAAAAATATATACGTTATACTATATAAAAATAATTATGTATATCTTGATTATTTTAAATAAATGACATTTATACAGAAAGGGTCGAAAGATAAGATGAGCAGCAATAAGGACAATTTTAATGATAAAATCAATAATATAGAAAATAATAACGATAAAAAAGATAATAACAATAATGATGAGGAAGTATGCTATATATGCAAAAGGCCTGCAAGTGTTGCAGGTAAGATTCTGCATATTCCGAACTATATACATATATGTGCGGACTGTATGCAGAAAACCTTTGATTTAATCAATAACAACGATAATCCATATTTTAACATGATAGGTTTTCCTCCTGTTATGCTCGGGGTATCGGACATAAGCAATATCGGTAAGGCAAGCAACCCGAAAGAAAAAACCGATGAAGACTTAAAGGAAGAAACCGCTGCTTTTGACAGAAGCAAGATTCCTGCCCCGCATATAATCAAGGCAAAGCTGGACGAATATATTGTCGGACAGGAACATGCCAAAAAAGTCATATCGGTTGCGGTATACAACCATTACAAAAGAATAAGCAAAGGGGCACCTAAAGACGTTGAAATAGAAAAATCCAATATGCTTATGATAGGTCCGACCGGATGCGGAAAAACTTATTTGGTTAAAACCCTGGCAAAACTACTGGATGTTCCTTTAGCCATAGCCGATGCCACATCCTTAACTGAAGCCGGATATATAGGTGATGACGTAGAAAGTGTCATCTCAAAATTGCTGGCGGCTGCGGGCAATGACGTAAAAAAGGCCGAGAGGGGAATAGTATTTATAGACGAGATCGACAAAATCGCAAAAAAACGCAATACAAACGGACGGGACGTAAGCGGCGAATCCGTTCAGCAGGGGCTTCTTAAACTGCTTGAAGGAAGCAATGTTGAAGTACCGGTTGGAGCATCATCAAAAAATGCAATGGTACCTCTTAAGACAGTTAATACCGAGAATATTTTGTTTATTTGTGGAGGAGCATTTCCGGATCTGGAAAAAATAATTAAGGCAAGACTTAATAAACAAAGTTCAATCGGTTTTACGGCCGATCTTAAGGATAAATACGATGATGATGCAAATATCTTGCAGAAAGTAACTTTGGATGACCTAAGAGAATACGGAATGATACCGGAATTCCTGGGCAGACTCCCGATTTTATGTACTTTTGAAGGCATGACCAGAGAAATGATGATAAAGGTATTAAAAGAGCCAAGAAATGCTATTATCAAGCAATATCAAAGCCTGCTTGCTATGGATGAGGTGGAATTAAGTTTTGAGCCGGAGGCATTGGAAGCTATATCGGAAAAAGCTTTGGAGAAGAAAACAGGGGCCAGAGCCTTGAGGGCTATTTTGGAAGAGATAATGCTTGATATCATGTACGAAATCCCGAAGGATGACAATATTGGACGGGTAATAATAACAAAAGATTTTATTGAAGGCAAAGGTGTTCCGGTTATAGAGATGAGAGGGGTTTCAGATCAGAAGCGTATAGCATCATGTAACTGATATTTTGTCAATATAGGGCGAAAATATTTGAATCTTCATGCTTGTCATGGAAATTTACTTTATAATATAATTTAGCTGTAAGAGGATGTATTTTATTTCTGCTTTCTAAGCAATTAAAAATTTGGTATAAATGGCACAATACTGATGCATAACTTTTATTAAAATGCTTGCAGGCAGGAAGAGCTTGCAAGCTTTTAGAGATTAACAGGAAATTTGAATTGAAACTAATATGAATTTTTTAATAGAATTGGAGGAATGCTATGGATAACAGACAGGCCCCTGAAATCGACGGTGTATTAAGAAAACATATGATCAGAGTACCGAAAGAAATAGATGCAGCCAGCGGAATAAGAATTTTCGGTAAACTAATCCGATCCATTGTTTTTTCCACAGATGTAGCTATCATACGTAACTGCAATGCCAATGCAGTCATTGCCGTATATCCGTTTACACCACAGCCGATTATTTCACATTCAATAATAACTTGTTCCGATGTTCCTGTATTTTGTGGTGTTGGAGGCGGGACAACCACAGGACACCGAGTGGTTAACCTGGCTGAGCACGCGGAATTTCAGGGGGCTGCAGGGGTAGTATTAAATGCACCGACTCCGAATGAAACCATAAAAATGCTTAAAGAACGCATAGACATTCCTATAATTATTACGGTGGTGTCAGACAGGACCGATATTCAAAGCCGCTTAGACAGCGGGGTATCCATATTAAATGTATCGGCAGCTGCAAAGACACCTGAGATAGTAAGAAAAATAAGAAGAGATTTCCCTAATGTGCCTATTATAGCAACAGGCGGCCCTACGCCTGAAACTATTATGGAAACCATAGAAGCAGGTGCCAATGCAATCACTTATACTCCCCCGACTAATGCCGAAATTTTTAAAGCCCTAATGAATAAATACAGGGCAGAATTTTAATATAATTAACCAAACATAAAAAAAGGCCGATAACGGGGAGGTTTAGTATGTTTAAATGGGATAGATTATTGAGAATGAAAAAAGAAAAGAGCATTTACTTAAAAAATCTTGATGAAGATTTGCATGACTTTGATTGGCAGAAGGAATTGGCAGATAAGGCTGATCAGAAAGATAAGAACGGTGAAGAGAATGAAATAGTTGAGATAGAAATTCTTCCAGCGAAAATCATATGTCCGGATTGCGGAGGCATTACTTTGGAGGGCTTGGATTTTTGCGACAAGTGCGGAGGCGAACTCTAAATTTATATTATTCTAAATATTTGTTGACAAATCAAATATTCAAGGTTATTATAGAGTCTATAAAATAAGACGTTCGAAATGTAAGACAGAAAAATCTGTCAAATCATAGGGAACGTCTTATTTATACAATTAACAGGTCAACGAATTAATACGTTAAAGCGGCATATTGTTCTAGACCTAAAACAAGTGGGAGGGATTTATATGAAAAAGAGAATGTTAAGTCTTTTGTTGGTATTAAGCATTGTGATTGTTGGTTTGGCAGCTTGCGGCAAAAAAGACGATACATCAGGATCTAATGATAGCGGCAAGCAGCAAAGTGAGCAGACTCAAGATAAGGGAGAAGCCCAGGATAAGGAAGAAACTCAGGATGATGCTCAAAATGATTCGGATGTAAAGAAATTCTACATAGGAGGAATTGGGCCTATAACAGGTCCTGCAGCGGTTTACGGACAACATGTTAAAAACGCTGCGGAAATTGCAGTTAAGGAGATAAATGAGGCAGGCGGAATTAACGGGGCACTTATTGAGTTCAGGTTTGAAGATGATGAACATGACCCTGAAAAATCCGTAAATGCTTATAATACTCTGAAAGACTGGGGTATGCAGATTCTTATGGGTACAGTAACCTCCAACCCCAGCAATGCTGTAAAAGAGGAAACTTATAGAGACAATATGTTCATGCTTACTCCTTCGGCTTCAGCTCCCGAAGTAGTTCAGTATGACAACGCATTCCAGGTTTGCTTTACAGATCCTAACCAGGGTATCGCATCTGCTCAGTATATTGCAGAACATAATTTGGCTTCCAAGGTAGCCGTAATTTATAACAGTTCCGACGTTTATTCCACAGGTATTTATGAAAAATTTGCAGCGGAAGCTAAAAATCATTCATTTGAAATTGTTGCAGCCGAAGCGTTTACGGATGACAGCAATTCCGATTTTAATGTACAGTTAAATAAGGCAAAGGCTGCCGGTGCGGAACTGGTATTCCTTCCTATTTATTATGAAGAAGCTACTTTGATTTTAACTCAGGCAAATGCCATGGATTATAAACCGATTTTCTTCGGATGCGATGGCCTTGACGGAATTCTCGGTGTTGAAAACTTTGACGCATCCCTGGCAGAAGACGTTATGCTTCTGACACCTTTTGCGGCCGACGCTCAGGATGAAAAAACACAGAATTTTGTTAAGAAATTTGAAGAATTGCATGGTGTTACTCCTAACCAATTTGCAGCAGATGCTTATGATGCTATCTATATCATCAAAGCTGCTATTGAAGAGAGCGGAGTGACCCCTGATATGAGCGTATCAGAGATTTGCGAAGGCTTAAAAGCGGCTATGACTAAGATTACATTTGACGGACTTACCGGTGCAGGCATGACCTGGACAGCATCCGGTGAAGTTAACAAGCAACCTATGGCAGTAGTAATTAAAGAAGGAAAATATGTTTCAGTTGATTAATGTGTTGCAAAAAATTTAAAATCGAATCTTAAACAAAATATAGGATACGGAAACATACAGACGGATCTAAAAATCCTGCTGTATGTTTCTTGTATTCATAGACCTTTTAGCAATATATGGATTAAATATGATAATATGTTGTAACATATTTTTTGCTGTGTTAAAATAATGTAACTAATATTAAAAATGCATGTTTTGCATGCTTAACGGGGGTAAAGATGAATTTTCTAACACATTTGTTAAACGGAATAAGCCTGGGAAGTGTATATTCTATTATTGCTCTGGGCTATACAATGGTATACGGAATAGCAAAAATGATAAACTTTGCCCATGGCGATGTAATCATGGTAGGCGGCTTTATTATATTTACTCTTATGAGTACTTTAGGACTTAATCCTTTCTTTTCTGTATTAGCTGCTATGATTGTCTGTACTTTACTGGGAATGACGATTGAACGGATTGCGTATAAACCCCTTCGAAAGGCCCCTTCATTGGCAGTTTTGATTACAGCTATAGGTGTAAGTTATCTTCTTCAAAATCTGGCACTTCTTATTTACGGAGCCGAATCAAAATCATTTACGTCGGTTATTCCGGTTAAAGCATTGTCATTATTAGACGGCAGACTTAGCATATCCGGTGAAACTTTGGTTACAATCCCGCTTTGCATCGTAATTATGATTGGACTTAATTTTTTTATAAAGAAATCCAAAACCGGCCGCGGTATGATTGCGGTATCGGAAGATAAAGAAGCAGCGGTTTTAATGGGTGTGAATGTAAATAAAACCATAGCGATTACATTTGCGATCGGATCTGCTATTGCTGCGATTGGAAGTGCTTTGATGTTTTCGGCGTATACCAATCTTTCACCCACCTCGGGGGCCATGCCGGGTATAAAGGCATTTGTTGCCGCAGTCTTTGGAGGAATTGGTTCAATTCCCGGTGCCATGATCGGCGGAATTTTGCTTGGTGTAATTGAGATATTAAGCCGTGCATATATTTCCACACAGCTGGGAGATGCCATAGTATTTCTGATACTTATTGTTGTGCTTCTGGTGAAGCCGACCGGAATTCTTGGCAGAAAGATTCAAGAGAAAGTGTAGGTGGGTGCAATGAAATCAAAAATGCTGAAAATAAACAAATCTGCCCGTTCTTCCATCATAACCGTTGGTATGATTTTGATTGCATATATTATATGTCAGGCTTTGATTGTAACGGGCAATATGTCAAACCTTCTTAAAAATTTGTTAGTTTCTATGTGCTATTATGCTATTATGGCAGTATCCTTAAATTTGACCGTTGGATTCCTCGGACAACTAAGCCTCGGGCATGCAGGTTTTATGTGTCTGGGTGCCTTTGCCGGAGCAATTTTTTCAAAATGCACCGTAAATGCAATTCAAAATACATTTATCCGCTTTACTCTGGCGATTCTTTTAGGGGCAGTGGTAGCGGGACTCTTTGGAATATTTATCGGTACGGTTGTTTTAAGGTTAAGAGGAGACTATCTGGCAATTGTAACTTTGGCATTCGGTGAAATAATAAAGAATGTTCTTAATGTTCTATATATAGGCTATGACAGTAAAGGTATTCATTTATCGATGAAAGATGCCATATCTCTGAATCTGGAAGATGGAGGCATTGTTCTTGTTAAGGGAGCTCAAGGTATCTCCGGTACACCAAGAGATGCAACCTTTACCGTAAGTGTAATTTTACTTTTAATAACATACTTAATTATAGTAAATTTGGTAAATTCCCGTTCAGGACGGGCTATAATGGCCATAAGGGATAACAGCATTGCTGCAGAGTCTGTGGGTATTAATATTACAAAATATAAAATACTTGCCTTTTCTATATCTGCCGCTTTGGCAGGGATCGCAGGAGTTTTGTATTCACACAACATAGCTACTGTTCAATCTTCTAAGTTCGGCTATAATCTGTCTATTATGATACTGGTTTTTGTAGTGCTTGGCGGCATGGGAAACTTGCGCGGTTCGATTATTTCTGCGGTATTGCTGACTTTACTTCCCGAATATTTGCGTTTCTTAAGAGACTATCGTATGCTGATTTATTCCATTGTACTTATTGTTATGATGTTGTATAACTGGGCACCGGCATGTGTGGCATGGCGTAATAAATTATCTTCCAACTTGGCCGCAATGCTAAAGAAATCAAAGAAGGAGGAGCTGTAATATGGAAATGCTGAAAGTTAAAAATTTAAGTATCTCCTTTGGAGGTTTGCATGCGGTCGATTCGTTCAGCATCACTGTTAATAAAGGGGAATTATACGGGCTTATAGGGCCAAACGGTGCCGGCAAAACAACGGTTTTTAACCTTCTTACCGGTGTATATAAACCGGATATGGGCCAGATTATTTTGGACGGCAAGAATATAACGGGGCTCAGTCCTGTTGAAATAAATAAGGCCGGAATTGCAAGAACGTTTCAAAACATAAGATTATTTAAGAACTTGTCAGTACTTGATAATGTAAAAATCGGCCTTCATAATAATTACAATTATTCTACGATTTCAGGAATATTTAGACTGCCTTCATATTTTAGAACCGAAAAGCGCATGAATGAAAAAGCCTATGAGATTCTGGAAGTATTCGGACTTGATAAAGAAGCCGACATTCTTTCGGCAAATCTACCTTACGGAAAACAAAGAAAACTTGAAATAGCAAGAGCTCTGGCAACAAATCCCAAGCTGCTTTTGCTGGATGAGCCTGCAGCCGGTATGAACCCGGCTGAGACTGAGGAGCTTATGGAAACGATTACCCTTATAAGGAAGAAGTATGATCTTACAATACTTCTGATTGAGCATGACATGAAACTGGTAGCCGGAATCTGTGAGAAGATATTTGTTCTTAATTTCGGTACGGAACTGGCTAACGGACTTCCCCAGGATGTGTTAAATAATCCTGAAGTAATTAAGGCATATTTGGGTGAATAAAATTCGTAAACTCAACGAAAAACGAAATCGGAATATTTATTGTCTGTATTTAAGGCTATTTTGCAGATGTTAAAATATTTTCATTTATTATAAGCAGAATCGATTTCTTATTAAGAAAATATTCTTCATATTTAAAAAGAAGAAAATTTTTCTTAAAAAGAAAATTCTTCCGGTAGCAAATATAAATCCTTAATAAAATAAAGGAGAATTATCGAATGTTAGAAGTTAAAAATTTGCAGGTTTATTATGGTGTCATTCAGGCAATCAAAGGAGTTTCTTTCAGAGTAGAAGAAGGAGAAATAATTGCTTTAATAGGTGCCAACGGTGCGGGTAAGACCACGATTTTACAGACAATCTCAGGATTAATAGCCGCAAAACAGGGTGAAATTTTATACGGTGGAGTTGACCTTCAAAAGATACATCCCCATAAAATTGTAGCCATGGGTATAGCTCATGTACCGGAAGGCAGGAGGGTTTTTTCACAGCTTACCGTATATGAAAATCTTTTGATGGGAGCTTATACAAGAACCAATAAAGATGAGATTGAAGAAACCTTGGAACAGGTTTTTACAAGATTCCCCAGACTGAAAGAACGAAAAAATCAGATGGCCGGTACCTTAAGCGGCGGAGAACAACAGATGCTGGCTATGGGACGGGCTCTTATGTCAAAACCCAAAATAATATTAATGGATGAGCCTTCTATGGGCTTGTCACCCATTCTTGTAGAAGAGGTATTTGATATAATTAAAAGCATAAACAAGAGCGGCACTACGGTTCTTTTGGTTGAACAGAATGCAAAGAAAGCCTTATCTATTGCTAACCGTGCATATGTACTTGAAACCGGTAATATTGTTTTAGAGGGCGACGCAAAAGAACTGATGAATAACGAATCGGTAAAAAAAGCATATTTGGGTGAATAAATTACCGGCATTTAAAAATATAAATAAATAGATTTCAACATAAAAAGGCATCGCCAACTGTAATTAGGGGCTAAGCCGACTATTGGGAAGGTGAAATGTATGAAAAAGTTTGTTATTACTGTTGCCAGAGGATACGGCAGCGGGGGAAGAACCATCGGCAGGATGCTGGCCGAGGAATTGGGGATTTCATTCTATGACCGTGAATTACTAAGGCTTGCTTCGGATGACAGCGGTATAAACGAGGAGCTGTTTGCAAAAGCTGACGAACAGCTTAAAAAGAGCCTGCTTTTTAAAATAGCAAAGAAAGCTTATAAAGGAGAACTAATTCCTCCCGACAGCGATGATTTTGTTTCCAACGAAAATTTATTTAACTATCAGGCAAAGATAATTAAAGAACTTGCACAACAGGAATCTTGTGTGATAGTCGGAAGGGCAGCAGATTATATTCTGAAAGATTTTGACAATGTGGTTAAGGTGTTTGTCCATGCACCCCTTGATGACTGCATAAAGACTCTTAAAGAAATGACCGGAAAATCTGAAAAAGAGCTGGAAAAGCAGATTATTTCTATAGATAAACGCAGGGCCGAGTATTATAAATATTTCACCGGAAGAAACTGGAATGATGCCAGAAATTACGATTTGTGCCTAAACAGCAGCCAGTTGGGCTTCAGAAAATGTGTGGATATAGTAAAGGCTTATCTGGATATTCGCTTCCGGTAAATTTGGATTTGGCCGGATATAACTATTTCCGGATATAACTATTTATAGAAAGAAGGAATACTATGATTTCGGAAAAGATGATCGGCTTTGTCAAAAACAGTTCTATAATTCGGGCTATGTTTGAAGAGGGAAAACGGCTTGCCGAAATTTACGGCGCCGAAAATGTATATGATTTCAGCCTGGGAAATCCGAGTGTCGAGCCGCCGTTAAATATAAAGGAGGCATTGATAAGCGTACTGAACGAAGAAGAGCCAAATCTTGTTCACGGCTATATGAACAATTCCGGTTATATTGATGTACGGGAAAAGATAGCATTATCGCTCAATAAAAAATTTAATACAAATCTTAGCCATGAAAATATTGTAATGACTGTCGGAGCTGCAGGAGGTCTAAATGTAATTTTAAAATCCCTGCTAAATCCCGGGGACGAAGTTGTTACGTTTGCCCCTTTTTTCGGTGAATACCGCAATTATGTAAGCAACTATGACGGCATATTGGTAGTAGTACCTCCAAACTGCGAAACATTTCAACCTAATCTCAATGAATTTGAAAAAAGGATAACAGGTAAAACAAAGGCAGTTATTGTAAATTCGCCCAATAATCCCACCGGAGTTGTATATTCGGAAGACACGATCCGAAAACTTGCTGAAATCCTTAATAAAAAGCAGCAGGAATATAATACATCAATTTATCTTATATCCGACGAACCGTACAGGGAACTGGTTTATGACAATACGGAAGTTCCTTATCTTACAAAATATTATAAAAATACTATTGTTGTGTATTCATACAGTAAATCGCTGTCGCTTCCGGGTGAAAGAATAGGATATCTGGTTATACCTTCCGAAACAGACGACTATGAAGACTTGGTTGCTGCTGCCAATGTGGCTACGCGCATTTTAGGATTTGTCAATGCCCCGTCACTTATCCAAAGAGCCGTTGCAAGATGCCTTGATGTCCAGGTAGATGTGGAAGTATATAACCGGAACAGGGAACTGCTTTATAACAGTCTTATGTCGTATGGCTACGAATGTGTAAAGCCGCAGGGAGCTTTTTATCTCTTTGTAAAAGCCCTGGAAGAGGACGACAAAAAATTTGCTCAGGCGGCAAAGAAATATAACATATTAATTGTTCCTGGTTCATCTTTTGATTGTCCGGGGTATGTAAGGATTGCATATTGCGTGGATTATGATATGATCAAACGTTCCTTGCCGGGCTTTAAAAATCTGGCCAGGGATTATGGGAGGTTAAAAGATTGAGCGAAGAGAATGTGAGAGCTTGGGAGAAGTATATCCGGCGGGTAAAACCTTATGTCCCGGGAGAACAGACTAAGGATAAATCGGTTATTAAGCTTAACACCAACGAGAATCCTTTTCCTCCGGCTCCGGGAGTATTGGAAGCACTAAAAAACATGGATGCGGACAACCTTCGTATGTATCCGGATCCTTCAATCGGGCTTCTTGTCGAAGAACTGGCCAAGTTCTATGGAGTGGATAAAGAGGAAGTATTTGTGGGGGTAGGTTCGGACGATGTTTTGGCCATGGCCTTTATGACCTTTTTTAATTCAGAAAAACCGATTCTTTTTCCGGATATTACTTATACTTTCTACCCGGTCTGGTGTGATTTGTACCGGATACCTTATGAAACACAGGCAGTTGATTCACATTTTCGCATAGTAAAAGAGGATTATTATAAGGATAACGGAGGCGTAGTTATAGCCAATCCCAATGCCCCTACATCCATATATGAAGATATTTCAACCATTGAAGATATAGTCATACATAATCCCGATTCGGTAGTGATTGTCGATGAAGCTTATATAGACTTTGCTAAAGAATCGGCCATACCTTTGACGAAAAAATATGATAATCTCCTTGTTGTACAGACATTCTCAAAGTCCAGGGCAATGGCCGGAATGAGAATAGGCTTTGCAATCGGAAGTAAAAGACTTATTAAGGCTTTAAATGACGTAAAATATTCCTTTAATTCATATACTTTAAGCCAGGCTGCCATTCTGGCGGGAGTGGAAGCGGTTAAAGACGGTGATTATTTCAGGGATTCAATTGAAAAAGTTATAAAAATACGGGAGGATGCTGCCGAAAAATTTAAAGAACTAGGATTTAGCTTCCCTAAATCAAGTACCAACTTTTTGTTTGTAACCCATGAATTTATTCCGGCAAAAGAGCTGTTTAATGCTTTAAGAGAAAATAAGATTCTTGTCCGCTATTTTGATCTTCCGAGAATCAATAACTATTTAAGAATTTCAATCGGAACTAAAGAACAGATGGATATACTGTTTGGCTTTTTACGAAAATATATAAATAAGAAGAAAAATATTAAATGATTTTTTGAAATATTAATATTGATAACAGAATTTCAGTTAACCGTATACTTAATCCGATAATCGTTAAATTATAGGAGCAGATTATGAATTACCAGCTGGAACTTGATAAAATAATAAACAACCTAAAAAATGAAGAGCCATACAATCCTCCGAAACTTCTGATACACAGTTGTTGTGCACCCTGCAGCAGTTATGTACTGGAATATTTGTCTGAATATTTTGCTATAACCGTTTTTTATTATAATCCCAATATATACCCGGAGGACGAATATGTAAGAAGGGTAAAAGAACAGGAAAAGCTGATTTCATCTATGCCTCTGAAATATCCTGTATTATTTATGGAAGGAAAATATGAGCCTGAAAAATACTATAATTATGTAAGGGGGCATGAAAATGACCCCGAAGGCGGTGAAAGATGTTTCATATGTTACCGATTAAGGCTTGAGGAGGCTGCCAAAATTGCCAAGGAAGGCGGTTTTGATTATTTTACAACTACTCTTACCATAAGCCCGCTTAAAAATGCAGCCAAGCTCAATGAAATCGGACAGGAAGTTGCAGCTAAGTATGGTGTTTCCTTTTTGCCTTCCGATTTCAAAAAGAGAGGCGGTTATCAGCGGTCTATAACTTTATCAAAGGAATACGGCTTGTACCGTCAGGATTATTGCGGATGTGTTTATTCAAAAAGGCAAAGGGAAGCTGAAGCTTTAAAAAAGAAAGAAGAAGCGGCAGAGAAATCCGAATAAACTTAAGAATGTAATGTTTTGGTAATAATTATACATGATAAGTGCACACATAGTGTTTTAAAAGCATTATGTGTTTTTTTATGTTTATTTGTTCGTCAAAACGGATGTTTAGATATACGTTCTAATAATGGAATTTATGAATTTTATATAAATTTATAAATTAAAAAAGGAAATAGTAAGTCTTTGTAGAATATTAGTATTACAGGTGACTTTCCGGGTGATATCCAAAAGCACAAGAAGGGTTGGTATGTTTTTTTGATAGTAAGGAGGCTGTTATGGATAACAACTTAACTATCAGACAGAAGCTCGAACTTAGGGAACATGAAATTTTAAGCCCATATGCGGCATTTTCAGACCAGTCTCAAGGGAGGGATTACGAGGAAGAACAATGCGATATCCGGCCTGTTTATCAAAGAGACAGAGACAGGATACTGCATTCCAAGGCTTTCAGAAGACTTAAGCACAAGACACAGGTTTTTCTTGCACCTGAAGGAGATCATTACAGGACCAGATTAACTCATACCCTGGAGGTTTCCCAGATATCAAGGACCATTGCCAAAGCCCTAAGGTTGAACGAGGACTTGACCGAAGCTATTGCTTTAGGACATGATTTGGGACATACCCCCTTTGGCCATGCAGGGGAGAGGGCGCTAAACAGGGTTTGCCCGGGAGGCTTTAAACATTATCTCCAAAGTATCCGTGTTGTAGAATTACTTGAAAATCACGGAAAAGGCCTTAATCTTACCAAGGAGGTAAGAGATGGCATAAGAAATCACCAAATGTCTACTATGCCTTCCACATTGGAAGGGAAGGTAGTAAGGTTAAGCGATAAAATTGCTTATGTACATCATGATACGGATGATGCCATAAGAGGAGGTATTATAAAAGAAGAGGATATTCCTAAGGAGTATAAAGAAATTCTGGGTGATACCCTGGTTAAAAGGTTAAATACAATTATAAATGACATTATAACCAACAGTGACGGCAAGAATGACATTATAATGTCTCCGGAAGTAGAAAAAGCTTTATTCGGGCTAAGAGAATTTTTATTTTCAAATGTATATCTGAATAAAAAGGCCAAAAGCCAGGAAGAACAGGCAGAACGGCTTGTCGAAACTTTATTCCTGTACTATATGGATAATCCGGAGTTATTGCCGCAAGAATATTTCTCGCGGATAGAAAAGTATAATGAGCCTACTTATCAGGTGGTATGTGATTATGTTGCAGGCATGACGGATCGTTATGCGGTCGCTAAATTTAAGCAACTCATGATCCCATCAGCTTGGAGTGTATATTGATGCTAAACAGATGGGAGGATTTTAAATGTATTATCCCGATGAAATAGTGGAAGAAGTCCGATTGAGAAATGATATTGTAGACGTAATAGGTTCGTACATAAAGCTGAAAAAAACAGGTAGCAATTATATGGGACTCTGCCCTTTCCACAATGAAAAAACGCCTTCATTCAGTGTCAGCCAGTCAAAGCAGATGTATTATTGCTTCGGATGCGGTGTAGGGGGAAATGTTTTTACTTTCATTATGGAATATGAGAACTTTACTTTTGTGGAGGCATTAAAATACCTGGCAGAAAGGGCAGGAATTAAGCTGCCTGAACAGGAATTTTCCGAGAGGGAAAAACGTCAGGCGGATTTAAAAAACCGCCTGATGGAAATTAACAAAGAAGCTGCCAGATACTATTACTTTCAGTTGAGATCTGAAAGGGGACAAGCTGCCAGACAGTATTTGGCCGAAAGAGGATTAAGCGAGGATACAATTAAAGCCTTTGGACTGGGATATGCCAACCGTTTCAGTGATGACCTTTATATGTATTTAAAGAAACTTGGATATGAAGATGAACTGCTTAAGCAGTCCGGCCTTATATCATTTGATGAGGTACGGGGCGGGCATGATAAGTTTTGGGACAGGATTATGTTTCCCATAATGGACGTAGGTAACAGAGTAGTCGGATTCGGCGGACGGGTTATGGGTAACGGCAACCCCAAATACCTAAATTCTCCGGAAACAGTTATTTTTGACAAGAGCAGGATTTTATACGGCCTAAACATAGCCCGCAGGTCCCGGGAATCGTATTTTCTTATATGTGAAGGATATATGGATGTTATCGCTTTACATCAGGCTGGTTTTACCAATGCGGTCGGGACCCTGGGGACTGCATTTACTGAACATCACGCCGGCTTAATCAAGAGATATACTCAGGAAGTCATACTTACCTTTGACAGTGATAAAGCCGGGATACAAGCGGCCCTCCGCGCAATCCAGATATTGAGGGATTACGGGTTAAGCGTCAAGGTATTGGACATGCATCCCTATAAAGATCCCGATGAATTTATAAAGGCCCTGGGAGCGGAGGAGTACAAAAAGAGAATAGATAACGCAAAAAACAGCTTTTTCTTCGAAATTGATGTGCTTAAAGGCGGATATGATATGGATGATCCCGAAGAAAAGCTAAAATTCTTTAACGAAGTAGCAAAAAAGCTCTTGTCCATTGCCGATGACCTGGAAAGAAATTTCTATCTTGATGCCGTGGCTAAAACATATAAAATAGATGCTGTCCTTTTACATAGGTTGGTCGCAAGATTAGGAACCAGGGCTGAAAATATTCCGGTAGAAAGAAAACCGGTTGAGGCCAGGGCAAAGGAAAAAAACAGCGGTACGGACGGCATAGAAAAAATACAAAAACTTCTTATCACATGGATTTCCGAAGATCCGGAAATTTATTATAAAATAAAAAGTATTATAAAGCCCGAGGATTTTTCTGACGGAATTTATGCTCAGGTTGTAAAACTGGTTTTTGATGAGTATGAAAAAGGCAATAAAGTTGAACCGGCAAAAATAATCGGCTATTTTGAAGATGCAACAATGCAGTCGGAAGCTGCAGCTCTTTTTAACGCCCAACTGCTTGGTGAGATAAAAGAAGCTGAAAGACAAAAAGCCCTGTTTGACACAATATACAGATTGAAGGAAGACAGTTTGGACAAGCAAAGCCTTAAAGCTATTGAAAAAAATGATACCGCACTTTTGCAGGATATAATAAGGCAAAAAGCGGATCTTAAGAAAAGTATTGCAACAGCTTTGAAGTAGGTATGCAAGCCTATAATACGGTTATATTTGGACAGCCTTAACTGTTTATATGGCGTGAATTTATGGCTGTTAGCATAAATTGCATATTTAATTGAATGCTGGTTAGAATATAAACATGTTAGAAAAGGAAGGATAATCTATGGATGAAAATATCGTTAAATTTACAGAAAGATTAAAGGAACTGCTGGCATATGCAGAAAAGAAGAAGAATGTTCTTGAATATCAGGAAGTAAATGATTTTTTTGCAGATATGGAATTAGACCCGCAGAAAATTGAAAAAATTTATGACTACCTGGAAAAGCATAATGTGGACGTTCTTCGGTTTTCTGATGCCGATGATGATGATATTATTCCGGATGATGGGAATATCGATGCGGAAGCATTGGATCTATCTATTCCGGAAGGTATTAACATAGAAGATCCGGTCCGTATGTATCTGAAAGAAATAGGCAAGGTTCCTTTGCTTACAGCAGAAGAGGAAAATGAACTGGCCAGAAGGATGGAAGAAGGAGATGAATCGGCCAAAAAAAGGCTTGCCGAAGCAAATCTCAGGCTGGTGGTCAGCATAGCAAAAAGATATGTCGGCCGAGGAATGTTGTTTCTGGACCTTATTCAGGAAGGAAATTTGGGACTTATCAAAGCAGTGGAGAAATTCGACTATCGCAAGGGCTTTAAATTCAGTACCTACGCCACCTGGTGGATCAGGCAGGCTATCACAAGGGCTATTGCCGATCAGGCCAGAACCATCCGTATACCGGTTCATATGGTAGAAACAATAAATAAACTGACCAGGGTTCAAAGACAGCTGTTGCAGGAACTCGGACGGGAACCGACCCCCGAAGAGATATCCGAAGTGATGAATATTTCAGTTGACAGGGTAAGAGAAATACAGAAGATTTCTCAAGAGCCGGTCTCTCTTGAAACACCTATCGGTGAAGAAGAAGACAGCCACCTTGGAGACTTTATTCAGGATGATAATGTACCGGTACCTGCTGATGCGGCGGCTTTCACTTTGCTGAAGGAACAATTGGTTGAAGTTCTCGGAACGTTAACCGAAAGAGAACAAAAGGTGCTTAGGTTAAGATTCGGTTTGGATGACGGAAGAGCCAGGACTTTAGAAGAAGTCGGTAAGGAATTTAATGTTACAAGAGAAAGAATCCGTCAGATTGAAGCAAAGGCTTTAAGGAAACTCAGGCATCCCAGCAGGAGCCGGAAACTTAAAGATTATCTGGAGTAAAATAGGATTTTGAAGGGAGACTTTAAAACCTAAGAATTTAGGTTTTTAGTCTCCTTTTATATCAGAGAATTAATCATTTACTTACATATTTTAATGATGTTTAAGGCAAATTAAGAACTATGGTATAATGCGTCATTATATGGTAATATATTATAAATATGTTAATGGGGATGGAAAATATGCAGCTTTCAAAAAGACTACAGGCAGTAGCATCGATGGTAACGTCCGGCAATCGGGTTGCCGATATCGGGTGCGATCATGCATATACGTCAATATACTTGGTAAAAAACATGATTTCTCCTTATGTGATAGCTATGGATGTAAATCAGGGGCCTATCGACAAAGCAAGGGAGAATATAGAAAAGTATGGGGTAGCGGATAAGATTGCGATAAGGAAATCGGACGGATTGGAAAAATTACAGGCAGGAGAGGTTGACACAATACTTATTGCCGGTATGGGCGGAAGACTAATGATTAGAATTTTAACAGGCAACATGAGAGCTCTTTCCTCTGTGAGCGAACTGGTCCTGCAGCCTCAGTCTGAAATTCATCTTGTAAGAAAAGCTTTGAAGGATTTGGGATTTTTAATTATAAAAGAGAGTATGCTCAAAGAAGACGGGAAGTTTTATGTTATTTTAAAGGCAAGAACGGCTTCTTCTAACCTTAATGACAGAGATTATCAGCTTACAAAGCCGGAACATTTTTATTACGGAAGACTGCTTCTTGAGGAAAAAAATCCGGTATTATTCGAATATTTGCAGTCAGAAAAGCAGATGTATAAGAAAATTTATAATGAATTAATCGCATTGCCTACTAAGCAATCTATAGAAAGGCAAAATGAACTTGTTGAACTGATATCTGTTATCGACAATGCAGTAAACTACTATAAGGAGGGAAGACAGTGAGCAGTAAAACGGTAAAAGTAAAAGTAAATGATAATGTTAAAGAGTTCCCCGAAAATACCCTGTTGCTTAATATAGCGGCAGAATATCAAAGTGAATATGGAAACGATATAATTCTTGCTTTTGTCAATAATAAGCTGATGGAGTTATTTAAACCGATTGTTGAAGATTGCACGATTCGCTTTGTTACCACTGCCGAGGATGCAGGGCACAAGACATATATCAGAGGCATGATTTTAGTGCTGCTTAAGGCTTTTTACGCCGAATTTGGCGGTGAAAATATAGAAAAAGTTTCTGTGGAGTATTCTCTGGGAAATAGTTTATATTTTGATTATGAAGGGAAAGTACCGTTAACAGAAGAACGGATTAAAGCAGTTAAAGAACGGATGCATGAAATTGTAAGAAAAGACCTGCCGTTTATCAAAAGAAGTATTGATACCGACGATGCTATAGAATTGTTTTCCAAGTACGGAATGCATGACAAGGAGAAACTGTTCAGATACCGTCGCACATCAAAGACAAATATATATAATCTTGACGGATTTGAAGACTACTTTTACGGGTATATGCCTCCCAGTACAGGTATGCTTAAATATTTTGACCTACAATTGTATGAAGAAGGCTTTGTACTTATACTTCCCAGCATGAAAAAGCCTACCATTGTAGAACCTTTTGTGCCAAGGAAAAAATTATATATTACACTGAGGGAATCAAATGAATGGGCAAAAATGATGGAAGTTGACAATGTGGGGGCCCTTAATGATTTAATAGCCCAGGGCAAGTTCAATGAACTGGTTTTGGTCCAGGAAGCCCTTCAGGAAAAGAAAATAAGTGAAATAGCCGATGCAATTAAAAAAGAAAAAGACAAAAGATTTATAATGATTGCGGGTCCTTCTTCGTCAGGTAAAACCACCTTTTCACACAGGCTTACTATACAGCTTAGAGCCCATGGATTAAAACCGTATCCGATAGCGGTAGATAATTATTTTGTTGAGAGGGAAAAGACACCCAGGGATGAAAACGGTAATTTTAATTTTGAAAGCTTACATGCTATAGATCTGGAACAGTTTAATAAGGATATGGCAGATTTGATGAACGGAAAGACTGTTGAATTGCCGGTATTTAATTTTATAACCGGCAGGAGGGAATATAAAGGCAACTATGTGAACATAGGCAAGGACGGAATATTGGTTATAGAAGGAATCCACGGTTTAAATGACGAATTGTCTTATTCACTGCCAAGGGAAAGAAAGTTTAAAATATATATCAGTGCTCTGACACAGCTTAACATTGATGAGCATAACAGAATACCCACCACCGACGGAAGACTGCTTCGCAGAATGGTAAGGGACGCAAGAACGAGAGGGGCATCAGCACAAACTACCATATCCATGTGGCCGTCAGTAAGAAGAGGAGAAGAAGAATATATATTCCCTTTCCAGGAAGAGGCTGACATAATGTTTAACTCTGCCCTCATCTATGAGCTTGCGGTATTAAAAGTTTATGCCGAGCCCTTATTGTTTGGCGTGGATAGAAACAGCGAAGAGTATGTAGAAGCAAAGAGATTGCTGAAATTTCTTGACTATTTTATCGGGGCACCGGCTGATGCGGTACCTAACAATTCTATCCTAAAAGAATTTGTAGGAGGAAGCTGTTTCAAGGTATAACAGTTATAAGTAAAATTCTTTATCAATAAAATTAATTTATATTTTTATCTAAATTATTTAGTATCATTAAATAAAAAATACCTTAAAAATATAAAAAATGCCTTAAAGCAAAAAGCTTTAAAGCACAATAATATGAGTAGCACTGTAAGCCGGGTTCTGTCGCGGATGGTCATCTGTCTGGACTGTATGTCGCCATACAGCTCCGGCAACCGCTTTCGCCTGTTGCCGCGCGGCCAACCCGAAAGCACGGCGGGCCACCGTATCGCTTTCTGTTAGGCCTTGCTTCGGGTGGGGTTTACATCTGCCCCTTCCGTTACCGGAAGGGCGGTGGTCTCTTAAACCACCTTTCCATCCTTACCGATGCAAAATGCCTCGGCGGTTTATTTCTGTTGCACTAGCCTTGGAGTCGCCTCCACCGGACGTTATCCGGCACCCTGCCCTATGAAGCCCGGACTTTCCTCACCTTATAAAAGGCGCGACCATCTGTGCTACTCATTGTAAATATTCTAGCACGTAAATAATTAAAAGTAAATAAAAAACCGTTTCCAGCTCTTATCTAGGTATTAAATCTGTAATTCCAAAATTTTTCTTGATATTCTTATGCGCTGGTATGTGGCAGCGTAAGTTATCTCGTCCATGCCCTCAATATAATTTTGAGGGTAATTCTTGTTTAATCCCTTGTTTTTTAATATATTTACCGCTTTATTATAGGCAATAGCCGCTTCTTCTTCTGTAGAATATCTTCCTATTATATAATATCCGTTTATATTAATTTTAGCCTGGTAAAGCGGCTTATTTTTATTGAAACACTTTGATACACCATGATACCTGTTGATGATTTCAATATTTGAATATCGAAAATCGGTATCATCACCGTTTATAAAAAGAAAATCCTTTCCTGACACCGCATAGTTTTTGATGCCGTAGCGGTTAAGCAGTCCTGTCTGCATCCCGTATTCGGAGACAAACAATCGGCCTCCCCGTTTTAAAATCTTATGTCTCGCATAGTAGAATAAATCATCGACATCAAATTTTAACACCAAATCATGATCAATATAATAAAGAAAATAATGTTTTTTTAAATATATGGGATTTTTAAAATAAATTCCGTTATCCCTTAAATTTATCAATACAACCCATTTTTCAAAGGAAAGATGGCAGTTTTTTGGGTAATCTTCTATATGCCATTTGCTTGAATCGGATAAAACTTCCCGGGCCAACAGATATGCTTCATGGGCATCGTTTTCAGAAGGAAAACTCCCCAGACTTATGTGTTTTCCCATATGGGTAATGGAAGCTCTGTAGTACAATTCATGGTTTTTCTTTCTGGTACAGTAGACTCCGGGTAACATCCAAACCTCCGTGACTGAAAATGGTAGTTCTAATATAAATATAACAGATTGAATTAATTATCGCAATTGGTACATTTTCTATTTGTGTAGAATGTAAAAAATATACTTAATTTTTGTACTATTTCGGTAGAATATGAATAATTTTCCACGTATTTACATAAAATATTTAATATATTTTTAATAATTTGTTAAAAATTACTTGTTAAAAGTTAATAAATAATAAATTGAAATAAAATAGAAAGTTGTTCAAAATAACTATTATATACAAAATATGTAAGCACTATATAGTAGTAACTAACGAAATTTTCGATTTCTTATTGACACTGAATTTTATCAAACATATAATGCAGCTTAGCATTAGAGATAATGCCAATTTATGGTAATAATAAGATAAAGGAGAAAGAGGATAACTGTTATGACTATCATAAATACATTTCTTCAAAGGAAAAAGCTGCGAGAAAATGCTCATGGCATATACATGGTATTTGCAGCTTATGCTTTGTCAGTCCTTTTGCTGGTTATCGGATCTGATGCTTTATATAACATCAAATCCAGGGCAGACGGTGTTAAAGCATCTTCCAATGAAGAAAATCAAGCAATTGAATTTATTAATTCAAATGAAACTATAATTTTAGAGGAGGATAATTACCGGGTAGAATACAGGACCGATTACCTGCAAAAATACCAGCAAAGTTACAGGCAAAGAAATGAAGAAAGTGACACAAAGGCTATATCGGACGATACAAACTGGCTGCTTGGTCTTGCTATGAATGATGAAGAGTACGACCGTCTGCTAAATAATATGAAAAACCATGAAATTCTAACCCCGGAAGATGAGCAGACCATTGAAAGTTTTTCTGTTGAAACAGATACTAGTACACCGGTAATATCTGTCACTGAGGAAGAGGTGACAATGCTTGAAAGAATAGTCGAAGCCGAAGCAACCGGTGAGGACATTATCGGTAAAATACTGGTAGCCAATGTCGTTTTAAACCGGTTGGCAGACAAAAAATTCCCCGATACGATAAAAGAAGTAATATTCCAAAAGGTAGGAGATGATTATCAGTTTTCTCCCGTCGCGGATAAAAGGTATTGGAAAGTTAAAGTTTCAAAAGAAACTAAAGAAGCTGTTCAAAGAGCCTTAAACGGTGAAGACTATTCTCAGGGGGCTTTATATTTTATGTCAAGAAAACTTGCCAAAAAAAGCAGCATAAAATGGTTTGACAATAATTTAAAGTGGCTCTTTAAGCACGGCTCTCATGAATTTTACAAATAGCTTGAGAAGCAATTTAAGGTTATAGTAAATTAAAAAATAATTACAGTACTGGAAACTGAAAACAAGATATGATATAATCCGCCCTAAAAGGGCGGATTATTTTCGTTTCTAAAAGACAGATTAACTGACCGGGCTTATAAGGTGGGATATTACAATCCCTAAAATACAGAACTTTTCTTGAACTAAAAAAAGAAAGAATATTTTTAAATTTATAATGTGTTGCTATTGTAATCTTACTTATTGAATAATTATCTTTTTAAAAGGTCTTATTAATTTAACTGTATACGGTGATTATATTGTACTAATAATCGAAAATTTTTAAGTGATAATAATTTTAATTAAAATGGCGGTTTTATTTGCCGGGGCAGGCAAATCTATCCGTCTTAAAGCAATAAATTATCAATAAAGGGGACTTTGGATTATGAATCTGATGTATCACAGTACAAGAAACAAAAGTATAAAAGTAACCGCATCCCAGGCAATTCTTCAGGGATTGTCACCGGACGGAGGCTTGTTTGTTCCTGAAACAATACCACAATTATCAAAGTCTGTCGAAGAGTTGGCAGGGATGAATTATCGTGAACTTGCTTATGAAGTCTTAAGTAAATTCTTAACCGATTACAGCGAAGAGGAATTAAAGGATTGCATAAATAAGGCGTATGACGATAAATTTGATACGCCGGAAATAGCCCCGCTTAAAAAGGTAGGCAAAATGAACTATCTTGAACTCTTTCATGGTGCGACAATAGCATTTAAGGACATGGCCCTTTCAATATTACCTCACTTGCTCACAAAAGCAGCCAGGAAGAATAATATAAATGATGATATTGTAATCCTTACGGCAACATCAGGGGATACGGGTAAAGCTGCTTTGGCCGGTTTTGCCGATGTTAAAGGGACAAAGATTATTGTTTTTTATCCCAAGGACGGTGTAAGCAGGGTACAGGAAAAGCAAATGGTCACACAAAAAGGCGACAATACCTATGTTATAGGTATAAAGGGTAATTTTGACGATGCACAGACAGGGGTAAAAAAGATATTTAACGACACCGATTTAAAAGAAAAAATGGAGAAGGCGGGTTACCGTTTCTCATCGGCCAATTCCATTAATATAGGCCGTTTGGTTCCTCAGATCGTGTATTACATTTATGCTTATATGGAAATTTACAAAAGAAATGAATTAAAAAGCGGGGAAAAGATCAATTTTGTTGTTCCTACGGGGAATTTCGGAAATATCCTTGCGGCTTATTATGCAAAAAAAATGGGCCTTCCTATAGATAAACTGATTTGTGCTTCCAATGACAACAAAGTACTTTATGACTTTTTCAGTACGGGAGTATATGACCGAAACAGGGAATTCTTCCTGACAATTTCGCCTTCAATGGACATTTTGGTTTCAAGTAATTTGGAACGCTTGATTTATCATATATCAGGCGAGGATACACAAAAGACCGCAGAATTGATGCAGGCACTGAATAACGGCGGAAGATATGAAATATCAACCGATATGAGAACTAATCTGAAGGATTTCTGCGGTGGTTATGCAACAATTGAGGAAACTAAAAAGGCAATTTATGAAGTATATAAAGAAACAGGTTATGTTATGGATACACATACGGCTGTGGCTGCGGCCGTGTATGAAAAATATTTTAAAAATGACATAGACCCGGCAATGACGGTAATAGTGTCTACAGCCAGCCCTTATAAGTTTTCTGAAAGTGTGCTGGAAGCTTTAGGAATAGAAAACATACCTGAGGATGATTATGAACAGGCCAAACTGCTTAGAGAAGTTTCTAAAGTGCCTATACCGGGTGCCGTGGAAGAGCTGAATAACGCGAAGATAAGGCATACAAGGGTGTGTAAAGTGGGCGAAATGAAAGCCCAGGTGGAGAATATTTTAAAAATAATCTAATTATGACAAATGCCTGACATAAATTTGACACATACACAGTGCATTATATAGACATAGTCAAGAGCGCAGGAACCTTATGGTAAATCCCGTGCCGGCAGATAAAGTCACATCCTATTCTAAACTGCTTTGGGATATGCCTTAAGGGGAATGTAAAGAGGGGTAATCCCTGAAGTCGATTTGACTACAATATAATCATCTGACTCGGATTATAACGGTAAAGGGACCGGGTTAAACTGGTAAAATATCCAATATCAGAGAGAAAAGACTTGACCTTTAATACCTTTATTGTTATAATCATCTTGTTGTTGGAATGATTATATTGATGCGTTACTTTGCTGAATTTACGGGGGTTGTAGACTTTGTGAATCAGTAAGGCAACGCAAAAATATAATATCAAAATCATATATTTTAAGGAGGAAGTAAGAATATGAAGACAAAGTTCTTTAAGAAGTTGTCTTTCGTTCTTGCTGTAGCAATGGTACTTTCAGTACTGTATCCTGCTGCAGGAGTTTTCGCTGCTAAGAAGCCGAAACTCAATGCTACAAGCAAGTATCTGCATCTTGATGTAGAAGGCAAGAACGAGTATGACTTCAACATCTCCAACAAACAAAAAGGTTGGAAATATGATTGGGAATCTGCTGACGAAGATGTTGTAGTTGTTGACAACAAGGGTGTAGTTACTGCAACCGGCGTTGGCAAAACTAAAGTTACTGTTTACATCACCGACAAAGACGGTGAGGAAGTTGCTAAACTTTCCGCAAAAGTAACTGTAAGAGATAACATCAAAGAAGTTAAGATCTCTAACCCTCCTGAGGGCAAGCTTGCAGTTGGTCAGGAATATGACTTCAACAGAAGCTTTGTAACCGTTTCAGGAAGCACAAAGAAGACTTCTGCCATCACCAGATGGACAGTAGAGCCTTCAGATACTGCTACAATCGATGACAAAGGCGTATTCAAGGCTACTAAGGCTGGTAAATATACTATCACTGCTCGTTCATTCCAGTCCAAAGAGAAATATGAGTACTGGTTATCAGACAACGAGGCTTACAAAGATTATGTATTGGCTACTGACAGTGTAGAGGTAACAGTAGCTGCTTCCATGGTAGAGGCTAAGCAGGTTGACTCCTATACTGTAAA
>Ga0207747_1000407_pt1 | contig 50865 bp, 43 predicted proteins | sample HigsolmetaGSP11D_FD_184839 | JGI IMG/M metagenome (GOLD analysis project Ga0207747, IMG submission 184839) | High solid enriched microbial communities from the Joint BioEnergy Institute, USA - SP1-1-D (SPAdes) | ecosystem: Engineered > Bioreactor > SSF (Solid state fermentation) > Aerobic >...
TAAGCTACTAAAGAGTCAACTGGATGATGGCTTTGTGGATACTTTGCTTACGTTATTAAATACCGAAAAGGATACACCAAAGGCAGATGAAGGACCAATACAAAAGGCTTGGTGGAAAGAAGCCGTATTCTATCAAATTTATCCTAGAAGCTTTAAAGACAGCAATGGTGATGGCATTGGCGATCTGCAAGGCATAATCAGTAAACTGGATTACATAAAAGAATTAGGAGTTGATGCAATCTGGCTTTCACCGATTTATGATTCTCCTAACGATGATAATGGGTATGATATTAGAGACTATCATAAGATAATGAATGAGTTTGGTACCATGGAGGATTTTGATCTATTACTAACGGAAGTACATAAACGCGGTATGCGACTTATCATGGATTTGGTTGTTAATCATACATCGGATGAGCATGAATGGTATCAGAAAGCAATCCATGAACCGAATTCTAAGTATGGGGATTACTATATATTTAGAGATCAGCCGAACAACTGGACTTCGCTATTTAGTGGAAGTGCATGGAACTATGTTGAAGAACGTGGACAATATGCACTGCATTTATTCTCCAAGAAGCAGATGGATTTAAACTGGGAAAATGAAAACTTAAGAAATGAAGTTTATGATATGGCGCAGTGGTGGCTGGAAAAAGGGGTTGACGGATTCCGGCTTGATGTTATTAACTTCATTTCAAAGCGCAGCGGCTTACCGGATGGCAATGAAAGTATAGGCAAACTCTTAGGTATTAAGGGGATAGAGCATTACTTCTATGGACCTCGTCTCCATGAATATCTGCGTGAGCTAAAGGAAAAGGCATTTCAACCATACAATGCTTTCTCTGTTGGAGAAACTCCTGGAGTGGGTATGGAAATGGGGAAATTATTAACGGCAGATTACCGTAACGAGCTGGATATGATCTTTTCCTTTGACCATTTAGAAACGCCAGGTCATACTAAATTTGATAATTATCTGTATGATCTTAATTACTTGAAAAAGTATATGATCAAATGGATGGAAAACTACGGCAATCGTTGTCAGCCGTCGCTGTTTTTTGAAAATCATGATAATCCTCGTATGATATCCAAGGTAAATCCTGACCCTACATATCGGAATGTCCTTGGTAAGTTATTGGCAGTCATTCAGCTTACTTTACGTGGTACGCCATTTATCTATCAGGGGCAGGAGCTTGGAATGATTAATCAAGACTTTCAGTCGATTGAGGATCTTCGGGATGTGGAGTCATTAAATCGTTACAAAGAGCTATGTCAGACGATGGATGAGAAGGAGGCATTTGCTAAAGTGTTAGCCGGCTCAAGAGATCATGCCAGAACACCGATGCAATGGAGTAATGAGCAGTATGCAGGATTTTCTACAGGAACTCCTTGGATTATGATGGATGATGACTATAAGAAGTGCAATGTAGAAAGCCAGCTGGAGGATGAGAATTCCGTACTAAGATTCTATCAGCAGTTGATTGCATTCCGTAGGAAGCATCCGGTTATCCACTATGGTGATGTGATTATTACCAACAAAAAGGCGAAAGATTTGTTCACCTATTATCGTAAGGATGACACGGAAATGTTATATATTGAAATAAACCTAAGTGCAAGCAACAGAAAGAGAGCGAAACTGCCAAAAGGTAAGCGGGTGCTCTCGAATTATGCAGAGATTTCGCAGGAGATTATGAAGCCGTATGAGGCTAATATATGGCAAATAAAATAAATGTAAATTCATAACATGACCCCAAAGCTGACAGGCCTATATGTTCCTTTGATGCGAAAAGTTTTATAGTAGAAATGGATATCATGGAGCATATGGTGATTAAAGCTTTGGGGTTTTTCTAATAGATTTTTAAGAAATCATGTATTGCTTTATAATGGAAAAAAGAATATACTTATAGGAATTAAACTTCCCTATATTTGGAGAATGATGGAGCAAAAGTCTAAATAAGATATTTGAAAAAGCAATTACATCATAAGTTTTAGGAAGGTTGGTAGGAATATGAGATTAGAGAATGATAATCTAATTGAGTTTCTAATACGAGCAAAGAGAAATACTTATGCCGGAAAAGGACCGGAAACGACATCTTCAAGACCGAAATCCCATGATCTTATCTATGAGGAGAAGGAACTGAAATATATTGACACTTACTTAGGCGGCCGACGTTTCTCCGGGGAAGAGGCGATATGGAAAAATGATAATCCACTTTGGGCGATGAATTACAGTGGTCGAGTTATCGGAGAGAATTTCAGTGGTGATTTTCTAAAAACCGCATTATATCAAGTTCCTGAGGATAAACCCTTCCGAGGTCCTGCGTATTTTACCGATGGAGATTATACTTACACTTGTAAGATAAATGGTGATTCGGATTGGTTTCAGGGTTATGAAGAAATACAATATCAAGGTCAAAAGATATATGAATGCTATTTTCACGGTGGAATTGTAGAATGACGGAAGTAGGAAAGGCGCAGGCATTATGAAAATAAAGAGAACCAAATTTGATATATTTATCGAAGTATGTTGCTTGTTGTGCTTGGTTGGTATACTGATTTATTTATTTGTCATCTGGGAGCATATTCTGGAGGAAATACCGGGGCATTATAACGCAATGGGTGAAATTGATCGAGTTACTGGTAAAGGATCTTTGCTGATACTACCTATCACTACATGGATTATGTATATTGGGTTGACAATAGTTGAGAGGTTCCCGCAAGTATGGAATACCGGGGTAGCCGTAACAGAGGAAAATAAGGAGAGAGTATATCGGATTTTAAAAAGTATGCTGGGTACATTAAAATTGAATGTGGTTGTAGTCTTTACCTATTTAACTGTAAATTCTGCTATGGCAAAGCCTTTACCAATTTGGTTTTTACCGGTATCTTTAATTATCATGTTTGGCTTTTTGATTTTCTTTATTATCAGGTTGATAAAAGCAAAATAAAAGAATAAGAACCTATTATTGAAATATTCGGATATTTTCATGGGGATGCAATTTATCGATGGAGAGAGGTTATTTTTGAAGAGTTTGCAGCATCTGATAACTATGGGTTGATTTTTACATATATATGGGCTTTTGACCAAAAATCGGATTGGGATTATGTAGAGTAGAGGAGGAGAAGTATGAGCAAAATCTTAGTTATGTATCAATCAAAATATGGGGCAACTAAGAAGTATGCAGAATGGCTATCCAAAGAACTGGCATGTGATGTTATTGAAACCAAGAATGCGAAGGTAGATGATGTTAAAGGTTATGATACGATTATCTTAGGCGGCGGCATCTATGCGAGCGGTATTGCCGGAATATCCTTCCTTAAGAAAAATTATCAAAGATTGAAAGATAAAAAGATTATTGTCTTTGCTGTAGGAGCATCGCCTTATACCGAGAAAGGGATGAAAGAGTTAAAAGACCGAAATTTAAAAGGGGAGCTTTCAGGAATTCCGTGTTTTTATTGCAGAGGAGCTTGGAATGAGGAGAAGATGTCGTGGCTTGATCGCACCTTATGTAATATGCTAAAGAAATCCGTGGCGAAAAAAGATCCAGCTACCTACGAACCTTGGGAGTCCGCTTTGATGGAAGCAATCGGATCGAGTTGCGATTGGACAGATAAGAAAGAGCTTGAGCCGTTACTTGCATATATTCGAAAATCCTAATTATCTTTTTCAATAAATAAGACGGCTCTAATATTAGGTGAATATACTGCCAAATTAAGCCGATGTTTTGCAGGGGAAGAATGTCTTAGATGGTTATGGAGAATAAAAAACTGTAAGTTAGGAAAGTGAGCGCACATGATTAAATTCATAGATTTAAGTCATGATATTGTCAATAATATGCCCGTCTATCCAGGGGATAGTGACGTTAAATTATATCAATACAAATGCTTTAAGAAGGATGGATATACCGTTTTTAACTTAGAGATTGGTATGCATGCCGGTACGCATATTGATACACCGATGCATCTTCTGGATAGGAATACATTGATTAATGAGATTTCCTTGGATAAATTTGCAGGAAGAGGTTGCTTCCTTGATGCCAGAAATGAAAAAGTTATTGGATACAAACCGGAATACGCAAAGCTCGTTCATGAAAACGATATTGTGATACTGTTTACAAATTATAGTGAACACTATGGAACCGAAGAGTATTACACAAACCATCCGGTTGTTAGTAAGGAGTTAGCCGAATTCCTTATCGAAAAGAAAATAAAAATGTTAGGTATCGATATGCCTTCGCCGGATCGTTATCCCTTTGAGATCCATAAGAAATTGTTTGAGAATCATATCTTGATTATGGAGAATTTAACGAATCTATCCGCGTTATTAAATGTAAATGATTTTGAAATCATAGCATTTCCTTTAAAAGTAGAAGCGGAAGCATCCATAGTTAGAGCGGTTGCAAGGATAGAATAGGGAAAATATTTCAAATGCAAAGGAATTCGACTTATTTATTAATGAGTAGGACTTGCAAGAAATAATTGATTTTTGAAGTATCACAAAAGGATGTGATTAAATTATGCGAAAATTTACAGTTGCGATGGTACAGGATAAAAGTCGTACGCCAGACCAAGATCAAAATACTAAGATTGGCTTACAGTATGTAGCAGAGGCTAAGAAAATGGGAGCTGACATCGTTCTGTTTCCTGAGTGCTGGATTACTTCCTATGATTGTCCGAAGATTGCAAAATCACTGCTTCCAGTCGAGGAGATTGAGAAACATCCGGAATTTGCTCACTGGTGTGAAACGGCTTTAACTGAGGAGAGTGAGCCGTTATTGCAATTTCAAAAAGCTGCGAAGGAATTATCCATCGGAATTGTTATTACTGGTTTTAACAAAGGGAAAAAGTATCCGCAGAATACTGCGTTTATAATTGATAGGAACGGGCAACTGATTCTGAAATACAGTAAGGTACATACTTGTGATTTTGACTGGGAACGGTATCTTGAGAGCGGAGATGGGTTTTACGTCTGCCGGTTCGATGATATCTGTATCGGAATTATGATATGCTATGACAGAGAATATCCGGAAAGTGCAAGAGAGTTGATGCTACAGGGTGCAGAGATTATTCTTGTACCGAATGATTGCGGTGGTATGAAACCGAGACTACAGGAACTATCCGTAAGAGCTATGGAAAATATGGTCGGTATAGCGATGGCTAATCCACCAGGAGAAGATGCCGGATGCTCCTGTGCCTATAGTCCGATAGTATGGGATAAAGATGGAAATGTCGTTGATAATACTTTAATTATTGCAGATGAAAATACAGAAGGCCTTGTCTTAGCAACCTTTGACATGGTTGCTATACGTGATCACCGAAGGAGAGAGGATTTAGGTAAGTATAGAAAAGTGAATGCCTATAAAAGATTAACAATCATGTGATTATGCAGTTGTTTTAAATATGATTTCGTTTATATCTTTAGTAATCCATAGGATTTAGTCATTTGACTTGTTGTTTATGGGGGAAGGAAATTGAATCATTATAGCAATGTAAAACCTATCTACAGAAGTAAACTACGAGTTTTTCTTGGTAAGCGATACTATCGGTTACTTCGATATCTACAATGGTATTTTGGTAAAAAGAAGTACTCGAAAGAAAAATCTGTTACACCCTTAAAATATATCTATTTTACTCATAAAACACCTTTGTATCGGAAGTTAAGAAATGTAGATATGTGGTTGCAGCATAATAAGGTCCGAAATTTAGAAATCGCTTTGAAGCGTGTTAATGGAATAGTAATTTACCCTGGAGAAACATTTTCCTACTGGAAAACGATTGGAAAACCGTCAAGATTCAAAGGCTACAAGAAAGGTATGAACCTATATTACGGGAAGTTTCGAGCGGAAACCGGAGGAGGGCTTTGTCAGTTATCAAATCTCATCTATTGGATGGCACTCCATACACCTTTGACGGTAACAGAGAGGCACAGACACAGTTTTGATGTATTTCCGGATTCTAACCGAACGCAACCATTTGGAACCGGAGCAACCTGTGTCTATAATTATAGAGATTTGCAAATTACAAATAATACAGCAGAGACATATCAAATTAACATTCGAATCGAAGGCGACCATCTGGTAGGGGAAATTCGTTCGGATATAAGACCATATCAAACCTATCGAGTCTATGAGCAAGAGCACAAAATAACTCATGAATTCTGGGGTGGGTATGTTAGACATAATCTGATCAGAAGAGAAATATGGGATATGGATAATAATTTTATCAATGATGAGTATGTCTGTGAAAATCATGCATTAATGATGTATGAACCATTGCTTGAATCTAATGCAGGATAGCCCTTAGAAGCTTACCCTTTTATTTGGTATATAATGTGTTGTATTTATGTCTAAGTGCATTTTATTTAAAACAAGTTTGAGGAGGATGACGATTATGGCAAAGTATGAGAAGAGGTTAAGAGGGAACTTTAATGAATTCTTAAACTGGGTACATGATGATATTATGAACGGAAGTGCTTCCATAAGCTATGAAGACGGTAGTGATGTAATCATTAACGATATGAAGCTGGCGGTGCGGGTATATGAAAGATATAGCATGGCGGGGGGCAACCGAGTGAGTCTTAACATCACCCTTTTAGGTAATGGGGATGATTTATTTATCACGGCAATTACCTCCGGGGGAAGCCAAGCGGTATTCTTTAAATTAAATACCATAGGAGAGGAAACATTCCTTGATCATTGCATTCAATCTGTAGAGAATTATATAAAGCAACATTAATGATAGATTATTTTACTATTATTGGAGGTATAATGGAATGGAAATATTAAAGGAAATTACCTTAAAGAATGGTGAACTTCTCATCTTACGTGAGCCGACTGAGAGTGATGCAAAAGACATGATCGATTATCTGAATACGGTTGGTGGAGAAAGTGATAATCTGTTATTCGGTAAAGGAGAATTCCATCTGACAGTGGAACAAGAGATGGCATATCTTAAAAAGGTACGTAATGATCCTAATATGCGAATGATCCTGGGACTGATAAATAATACTATCGTTAGTATTTCAGAAATTCGCGCGCTCTCTAGAAAAAGAATTGCTCATAATAGTGAAATAGCGATTTCAGTAAAAAAAGATTACTGGAGAAATGGCATTGGAAGTGCTGTTATGGAGGAACTAATTCGATTTGCTAAGGAACATGAGAATATTAAAAATATCAGTCTTGGTGTTAGAGCGAGCAATGAAAATGCAATTCGGCTATACGAGAAATTTGGCTTTGTAAAAGTAGGCGTTCATAAGGATTATTTTTATATCAATGGAACTTATGATGATGAATGGATTATGGACCTTTACCTGGATAAATAAGTCTTGACTTATGAGTATCTGCAGAATACATTAAGTAATACAATTATGAAAGCGAGCGTTAAGATGGAGATTATATCAGTTAGAGAAAAACCGGAATATAAGGATAGAGCAATTCAGTATTTTCAGAAAATATGGGCAAGTGAAAGTAGCTTATTGGTATATGAGGATTGCATTAATCATTGTATTACAACACCAAACCCGTTGCCGCAGTGGTATTTACTGGTAGAGGGAGAAAACATTATCGGATGTGCTGGACTTATCACCAATGATTTTATCAGTAGAATGGATTTATATCCTTGGATTTGTGCTTTGTATATAGAAGAAAGCCATCGTGGTCATGCTTATGGTGCATTGCTCTTAGAAAAAGCGAAAAAAGATTCCCAAAAAGGAGGATTCAGGCACGTATATCTTTGCACGGATCATATCGGGTACTATGAGAAGTATGGTTTTGAATATATAGGTACGGGATATCATCCATGGGGAGAGAGTTCGCGAATCTATATGAGTGTAGTGTAACGGACCTTGCAGGAAAGGGGATAAGTATTTATGGTTAGAAAACTAGAAGAAAAAGATAGAGCAATTGTTATGGAGTTTTTAAGTAAAGAACCTGCGATCAACCTATTTATCATAGGTGATATTGAAGCGTATGGTTTTGAAGAGGAATTCCAAACACTATGGGGACAGTATACCGAAGAAGGTATCCTTGAAGGGGTATTACTTCGATTTCATGAAAATTTTATACCATATTTTGATGATCCGGCATTTGATATCACAGAATTCAGTAAGATTATCTTAAGCAATCAAGGTAAAACATACATATCTGGTAAGGCAAGTATCCTTCGAAAGTTTGTATCCGTATTACCAAAGCATAAAACGAAAACAACATATTTTTGTGAACTGAAGAATTTGGACAAACTTAAAGCAATTGAATGCAGCAGTAATATAGTTAAGATAGCACAAGAATCTGATGCGGAAAGAGTATTGGACTTAATGAATAAGATTGATGAATTTGATGATTTTGAAACTTCTGTAGAGAGGATTCAGCATAAAATTAAAACGAAAGCCGGCAGAATCTATTATATTGAAAATGAAGATGGCTTAATGGTTTCTGTAGCCCAAACAACAGCGGAAAATTCAAAATCAGCAATGGTTGTCGGTGTAGCTACATTAAAGGAATATAGAAATAAGGGATACATGAGTCAGTGCCTTGCAAAGCTATGTAAAGATATTGGTGCAGAGAGAAAGGGACTATGTTTGTTCTACGATAATCCTAATGCTGGGAGAATATATCATAGATTTGGATTTGAAACAATTGATAATTGGGTGATGATAACGTTAGATTAAGTGAATAGATACAAAGAAATATTACAGGAGGGTTACTGGTTAAACTTAACTAGTAGTCTATATTTGGTAAATTTCCCTAACATTCATTGACATAATATGTTTATCATACTATGATTTAGTTATATATTAATAAAAAGTGGATGAAGTTGTAATTTGATTTATCTTCGAGGAAAGGTGAGTTATATTCATGGTTAATGGCATTATTTTTTTCCTTACTGGTTTAATATGCATTCTTTTACCAAGAACACAGTGGTATAAAGATTATATAGAATACCATAGGCATACTACCTTGGAGGAAATCATGGCGCCTGTTAGAAAAACAATGGGGTGGTTTTTTACAATATTAGGGCTGTTTTTAATAATAAGTGACATATTAAAGGCGGCCAGATAATTTCTTACTTTTTTATGATTTTCTTAAAGAATATGAACTGATAAGATAGAGTTAAAACATTATAGTGGGTGAAAATATGCCAATCGAGAAAATGAGGGATTTCTTTACGAAACGTATTGATATATATGATGAACATATGCTTAACGATGTGGAAGGTTGCAAAGAAGGTTATTTGAAAGTTGCAGAATTACTACCTGAAAATGTTAATGAGCTTTTGGATTTGGGTTGCGGTACCGGGTTTGAGCTTGATGAAATTTTCAGGACGAAACCATACATAAAGGTAACAGGGATAGATTTGACGCAAGCGATGTTGGATAAATTAAAGGAAAAGCATCCGGATAAGAATTTAACTTTAATTAACGCGAACTATTTTGATTGCGATTTCGGAATTGAAACCTTTGACGCTGCACTCTCTTTTCAAACAATGCATCACTTTACGCATGAGGATAAAATCAAATTATATAAAAAGATTTATGCCGCATTAAGAGATGGAGGCCAATATATCGAATGTGATTATATGGTAGAGAAGCAAGAAGAAGAGGATTTTTACTTTAGTGAATACCAGAGGATAAGAGAAGAGCAGGGATTAGCAGACGGTGAATTCTATCATTATGATACACCGTGTACAATTGATAACCAAATAAAAATGTTGTATAGAGCCGGATTTAAATCAGTATACATGGTTTGGAGAATAGAAAACACAACGATTGTTGTTGCTCAAAAATAATTCTTCTTGTAATACCAAGATACGAGGATGAACCTGAATTTTATTACTATCTAGATGTGTAGGGTTATATTTTATTATCGTAATCTTACCTACATGGTTTGGTAATTTCCCTGTTCCTTTGATGGGATTTGGGGTTTCGCCAATTATAGGGTATTTTGTTGCAATAACCTGGCTTGTTAAACAACATTTCAATACTGTAAACTAATATTATGATTAGTGGATACTTTTACATCAATATATTTTATCATTTTTAAAAGGAGAAAAAACATGGCAGCAGAAATAGTTAAGATTTATAAGGAGCATTTCCCATCCCTTCGTTTTATAGGAAAACGCTATACCAATGCAGACAGGATTGGCGGATTTGGACACAAATGGGGCGAATGGTTTGCAAATGGTTGGTTTGCAACCCTAGAGGAAATTGGTGAGTACAAAGATGTTGACAATGGCTATTTAGGATTCATGCGATGTGATGCTTCTGATTTTGAAAATACATTTGAATATTGGATCGGTATGTTCTTTCCTGCTAACACCAGTGTTCCTGAGGGGTTTGATTATATCGACCTTGGTGAAAGTGATATTGCTGTTTGCTGGATAAAGGGCAGAGAAGATGATGGCCTCTATGCCATGCATGATGCCTGTATCGCGAAATTCCAGGAAAATGGTATGGGTAATTTCAAAGTGGATGATAAGAATAGGATATATTTCTTCGAAAGATATAATTGTCCAAGGTTTACTGAACCGGATGAAAATGGCAATGTGATTTTGGATTACGGTATCTATTTAGCGTAATTGAACGTTACATTTTAGTTTTCTTGGAATGTGCAGGAAAGAAAATACTATATTAGAAGTAGATATATTTATTTGGAGGATAGTATGTTATACGCAAGTGATTTCAGAAGAATTGCCCGTGAAAGTTTAAGGGGTAAATGGGCACTGGCGGTTGGTACCGGTTTTGTTGCCGGACTTCTTGGCGCTTCCACTACCTCAGTTGGCAGCGGTGGTTCTTCAGCTGGAAGAGATTATAACGGGGAAACATTTCGTGAATGGATGAATTCTGATATTTGGATAATGTTAAGGCCGTGGATTATAGCGCTAACCGTAACAATTTTGGTTTGGGGCCTTGTATGTTTTATCATCGGCGGAGCAGTTACATTAGGATATGTCAAATTCAACCTAAACCTCGTAGATCGCAAGGAAGCAAGTTTTAATGATCTGTTTAGCCAATTTAACCGCTTGGGTGCCGGATTTTGTATGCAATTCTTACGTGGTCTATTTGTTTTTCTTTGGTCATTGCTGTTAATAATTCCGGGCATTATTGCAGCCTATCGATATGCGATGACGCCGTATATCATGTATGAGCATCCGGAATACACCGCCACTGAGGCAATTAGAGCTTCTAAAGCAATGATGAAGGGAAATAAGTGGCGATTGTTCTGTTTGGACATCAGTTTTATCGGATGGATTTTATTAAGTATATTAACTCTAGGTATTGGTTTGCTTTGGGTGGTACCGTATATGGAAGCTGCCAATGCAGCCTTTTATAGAGAAATATCAGGAACAAAATCGGAAGAGGAAGTGATCTATTCTAATCCAATGGATTATTCGAATTATTAAAATGGGTTAGATATAATTTTGGAACAGTTCAGCTATATAGGTAAATAATCTTATTGACAGAATTACCATATACATGATAGGATACTATTGTCATGGGGGAGTAATATACGCTTATCAAGCGTGATAAGTCAACATGCATGGCAGTAATGCCTGGCTTATCTTAATATATGAGACTCATGTACAGTTAGCGCTGTACATGAGTCTTTTTTATGTACTAAAGATGGATTGGTAAATTTATCCTGAGTTAAGAGGACCGATCTATCTTTACATAGAAAATTAAGTACCTAAACTAGATAGTTATTCTAAAGGAGGATTTCAATGAAAGAGTACTTACAAACATCGCAGGAAGTTCTGCAGGCAGTAAAGTCGACTGCAGAAGGGCTGACAAGCAGTGAAGCACAGAAAAGACTTGAGCACAATGGCAAGAACAAATTGAAAGAGTCTGAAAAAGTTCCTCTTATCATTCGATTTTTAAATCAGCTCAAAGATCCTATGGTACTTATCTTGCTGGCAGCTGCAGGTATCTCAGGTATTACCGCTGCTTATGAAGGAGAATCTTTTGCTGACGTAATTATCATTCTTGCTGTTGTAATCATCAACGCAATTTTAGGCGTTTACCAAGAGAGTAAAGCGGAAAAAGCGATTGAGGCTTTACAGGCAATATCCGCTGCAACTTCTAAAGTAATGCGCGATGGTAAGATTCAAGTAGTAAAGAGTGAAGATCTTGTTGTTGGTGATGTTATCGTTTTAGAAGCCGGAGACTCTGTACCGGCTGACTCCAGACTCTTAGACAGCGCCAGCTTGAAAGTGGAAGAAGCAGCGCTTACCGGAGAAAGTGTTCCGGTAGATAAGGTTGTCAATGCCTTGGATCTTGGAAATCAGAAGGATATCCCACTTGGCGATCGTAAGAATATGGTTTACATGGGCAGTACCGTTGTATACGGCCGAGGACATGCGGTTATCGTTGCTACCGGTATGGATACAGAGATGGGTAAGATTGCTGATGCGATTACCCAAGCAGAAGAAAATGAAACTCCTTTGCAAATTAAGTTGAATCAGTTAAGTAAGACTTTAAGTTGGTTGGTTCTTGGTATATGTATCTTTATCTTTGCATTTAGTGTATTCCGCTTATATCCGGATATCACAGGCGAAGGAATCCTTGGAACATTCATGGTAGCAGTTTCTCTTGCGGTTGCCGCGATTCCCGAAGGTTTGGCAGCAGTTGTAACGATTGTTCTTTCCATAGGAGTTACCAATATGTCCAAAAGAAATGCGGTTATTCGTAAGTTAACCGCAGTTGAGACATTAGGATGTACCAATGTAATCTGTTCCGATAAGACTGGTACTTTAACACAGAACAAAATGACGGTAGTAGATCATTTTGATAAAGACGAGAAACTTCTTGGCCGTGCAATGGCGCTTTGCAATGATGCGCATTTAAATGATTCCAATCAGGCGGAAGGAGAGCCTACAGAAGCAGCGCTTGTAAATTATGCTTATAATCTAGGTTTAGTAAAAGGAAGCATGGAAGCGGAAACTCCACGTGTGGGTGAGGCTCCGTTCGATTCCGGCAGAAAATTAATGAGTACCATTCATAAAATGACAGATGGTAAATTTGAGCAGTATACGAAAGGTGCTCCGGACGTTCTAGTTGCTCGTTGTACCACTTACTGGGATGGTTCCGGTGTTCAGCCGATGACGGATGCAATGCGCAAGCAAATCGCAGATGCCAATAAATCCTTAGCAGATCAGGCACTCCGTGTACTTGCAGCTGCTTTCCGGACTTGGGAGCAGATGCCGGAAGATCAGACTCCTGAAAACTTGGAAAAAGATCTTTGCTTCATTGGTTTAACAGGTATGATCGACCCGGTTCGTCCGGAAGTAAAACCTGCGATTGCTGAATGTAAATCCGCTGGTATTCGTACGGTTATGATTACCGGTGACCATAAGGATACCGCAGTTGCAATTGCCAAGGAGCTTGGTATTATCGAGGATGCTTCTCAGGCCATCACCGGTTCTGAATTGAATGAAATCAGTGATGAGCAACTCGATCAGGATATCGTAAAATATTCCGTATATGCTCGTGTTCAACCGGAGCATAAAGTTCGTATTGTTAAGGCGTGGAAGGATAAAGGCATGATTGTTGCGATGACAGGTGACGGTGTTAATGATGCTCCATCCATTAAAACAGCGGATATCGGTATCGGAATGGGTATTACAGGAACAGACGTTACGAAGAATGTTGCAGACATGGTTCTTGCAGATGATAACTTTGCAACCATTGTAAATGCAGTAAAAGAAGGTCGTCGGATCTATGATAATATCCGCAAAGCAATACAGTTCCTGTTATCCTCTAACCTTTCCGAGGTATTATCCATCTTTTTCTCAACCTTAATTGGATTTACTATTTTAAAACCGGTACATTTGCTTTGGATTAACTTGATTACCGACTCCTTCCCAGCAGTTGCGCTTGGTATGGAAGCGGAAGAAGAGGATACGATGAAACATCCTCCGCGAAATTCCAAGGAAGGAATCTTTGCAAGAGGATTGGGTATTGACTGTATATGGCAGGGTGCTATGGTTACGGCACTTACGATTGCTGCTTATTTCGTAGGTCATTATATGGAAGCCGGTGTATGGGAAATTGCAGAAAGCCCGGACGGTATGACAATGGCATTCTTAACACTTTCCATGGCAGAAATGTTCCACTCTCTGAACATGAGAAGCAGAAGACATTCCATCTTTAACATGAAGCATCATAATAAGTATCTCTTTGCTGCTATGGTGATTTCTTTGATATTAACATCAACGGTTATCTTTGTTCCTTCGATAGCGAATGCATTCGATTTTGAGACAATTAATTTTGCAGAATATGCAGTAGCTATGGGACTTGGTTTCGCGGTAATACCGATCGTTGAAGTGGTTAAGTTTTTCCAAAGAGCTTATGATAAAAAACATGGAATTGATTAATCAGAATTACCATTGAAGGATCAAAATTGCTAATATCCAATAAATGTTTCATAATTTAATAGTTGACATGAAAAATAGCAGATGTGCTTATACACATCTGCTATTTTCCTTAGATAACTTTCTATTTCGAATATTTATTTAATGCTATTATTGATAGTTAATTTTAACTTAAACTATAAACTATTTATTAATAACGCATCGGAATTAAATCAAGATAATCGGATAAAGGAGCATCTCGGAGTAAGCATTCGATGATTTTTCTACCAAGAGGATCAAGCTCAGGGGTGTTAAACTGTTCTACTTCCTTTAGGAAGAAATCCATCAGTATTTCTGCTCCTTTATCATAACCTTCGATACCGACTTCTTGCTGTCTTTCCGGTTGAAGGAACGCTTTCCGTACATACTGGCCATCGACTTTCAGAGAATCAAGCGCAAATCCTAATACGGTACAACGCGCTTCAACAAGCTGATCCGGTTTAAACTTCGCACTGCCACGTCTTGCAATATATTCTCTGGCAACCCATTGCGGATTAAAACCAACATGGTATGCACCAATATGCTGATTAGGAATTAACAGGTATCTGGTATTCGTCGAATGTACAATCTGCTCCAGAAGTAAATTTGCCTGCTTAATCTTTTTTCCTGTTGCAAATGGCCAATAGGAGCCAACACCTTCACTGGTCATTCCTGTAGCACTGCTTATAATGCTTGGATTGTTATATCCTCTTGGTGCAACCAATCTCCAAAGCCATGCAAGTGCAGGAGGAAGGATATGCATTAAGCCAAGTATACCGTAGGAGGGGTTTTCCTTGGTGCAAGGCGGTGTGCGGACGCCAAAACTTCGTACATCCACCTCAACGGGTTCATTCTCAATCTCCGGTACAAAACGTCTTGGTAAGATGGCTCTGGGGTTTGGGTTAGGTTTCCCATCGGAATCCAGTGTATGCTCCCACACGAGACAGGTAGCTTCAGGAACGCCTTGAATATTAAGGAAGATCAAAGGTTCCTTTGGCTGGGTAAAAATTTTCTCATACTGCGGAGATGTACCGTAACTGGTGATATGGTCGAGTCGTAGGAACCAACCGTTCTCTGCATCTTGTACAACCAATTTTTTACTGTCATTTTGCATTTTTGGATGGCAAAGTGCCATATCATCTGTTACAGGATGTAATTCGGAGGATTCTACTAATTCCAAGAAATACTTTTCTTTTGTAATCAAATTTTCCCCCAGAAGAATGCGACTGTCTTTTAACTTATGTGCCGGCTCAATCATTTCACTTTTACCACCGCCGGAAGCTCCCTCATGCATGATGACGATTTCGTTATCGTAAGGAGTGATAACTTTAACTGTGGAAGCGTGAGCAGTAACCCAATTCTCTCTTTCCCCTATGTCAAGTAATACGGCATAGATTCCCTTTTTCGCACTTGGACCGGGGTAAAGATTATAGGAGAATACTTCATGGCCATAATATAGCCGATTATGAACAACTCTTTGTTTTCCTTCAAAATGGGTATGCCTGAATGGTGGGGCAAGATACACGATAGCTCTTGGAGAAAACCCGTCTGGTACCTCTTCAATCGGTATAAAGTATTGAAGATCGGCCAGAGCTAAAGCAAAAAAGGCAGCATTGCTTGGGGCAATTAATAGTGCATCATATCCATACTTGTAGCCGCCGGCTTTAAAGGTTACGACAACTAAGTCCTGTTTCTTTAACCACCCGAATGTTTCCTGACGGAGCGTTTCAAAATCTTCTCCATATGCTTGCTTATACGTAGGTTTATCTGTATCATAGTTATCCCCAATCAACATGCTGTTTGGATCTCGACGACGCATATAATCTTCCGGATAATTAACCACAATACCATTTTTACAATAGGTTAATGTCGCTTCAACAATTTCTCCCTTATCCGGAACGTCGTAAGATACATCAAAACGAGAGCTTTTCTTGCCGCCAAAAGCAAGATCAAACAGTTCTTCCCTTGAATTCGGGTATGAGACATTCGCGCTTGATTGTAAGATGTCTTTTACTTCATTTGCCAAAATAAATTTGCTTAAATAGTCTTTCATACTGTCTCCTTATCCTTTTTTAGTCTAGTTATGTTAAGTGAAAAGTTGGTAAAAATTTATGCATGTTTCTCAATAACAGGATTTATTAACTTTCTTATGTAGTATCCCTATATATAACAATCAATAATTTCAATCCTCTCGGAAATTGATGAAATTGGCAATAATATAGCGTAATTAAGACATTGAGTCAAGAAAAATTTTATAAAATTTTATTAGGAATTATGAGATTTCTCTTTGATAGGATTTGCTAAATTGCGTTCCACTTTTTTGTTTGGTAAAATAATGTATAAAAATATATGGGATTCCATAGTTAATGTTTGGGGGTGGCAGTATGCATGATCTTAGCCTGTATGAAAAGAAAATGATCAGCGATGAAGAATTTCCGGTCCAAATGTTTGTAAATCGCATTGAGAAGCCGGGGATGTATTGCCCGCCGCATTGGCATGAGCACATTGAATTGCACTATATATTTCATGGGCAAGGAACCTTTTATCTTAACCAGAAGCCACTGTCCTTAGGAGAAGGCAACTTGTTGATTATCAATAGCAATGAATTACATATGGGCATTAGCAATACGAAGAATTTTGAAGCCCTCGTAATCATTTTTGAAATGAAATCGTTCTCAAAAGAAGTGGCAAATTATAATGTAATTTTCCAATCCCTGGTTAACTCCGATGCCCAAATTAGTGAATTGCTTTCCACCATCTACGAAGAAGAAAAGGAGAAAAAGATGGGTTATAAGTTGGCAATGAAAGGTAAGATTTATGAGCTGATATCATATCTGCTTCGTCATTATGTTGTAGAAAGTCAAACGGATCGGGAAAATACACGCAGAATACGAAACTTGAATCGATTGAACATGGTACTGCAATACATAAATGATCATTATCCGGAACCGATCACGAATCGTGAGTTGGCAGATTTAATCCATATAAGTGAATATCGTTTCTGCCATATCTTTAAGGAAAGTATTGGGCAAAGCCCATTAAATTATATCAATGAGGTGCGATTAAAGAAGGCATACAACCTATTAGAACAGAAGGAAATGACCATCTCTGAAATAGCAACCGTTGTTGGTTTCCAAGACTACAATAATTTTGGTAGGCAGTTTCGTAAATTCTATGGCTTTGCACCATCAAAAGTATGGGAACTGAGCTGACTTACGTTGCGATACCAAAGAATTATAGGATTGATTCATACTCCTGCTTTAAAAGCAGGGGTATTTTTTTACTATAAGAAACAGCAAGATTGTATGACTATATAGCAAGAAGAGTTATAGATATTATTACCAATAAATTATATGATTAAAGCAAATAGTCGTACAAATTGCCAAAGCATCCCTAGCGGATCTGCATTTGTATGAAGAAAATTTAATAATAGAAGGAGGTACTTTATATGAAATTGGGGGTTTTTTCAGTAGTACTCGGCGGTATGCCATTTGAGAAAGCATGCGAGTTCTTATCGAAGAATGGTGTGCAAATGATTGAAATCGGATGCGGTGGCTTTCCGGGAAAGGCACATTGCGATCCGGATGTTCTTTTAAATGATGAGAAGGAATTGGAGAAATTTAAAAAAGTTTTAAGTGACAATCACTTGGAGATAAGTGCATTAAGTTGTCATGGCAATATGGTGCATCCGAATAAAGAGCTGGCTAAAAAGTTTGATGATGATTTTACGAAAGCTATTCTTCTCGCTGAAAAGCTTGGAGTACCGGTCGTGAATACATTCTCCGGTTGTCCTGGTGGAAGCCCGGAGGATACTATGCCAAACTGGGTAACCTGTCCTTGGCCGGAGGATTTCTTGCAGGTACTTGATTATCAATGGAATGAAGTGCTAATTCCTTACTGGAAGGAGAAAGTGGCTTTTGCGAAAGCCCATGGAGTACATAAAATTGCATTGGAGCTTCATCCTGGTTTCTGCGTATATAATACAGAAACATTGCTTCGCTTAAGGGAAGCAGTTGGCCCTGAGATTGGTGCTAATTTTGATCCTAGTCATTTGATTTGGCAGGGTATGAATCCGGTTGCCTGCATCAGAGAATTGGGTAAACAAGGTGCGATCTTCCATTTCCACGCAAAGGATACGAAGGTAGATGCGCTCAATACAGCAATCAACGGCGTATTGGATACCAAGCATTATGGTGATGAGATTCATCGTTCCTGGATATTCCGTACCGTGGGCTATGGTCATGGTGAGGATTACTGGAAAGCAATTGCATCAGAACTTCGACTTGCAGGATATGATTATGCGATCAGCATAGAGCATGAAGACAGCCTGATGTCCGGCAATGAAGGGTTGCTAAAAGCGATTGCATGCCTGAAGAATGTATTACTGTTCGAGGATCGTGGAGAAATGTTCTGGGCATAAAAGCGACTCCAAACCATAGATGAGAATTTGCAAACTTAAGAGAGATATATCATCATACATCATCGCAACAATTCATTCATGATGTAATATTAGGTAAATTAACACATTTTAAATATTAAATTTATCATTCAATATTTTAAATACGAAGGAGTTATTATGAATCAGGAAGAATTAGTTGTTGGAATTGTTGGATTTGGAGGTATGGGCAACTGGCACAGAGAAATCCTTGGAAAGATTGAAGGCTGTAGAGTAGCAGGAATCTACGACATCAAGGATTCTCAGATACAACTGGCAAAAACATGCGGTATCCATGCATATTCAAGTTTGGAGGAGTTGCTTGCTGATAAAGAGATAAATCTTGTATTGATTGCAACTCCGAATGATGTGCATAAGGAAATCGCTATAAAAGCCATGTATGCTGGCAAGCATGTAGTTTGTGAAAAACCGGTAACTTTAAGCACCAAGGATTTACAGGAAATGATTGACGCTTCCGAGGTAACCGGGAAGTTCCTTACCGTTCATCAGAATCGAAGATGGGACGAAGATTTCCTAATTATGAAACAAATTTATGAGGAAGGAACCCTGGGCGAAGTATTCCGCATCGAGTCCAGAGTTCACGGTTCCAGAGGAATTCCGGGTGATTGGAGACAGGAAAAAGAACATGGCGGCGGAATGGTTCTGGACTGGGGTGTTCACCTATTGGATCAAATTATGATGATGGTAAAAGATACGAAGCTTGTACGCGTCTTTGCAACGCTTACCAATGTTACGAACCAGATTGTGGATGATGGTTTTACAGCACATCTGATGTTTGACAATGGAATGGTTGCCCTTGTTGAAGTAGGAACCAGTAATTTCATCTCCCTTCCTAGATGGTATATGCTTGGTCAGAACGGATCAGCAATCATTGAGGATTGGGATTTAAACGGAAAGATTGTGAAAGCTGACGGAAAAGATGAAACGGATGTTGTTCCGGTTCATACTGCATCCGGAATCACGAAGACTATGGCTCCTAGAAGAGAGGATACGATCCATGTCGAGAAGCTTCCTAAGGTTACCAGCGACATAAAGGATTTTTATCGCAATGTCAGAAATGTTATCTTTAAAAACGAAGAACCAAAGGTGAAATTGCCGGAGGTTATGCGCGTTATGAAATTAATGGAAGCAATTTTTGAATCAGCGCAGAAGCAAATGGTTGTGGAGTTTAAGGACGAATCAATGGAAGAAAGGATAATCGTATGAAAACATTACCTGTTGCAATTCAAGTATATTCTATCCGTGAAGAAGCACAGAAAGATTTTGCTAAGACCATGGCAGCAGTTAAGAAAATGGGGTATGACGGCGTTGAATTGGCCGGTTTATATGGACATACACCGGAAGAAATCAGAGATATCCTAAATGAAAATGGACTAATTCCAATATCTGCTCATGTACCATATCAGGAATTTACCAAAGACTTAAAAGGTACGGTGCAAAACTATAGTAACATTGGATGTAGGTACTTGGTAATTCCTTATCTGACAGAGGAGTATCGCTATGGAACTGAGAATTTTGAAGCATTTTTGCTTAATATTCCTGCCATTGCAAAGGAATGTGCAAAGCACCAAGTTACATTGCTTTACCACAACCATGCTTTTGAATTTAATAGAACAAAGGATGGAAGCTTTTGCTTGGATTACCTGTTTGAAAAGACCTCTCATGCAGAGTTACAAACCGAGTTGGATACATGCTGGATTGGGTATGCTGGGGAAGATCCGGTTGCTTACTTAAAAAAATACGCGGGTCGAAGCCCGTTGGTGCATCTGAAGGATTATAAGACGGAACCTTTCAGCATGCAACCTTTAGGCAAGGGAATTCAGGATGTCCCTGCCCTTTTGCGCGAGGCGGTAAATTCCGGCTGCGAATGGGTAATTGTTGAGCAGGATGACCATCCGGACTGTACTCCGCTGGAAGACATGCAAATTAGCAGAGAATATCTAAAATCATTAGGATGGTAAACAGAATAACCCGATGATTGGTTCGGATGATTGATTCGTTAGATACCATGTCGGTATGAGAATGGAGAATAAGCGATATGAATCAAATTAAAATTGGAACATGTGTACCGGGTACAATGGTTGAAGCTATGTTGCCCCATATGATTAAGGCGGGATTTGAAACCATTTCCATTAATTTTCACATGTCTTTACAGGGAACGGATTTGACAGAGCTTGCAAAGAAAACGAAGGAGATCATCGGTGACTCCGGAGTAGAAGTTACCACATTAGGCCTCTATTGCAATCCTTTGCAATATGAAGAACATCAAAAGGCTTTGGAATACTGCATTGATATGGCACCGAAGTTTGGAGCATCCATAGTCAGTACCTTCGCCGGTGCACTGGAGGGGAAAAAGGTTGAGGAGTCCATACCGGTGTTTGGCAAAGTATTTGGTGAACTTACAAAGAGGGCAGAAGCCAATAACTTAAAGATTGGTATTGAGAACTGTCCAATGGGTGGTACCTGGAATCATACAACCTGCAATATAGGCTTTAATCCAAAAGCATGGGAAATGATGTTCAATGTGGTACCAGCGGATAATCTGGGACTGGAATGGGAACCGACCCATCAGATGGTGCAACTGATTGATCCAATACCGCAGTTGAAAGAGTGGGTTAAGAAGATTGTGCACATCCATGGTAAGGACGCAACCGTTGATATGGATGCTGTCCGTCGTTATGGAATATACGGGGCAGCGGATTTTGTATATCATAGAACACCTGGATTTGGTGATAGCAATTGGAAGGATATCATTTCTGTTCTTCATATGGGCGGCTATGAAGGTGATATCTGTATCGAGGGATATCATGACCCAATATACCGTGGTGAATGGGAAATGACCTCCCAGCTTCATGCCTTAAAATATCTCAAATGGTGCCGTGGCGGTGAGTTCGTACCAAATCCATGGGAAAATGCATGAAAGAATATAAAGAACAAACTAACCTTTTTCCTTTAATACCATATTTACTTGAAATTAATTATTACATATTCATTATAAGAAGGGAGAGAAATTATGCGTAAGTTAAAAGTCGGAATCGTTGGTTGTGGCGGAATTGCGAATGGTAAACATCTTCCTGCAATGCAACGGAACGGAAACTTTGAAATGGTTGCTTTCTGCGATATTATCAAGGAAAGAGCAGAGGAAGCAAAGAAAAAATACGGTACGGATGATGCTAGGGTTTACACAGATTATCAGGAATTGGTGAAAGAGGATTTGGATGCAGTATATGTTCTTACACCAAATAAGTCCCATGCGGACATTTCTATTGCAGCTATGAAAGCTGGCAAACACGTTATGTGTGAAAAACCTATGGCTAAAACCTATGCGGATGCAAAACGGATGGTAGAAGTTGCAAAAGAAACGGGTAAAATATTAACCATTGGTTATCAGAACCGTTATCGTCAGGATTCCATCTATCTCAAACGTGCTTGTGAAAATGGGGATCTTGGAGAGATTTACTATGCTAAGGCGCATGCTCTTAGAAGACGTGCAGTTCCTACCTGGGGTGTATTCCTGAATGCGGAAGAGCAGGGCGGTGGCCCATTAATCGATATCGGAACCCATGCGCTTGATTTAACGCTTTGGATGATGGATAACTATGAACCGGAATCTGTTACAGGCTCCGTATATCGTAAATTAGCAGATCAAAAAGAACAGGGCAATGCCTTTGGTGAATGGGACCCTAATATCTTCACGGTAGAAGACGCAGCGTTCGGATTTATTAAGATGAAGAATGGTGCTACCATTCATTTGGAAGCTTCCTGGGCGCTTAATACATTGGATGTGGATGAAGCAAAGACTACCCTATGTGGAACAAAGGCCGGCGCAGACATGAAGGATGGATTGCGAATTAACCGTGTGCAATACAATAAGCAATGTGTTGAGAAACCGGATTTAAGCTCTGGCGGAGTTGCATTCTTTGAAGGCAAGTCTGAAAAGGAAAGCGACATCGAGCAAAGAGTATTCTATGATGCAATTACCAAGGGAACCGAGCTGGTTGTTAAGCCGGAGCAGGCATTGGTTGTTACCAGAATATTGGAAGCCATCTATGAATCCGGAAGAACCGGTAAAACCGTATATTTTGATTAATATACTTTCTTAATGATTTTCTAACCGCATCTAACTGCATATCATTGCATATAAAAAATATGCACCCGCTGTTATATATGCTTACCCACGATGGTAAAATAATTTAAAGTTTAACGATTGCCATAAGTGGGGTGTACCATATAACAGCGGGTTTATTTTTATGATAAGGGAAATGGTTTCCCAATTCATCTTGTTCCTGCTAATAAGAGTAGGCGTACCAATTCATCTTATCATTAGGTGAAACGTATATAAGAAAATTCTTTTCATTCCCATAGGAATATTGTATACTAAAAAAGAAACAAGCCTATATGCAAGAAAATGGAGTATAGAAAAGAGGGATAAAATGAACGAAAATAGCGATTTGAGTTGTATAGATCGGATTCTCAGTTCCTATAATCAATTAAATAAAGCGGAGAAAAAGGCTGCCAAATATATTTTGGATAATCCAAGAGATATCGTTCATTTTTCCATCAAAGAATTGGCGGAAAGCTGCCAAGTTAGTGAAGCGACCATTTTTCGTCTGTGTAATTCCCTAGGATATAAAGGCTACCAAGATCTGAAAATTAACCTTGCTGGTTCGATTATTAAACCGATAGAAAATCTTCATGAGAGCATCAATGAACAAGATGACTCCTACATGATTATGAATAAGGTATACCGTGCCAATGTAGCCAGTATGGATAATACACTCAAACTAAATTCGCCGGAATTACTGGATGAAGCGACCAAACTATTGCTGCAAGCTTCCAAGATTATGTTCTTTGGTATGGGTGGCTCCTATGATCTTGCAGAGGATGCCTATCATAAATTCTTCCGTATAGGAATACCGGTGGAAACCAGTGCAGATTCCCATTGGCAGGCAATGTATATATCAAGCGCAAAAGCGAATGATGTAATACTGGCCATATCGAATTCCGGCAGCAATAAGGAACTTCTTGATAATATAAAACTAGCCAAGGAATATGGAGTTAAGGTTATCTCAATTACGAATAATCGTAAATCACCGATTGCCACTGAATCCGATATCAGCTTTATTTCCTATGGCGAGGAATATATGTTTCGATCGGAAGCTATGGAATCCAGATTGTCTACCCTAATGATTACAGATTGGCTTTACATGAGTGTTGCGTTAAAGAGGAAGAAAGAATACCTAGATAATATTCAAGAGATACGGAAAGTAATTGCTACAAAGAGGTTATAGAGATATATAGGTGTCAGAACGGATCTAAATATTAAGATTACAAAACAATTAAAAGCTCTGGTTAATCCAATGCGGTGATGTTACCTTATCCTGCGTTTGGTTAACCGGAGCTTTTATTCATGTTGAATTGGCTTGCCAACTCATTTTATTCACGATAAAAAGAATTGGCGAACCAATTCTTTTTATCTATTAGGATTGTCAAAAAAATAACTTATATATTTAAGTATCAATCATATGAAAAATAGTTGTAAATTAAAAGTTATGTGCTATAATAACAATTAGAAATGTAAAAATATTTCATATACTTAAATTATATTGAATTATATTTTTAATTACGAAAATAAATTTCATAGCATTGCATCATTCGTTGCTTTTTTGCATTTAGGAGTTTGTACAATAGAGATATTTATGCAAAGCGGAATATCTGGAAATAAAGTTTTTAGTTCTGCTTTGCTAAATATAAAAATAATTCATCGTTAACGTTACGATGGAATGATAAAGGAGGTGACGATTTGCTATACATTGGAATTGATATTGGAACAACAAGTACGAAGGCATTACTATTTGACGATAATGGGAAAGTACATGGAAAGGCTTCCTATGGTTATGACATCATTTCCCCTGCGCCGAATAAGAAAGAGCAAGACCCGGATATTCTTTATCATGCCGTAATTACAACTTTATCAGAACTTGCAAAGAAAGCGAAAGATGCCAATCAAACCATTGAATGCATTTCGTTTTCTGCAATGATGCATAGCCTTATTGCTGTTGATAAAGATGGAAAGCCATTAACCAATTGTATGATTTGGGCTGACGGTAGAAGTGCCGAATATGCGAATGAATTCAAAAGGAATGGGAAAGGAATAGTCATTTACAAACGCACCGGAACACCTTGTCACCCAATGTCGCCCTTATATAAGATTATGTGGCTGCGGGATCATGAAAAGGATATTTTTAATCAAACACATAAATTTATTTCGATAAAAGAATATGTTATTTATAAACTTTTTGGGCAATACCTAGTGGATTACTCCATAGCTTCTGCAACCGGATTATTCAATATTTATGAGTTGACATGGGACAAGGAAGCGATTGAGGCTGCCGGCATTACGGAAGCGCATTTATCGAAACCGGTTTCCACAACTTATAAAATCAATGGAATGCATAAGGAATTAGCAGAACTCATTGGTATTCAACAAGATACCTGGGTTGTCTTAGGAGCAAGCGATGGGTGTCTTGCCAACCTCGGTTCCAAGGGAATCAATGTTGGATCAGTGGTTGTTACCATCGGTACCAGTGGCGCCATCCGTATAGTTTCGGATGAACCATTGATTGATGAGCGGGGCAGAACCTTTTGCTATTTGCTAACGGAAGATAAATATGTAGCCGGTGGCGCAATCAATAATGGTGGAATGGTCTATCGGTGGTTCCGGGACAATTTTGGTGAAAAAGAAGTGGAAGAAGCTAAACTTCAGGGAGAAGATACCTATCATTACTTGAATCAAATGATTGAGCAGACGGAAGCAGGAAGTAATGGTTTGTTGTTTGTCCCATTTTTATCAGGTGAACGTGCTCCATATTGGAACGCCGATTTGCGAGGTGCTTTCTTTGGGATTTCTGATACACATAAAAAGACGCATTTTGCCAGAGCTGTTTTGGAAGGTATCTCCTTTGCAATCAATGATGTATTTACCATACTGAAAGAATATGCGAAGAAGGTTGATATTATTTATGTGAATGGAGGTTTTACAAGATCAAAGACATGGGTGCAAATTCTGTGTGATATCTTGGGAACCCCAATTGTTGTATCCGACAACTATGAAAGCCCTTGCTTGGGAGCATGTATGCTGGGAATGTTAGCACTGGAGAAAGTCAGTGATCTAGCGGAACTTGGTCATTTCTTAGAAGATGGGGATCATTATGAGGTATCGGAGAATAAGAAAATTTACCAAGAATTATTTGCCATTTATCAAGACATCATAGCGCACTCAACGACGAACTTAATGAAACTTGCTAAGCTACAAAATAGAATGAATGACATGAATTAATGCGAAAGGAAAAGAATGTGTATAAGAGGGTTAATGAATAATTTTGTACTTTGCGTACTAAATTATAAAATCTAAGAAAGGGAAGGTATAAGTATTATGGGAAGTACAGCTTATAATGTTTTATTACTTATTGTCGCAGTGGCTTTATTACTGTTCTTAATCATGAAGGTAAAACTTCATGCATTTGTTTCATTGTTATTAGTTAGTATTCTCACCGCTGTTGCAGCGGGCATGCCGATTGATACTATTATGAATACCATCCAGAACGGTATGGGTGGTACTCTTGGATTTATTTCCGTAGTAGTAGGACTAGGTGCCATGCTCGGTAAGATGTTAGAGGTAACCGGTGGTGCTGAAAGACTTGCAAAGACATTAATTCAGGTATTTGGTAAGGATAAAGCTCCCTGGGCTATGGCAATCGCCGGATTTATCGTATCCATACCGGTATTCTTTGATGTTGGGTTTATTATTCTTGTTCCATTAGTATATTCTTTGGCTAAGGAAACAAAAAAATCATTATTACATTATGGAATTCCGCTATTAGCTGGTTTGGCTGTTACGCATGCATTTGTTCCACCAACACCGGGTCCCGTATCTGTAGCTAACTTAGTTGGTGCTGACCTTGGTAAGGTAATCTTAGCCGGTATCATCTGTGGTATTCCTGCTGCTATCATTGCAGGACCGATCTTTGGTAAATATATCGGCGAGAAGATTCATGCGGTTATACCAGATTATTTAGAAATGGATGAAGCAGCAGTAACGAAGGAGGAAAAAGATCTTCCTAGTTTCGGACTTATAATTTCATTGATTGTTATACCTTTGGTATTAATCTTATTAAATACCGTAACCGGTATCGTTCTTCCGGCGGATAGTATGGCTAAGAAAATCATTGGTTTTATCGGCCATCCATTTGCAGCGTTAACAATTGCGGTTATTCTTTCTTTCATTACCTTGGGAAGATTTAAGGGCTTAAGTAAGGATGATGTGAATAAAATAGCAACCAGTTCGCTTACACCTACAGGTCTGATTCTGTTGGTTACCGGTGCCGGTGGTGTATTCAAGCAGGTATTGGTTGATTCCTCCATCGGTGGTATGTTGGCAGAGAAATTATCCGGTTCCAGTTTGAATCCAATTATCCTGGCATTCTTAATTGCTGCAGTGGTTCGTGTTGCGGCAGGATCTGCTACCGTTGCCATGATGACGGCAGGTGGTATTATGGCACCATTGCTTTCCGGTATGAGCGTTGAACCGGCATTAATCGTAATTGCGATTGCTTCCGGTGCAACCGTATTATCCCATGTTAATGATAGTGGTTTCTGGTTGGTTAACCGATACTTCGGTATCTCCGAAAAGGATACCTTAAGATCTTGGACTGTGATGGAAACTATCATAGGTATTGTAGGTTTGATTACTGCGTTAATCTTAAGTATCTTTATGTAAGGCATATAATTAAAAAAGTATAAAATTGAAATTACATTTCATAATAACATAATTAAATTATGTTGAATTTATAATTCTATTCACTTACCTGAAATTTAAGAAAGGGATATCTCAAGAAATATGAGATATCCCTTTCTTAATACTAAGGAGAGAATATTGTGTAATGATAAATGAAAATATAATGGTATAATAGAAAAATAAGGTTGCATATATGGTAGTAAATTGTTATAATGTAAGAAAATAAATTTCATAATTAGTATTATCAAACATGAAATATCTTATTCATGAAAATTTATTACATTTTAATTTTTAATTGTTATAATATCAGGAACTCACCTTAATTTTAATAATTTAATAGAGGAGTGATTATTATGGGTAAACAACAGATCGGTGTAATCGGATTGGCAGTTATGGGGAAAAACCTGGCATTAAATATTGAGAGCAAAGGCTATACGGTATCCGTATATAATAGAAGCCGTGAAAGCATTGACGAATTGGTTGCGGAAGCGAAGGGTAAGAATATTGTGGGTACGTATTCCTTGGAAGAGTTTGTGAATTCCTTGGAAAAGCCAAGAAAAATCATCATTATGATTCGTGCAGGGAAACCGGTGGATGATACGATTGCTAGTCTAAAACAGTATATTGATAAGGGAGACTTGATCATTGATTGCGGTAATTCCTTCTATGAGGATACCATCCGCAGAAGTAAGGAACTAGCGAAAGAAGGGTATTTATTCATCGGTTCCGGTGTATCCGGTGGTGAGGAAGGCGCGTTGCATGGTCCTGCTATCATGCCAGGTGGACCGAAGGAAGCTTACGATTTGATTGCGCCAATCTTTACCGCGATTTCAGCAAAAGTAGATAATGATCCTTGCTGTACCTATATAGGAGCGGATGGTGCGGGACACTATGTAAAAATGGTTCATAATGGAATCGAATATGGAGATATGCAATTAATCAGTGAAGCATATTGTCTTATGAAGGATGTTCTTGGGCTAACCAATGATGAGTTATATGAGGTATTCGATGAATGGAACAAGGGAGAACTGGATAGCTACCTGATTGAGATAACCAGGGATATCTTCGGTAAGAAGGATGAAGAAACAGGAAAGCCAATGCTTGATGTTATCTTGGATACTGCCGGTCAGAAAGGTACCGGTAAATGGGCAAGTAAAAGTGCATTGGATCTAGGTATCAGTATCCCTACAATCACGGAAGCGGTATTTGCTCGTTGCATTTCTGCCATCAAAGAGGAACGTGTGACTGCAAGCAAGATTTTATCCGGACCATCTATGAATATGGGTACCGTTGATAAGAAAGAATTTATTGAAGCTGTCAGACAGGCACTCTATGCAAGCAAAATCTGTTCCTATGCACAAGGATTTGCTTTAATGAAGGCAGCAGCGCAGGAATATCACTGGGAGCTTAACTATGGTAACATAGCGATGATTTTCCGTGGCGGTTGCATTATTCGGGCACAATTCTTAAATAAGATTAAAGAAGCTTATGATAAAAATCCGAATCTTCCAAACCTGATGCTTGATACCTATTTTAAAGAAGTATTGCAGAAATATCAGGATGGATGGAGAAAGGCAGTTGCTGTCGCAATTCAGATGGGTATTCCGGTACCTGCATTTAGCAGTGCTTTGTCATACTATGACAGCTATCGCAGAGAGACATTACCGGCGAATATGCTTCAAGCGCAAAGAGATTACTTCGGGGCACATACCTATGAGCGTGTGGATCGCCCACGCGGAGAATTCTATCATACGAATTGGACCGGCAAAGGCGGAACGACGGCTGCAACAACCTACACCGTTTAAGAGGTTAGAATTTTGCTTCTTATGCTGGTGCTTTTGCCACTATCATCGATGTATGTGAAATGGAAGTAATTATCTTTAGTAAATGTTAATAAATATTTAAGAATATCCTTGACATTTACAGTAATGTTTGATAACATAATTATGTAAAAACGGATTGTTACTGGTAAGCAGGCAAAACCAAGATTTATGAGATATTTTGCGTATTTCATAGATTTTGGTTTTTTTTATTTTCATCAGTGAGTTGGTTTGCCAATTCACCTAGTAATAGAAATGAGGAAGGCAATGAAAGTAATACAAATCATTAATAATAATGTGATCAGTGCCCTGGACCCCCAAGGCAGAGAAGTAGTGCTGATGGGGAAGGGAATTGGCTTTCATGCAAAACGTGGCAATATTGATAATAGTATGATTGAGAAGATTTTCTATCTTGAGAATCAGACAGCATTGGATCGTTTTAAGGAATTACTGGTAAATCTTCCGATGGAACATATCAAGGTTTCCAACGATATTATTACCTATGCGAATATGGTATTAAATAAAAGGATTAATCAAAATATTTATATTACCCTGACAGATCATATTAATTTTGCTATTGAACGTTATAATCAAGGTTTGCTGTTTGAGAATCCATTATTATGGGAAGTGCAGAGCCTCTATCGTAAAGAATATCTGATAGGGGAATATGCAGTGGCTTTGATTAATAAAGAACTCGGTATCAAATTGCCAATTGATGAAGCTGCATCGATTGCATTGCATATTGTTAATGCAGAGTATGATTCAACGATGAGCGATACCATGAGTATTACAAAATTAATGCCTGATGTTCTTAAAATGATTAAAAATGAATATCAGATGGAATTTGATGAACTCTCATTAGATTATGAACGTTTCGTAACCCATCTGAAATTATTGGTTCAGAGGATTATGAAGAAAGAGCAGTTCGATGTCCTTGATAAGGAATTTAACAATATGATTAAGAATATGTACCCGAAAGAATATCGGTGCAGTCAGATGATTGCAGAATATCTGCAAGAAAACTTGAAAACAATAATTATGGAAGAAGAGTTATCCCTTTTAACGCTTCATATTCGTAGACTTATTTTAAGAAAGTAAACCTGGGAGGTATTAGATGTTAAAGAAATTAAAAGAGATGTTTGGTAAAAACACAGAGAATGAAATGGTAATTCTTTCACCGATTCAGGGAGAAGTTTGTGACATAACGAAAGTGAATGATCCTACCTTCAGCGATAAGCTGCTTGGAGAAGGTGTTGCAATCCGTCCTGAGAACGGCAGAGTTGTTGCTCCGGTTGATGGTACAATTGCTATGATGTTTGAAACAAAGCATGCATGCACGATTGTATCCGATCAAGGGGCTGAGATATTAATCCATGTCGGGTTGGATACAGTTAACCTAAAAGGAGAATTTTATACCGCTCATGTAAAAGACGGCGATAAGGTAAAAGCCGGTGATCTGCTTCTGGAATTTGACATGGATAAAATTAAAGAAGCAGGATATGATATTATTTCACCAGTTGTTATCTGCAATTCAGCTACCTTTGCAAAGATAGAAACGTATACAGGTATGCGTGTGCAAGAATTAGAAAAAATCATTCGTATTGAAAAGTAGCCGACAGCAGATTTCGTATTGGAATAAACACATTTGCTCACATTGAAAGGAAGGAGGCAAAATATATGAAGGAACTACGTTATGTGATCACGGATGAGTTGGGGCTTCATGCACGTCCGGCAGGGTTGCTCGTAAGTAATGCAAGTAAATTTGCATGCAATATTAGAATTAAAAATGGATCAAAAGAAGTGGAAGGTAAGAGTATTCTGGGAGTGATGAGCTTAGCTTTAAAAAAAGGCGATGAAATGCAAATCATTTTCGATGGTCCTGATGAGGAAGAAGCATATAAGACAATCCAAGCGTTTTTAAAAGAGAATTTATAAAAATAAAGTCACAACAAAATGTCAGGTACAGGACATTGTAACAAGTATCATAGTTAATAAAAGCTTGCATTGCAGGCTTTTATATAAACAAATTACGCTTGAAAAGATTTAAGCGTATAAGAAGGAGGGTATTTTTAATTATGATGAAGTACTTGCAAAGACTAGGTAAATCTTTAATGCTTCCGGTTGCCTGCTTACCGGTTGCAGGTATCCTGATGGGTATCGGTTATTGGATTGACCCGAATGGATGGGGTGCTAACAGTGTTGTTGCAGCATTTTTACTTAAAGCAGGTGGCGCTATTATTGACAACATGGCTATTCTGTTTGCCATTGGTGTAGCTGTAGGTATGGCAAAGGATAATGACGGAACCGCTGCATTGGCAGGTTTGGTTTCCTGGTTGGTTATCACAACCTTACTTTCCACCGGTGCAGTTGAGATGTTTACCGGAGCAGAAGCAGATCCTGCATTTGCAAAAACCCAGACACAGTTTATCGGTATCCTTTGTGGATTAATTGGTAGTGCTTGCTATAACAAGTTTAAGAATACGAAGTTGCCGGATTTCCTTGCTTTCTTTAGTGGTAAGAGATCCGTTGCGATTATTACAGCCGGAGTAAGTATTGTAGTAAGCCTTATACTGTACTTTGTATGGCCGGTTGTTTATGGTGCATTGGTAGCATTCGGTACCGCTATTACCAGTACCGGTGCAATCGGAGCAGGTATCTATGGCTTCCTGAACCGTTTGCTAATTCCATTCGGTTTACACCATGCATTAAACTCCGTATTCTGGTTTGATGTTGCTAATATTAATGACTTGAGCAATTTCTGGTCAGGTAATGGTGTACTCGGTGAAACAGGTATGTATATGGCAGGCTTCTTCCCGGTTATGATGTTTGGTTTACCGGCAGGTGCACTGGCAATGTATCATACTGCCAAATCCAATAAGAAGAAAATGGCTGCCAGCTTATTAACTGCAGCTGCATTATGTTCCTTCTTTACAGGCGTTACCGAGCCTCTTGAGTTTGCATTTATGTTCCTTGCTCCTGGTCTATATATAATCCATGCAGGATTAACCGGTATTTCTGCATTTATCGTTGCTTTATTGCCTGCCAGAGCAGGATTCAACTTTAGTGCAGGTTTGGTTGACTTTATATTAAGCTTTAAGGCTCCTATGGCAGTAAATCCATGGTTGTTGCTTCCGGTTGGACTTGTATTTGCTGCAGTTTACTATTTCGTATTCCGCTTTGCAATTGCGAAGTTCAATCTTAAGACTCCAGGTAGAGAAGATGATGATTATACAGAAGAAGAAATGAAAGCTTCCTTAGCAAATAATAACTTTACTGAAGTTGCTGCAACAATTATGGAAGGTCTTGGCGGAAAAGAAAATATCACTTCCATCGATAACTGCATTACAAGACTTCGTGTGGAAGTAAAAGATTATACTGCAGTAGATGAGAAGAAGATTAAATCAGCAGGTGTTGCAGGTGTTATCCGTCCAAGCAAAACCAGCGTTCAGGTTATCGTTGGAACACAGGTACAACATGTAGCAGATGAGTTAAAGAAACTTTATCAATAATAAATGCTTCAAAAACAAAGGAAAAATAATTACTCACTTAAAGTAATTACAATTAAAATAATTCATTAGGTATTACATTACATCCTATTTCAAGTGCGATGAGGGAGTAAGCATTACATAAAAGCGTATGATTTTAATCCGATATCATTATGGATAAAAAATCATACGCTATTTATGTAATACATACGTTTCATTCGAAAACAGACCGTTTAAGAAGGTACTGGATGTATCCATTTAGCAATTTTGTTGTATCTCTTTTACTTGCAATTAATCGAGATGAAATACCAAATCCAGTTGCTGCTGAACCGGGCTGTTATCCGGGTTTGTTTCCATGATATCAGCCATATAGTTCCACCATTTCCGATTGATTGCGGTATCCGCACCCTTAGCCCATTTTTCCGGATCTTCAATCTCAATATAACCGAATAATGTATTTGTCTCCCTATCTAAAAAGATGGAGTAGTTCTTTCCGCCATGTTCGTGTATCATAGCAATCATTTCCGGCCAGAGTAAATCATGGCGTCTCTTATATTCTTCCTCCTGTCCTTCGTATAATTTCATTTTAAATCCTTGGATCATAGATAGTTCCTCCTTTATTGTAGCATTTGCTTTTGGTATGTATTCTTATACAATTGTGCATTTCATGAAATGAAAACTATCGATGGTAAATAAAATATTAGCATATTTCATGCCGCTAGCAAAGGGAAACGAAATATATAGTCAAAAATGATTATAAAAATCAAAAATAATTGATGAAATTTGTAATATATTATGCTATTTATTAAATAATTGTGGTACTATGTAAATACCGATATGAAGCTATGACATAAGGAGGAATTGTTCATGGATCAATCCATCGAGAAAGGAAGCTTTACTCTTCCGGGGGAAGCGGGATATGAGGATCTAACTTTACGATTAGCCAAGAAGTGGGGAGCAGATGTGATACGCGATAGTGATGGTACGCAATTATCAGAAGATATTATGAATTCTGATTATGGTATCTACTCAACGATATGCCTTATCCGTTCTGATAATGCATGGGCTAAGCAGAATATGGATAAGCTGCAGCAAAATTTCTTAATGAGTCAACCGGTAATTGCAAAGGATACCGTGGTTCAAATCCCGCTTTTGGAAGGATATTTTAGTGAACAGTTTATCATTAATACCCAGGATGGTATGGAATATTGGCAGGTATTTGACCGGACTAGCGGTTTAGAAGTGGATACGAAGTATTGGAGTTTTTGTGAGGATACGGGCTGTGTAACCATTGAAAATGCAATTCCATGGCATAAATATACGGTCAATTTTTTGGCGATACGAATCTGGGAAGAAATCTCCATGTATAACCATATCACCAACGATTGGGGAGATCGTGAACACCTAATGGCAGTAGAACCCATGCATCCGGAGACGAGAGAACATATCTTGGAGTGGCTCGAGAATTGGTGTATCAGTCATCCAAAAACTACGGTAGTGAGATTTACTTCCATGTTCTATAATTTTTCCTGGTTCTGGGGAGACGATCCAAAGAACCGTAATCTCTATAGTGATTGGGGCTCCTATAATTTTACAGTCAATCCAATCTCACTGAGAGAATTTGAGAGGCAGACAGGGTATCGAATGACATCTGAGGATTTTGTTAATGGTGGCAGGTATAATGCTACCCACAATGTACCTTCGAAGAAATATAGAGAATGGATTAAATTTATCAATCGTTTCGTAGTCGATTTTGGTAAGCAATGTATAGACCTTGTACATAGATATAACAAGAAGGCGTATGTCTTTTATGATGACAGTTGGATTGGTGTAGAACCATATAGTGAGTTATTTAAAGAGTTTGGATTTGATGGCATTATCAAATGTGTATTCAATGGGTTTGAAGTACGACTTTGCGCCGGCGTTCTCGGTGTACAGACCCATGAATTAAGGCTCCATCCTTACCTTTTTCCAACAGGATTAAAAGGGGAGCCGACCTTTGCGCCGGGAGGAAATCCGACTGAAGATGCGAGACGTTATTGGGTTCAAATCCGCAGAGCGTTGCTTCGCACATCAATTGACCGGATTGGACTGGGTGGATACCTTCACCTGGTAGAGCCATTTCCGGATTTCATAGATTATATTAAAGAAATTACGAATGAGTTTCGTAGAATCAAATCTCTTCATGCCGGTGGCGGACCGGAAACCATTCCAGGGAAGATACTCATTCTAACCGCTTGGGGGAAATTACGTTCCTGGACATGCAGCGGGCATTTGCATGAACATCCGGAGATAGATCTAACCAATATCCTGGAGGCGCTTTCCGGACTACCATTTGAAGTGGAGTTTATCAGTTTTGATGATATTTGTACCAATGGCATTCCAAAGGATGCCAGGATTATGATTAATGCCGGGGTGAAGGGCAGTGCTTGGAGCGGTGGTGATCACTGGAATAAGCCGGAGGTAATCAGCGAGATAACCCGTTGGGTAGCTGAAGGTGGATGCTTTATAGGTGTAAATGAACCGTCCGCTTGTGATTCACAGGACAACTATTTCCGATTAAGTCATATTCTCGGAGTGGATCGTGATACCGGAGATCGAATCTGTTGTGGTAAGTATCCGATTCATCTTGCATCGGATCATCCCATCCTTCAGGATTGCAAGGACATTGTAAATCGGATGAAGAAGGTGGAAGGCATCTATCTATATGATAAAAAGGTCCAAGTTCTTGCGCAGCAGGACGGTGTTCCGGTAATTACCTTGAAACCATATGAGCAAGGATATGGTGTATATCTGTCCGGTTTTCAGTATTCCTATGAAACCTCCCGATTGCTATATCGCATCCTTACCTATGTGATGGGAAGTGAAGGAAAGAAAACATTTATTAGCAGTAATCTTCATACGGAATGTGCTTATTTTCCGAATGATAACATACTGGTGATCATCAATAATTCGGATAACGTGCAAGAGACACAGATTCAACGACCGGATGGGGGAACTTTTTCAATAAATTTAAAGCCTTATGAAACGATGTTTCTTGAACTGGGCTGATTGCAAATCTCAGTAATTATTGCAGAAAAATTATTACAGACATAACGATTGTAGACATAATGCAATAATAAGTCTACAGTATATCAGTATAATAGGAGGGAAACCTATGAAAAAAATCCCGATATTAATACAGTTAATCACAATTCTATGTATTGTGCTGATTATCCCGATGACCATATTAAGTCAATATTTCAGCCGAACCTTGATCCGATATTCGGAAGAAGAAATTGTGGAAACCGAAATCAACAATCTCAAATCGGACAGTACACTGACAGAAAAGGCGCTGTTTAATGTCATTGATGATACGTTCAAAATCGTCCAAGTGAATCGATTTAAGCATATGAAAGACATCAATACCTATGAGGAGTTGAATTCTTCCTATGACAATATTATCCATGGTTTGGACCTCTATCATTCCATGAAGGAAATCCAATCCAATAATAAGGATGTATATTCGGCTTACTTCTATCTGGATCAATCGGATTATGTAATATCAACCAATAAAGGAATTGTACCGCTTAAAAATTTTGAAAGTTTGGAATGGCTGAACGAACCAATATCAGAAAGAAACGGTGCTTCTGGAGTTTGGTTTCCCAGAAAGTTAAATAAAGCTTCCTTAGTGGAAATGGAGCTGGGAGTTGATGCGGGAGAAATTGATGTGGTTTCCTATGTGTATCGGCTAAACAGCTTGACTACGACAACAAGGGGAACCATTGTTATCAACTTCTATGAAAATGCGATAAGCAACTACCTGAATCCGAAAGGTTTTCGGGAGAACAAGGAAGCATTTATCATGAATAACGACGGATATATTATTTCCCATAGCAATAAGGAATGCCTCTATGACTATGTGGATCTTTCGCATCCGGTTATGCAGAAAATATTAAAGACGAATAAGATATCCGGTTATTATTTTTGTAACGAAGGCGGCGATAACTTTCTTTATACCTATTATCGCCTACCCTATCTTGGCTGGACTTTTGTGAATACCCATCGGATGGACCAATTGATGCAGAAATCGAATGAATTATTGCGGCAATTTATAGTAACCACCATAATTATTATTCTGATCGGTACTTTATTATCCATCGCAATTTCCTATGCATTTTCCAAGCCAATCCGGCAGCTTGTTAAGGATATGAAGAAGACGAGTCAGGTACCGGTTGAGGAACATCGCAATGAGCTTGCATATATAACGGAGGCAGTGGATACGTTTCAAAAGCAGGAAATGGAACTTCGCAAGGTCTTAAAAAGTCAGGAGAAAGAAGCAAAGAAATTAGCAATCCATAATTTGCTTCAAGGGGAAATTAAGGAGGAAATGGAGCTCAACATTATTAGCAACATCTTTCCTCATGAGTATTTCATGGTTATTCTTATGGAAATGGATCACCGGGATCAGTATCTGGTGAAAACAAGCTCGGAGATTCGCCGGTATAAACGGAATCTGCTTTATAGTCTGTTTGATGAAGCATTTCAAAAGGATTGGGTTGCCAGCAGTGCAAGATATAAAGGCGAAGAAATCGCGATTATCCTTAATACGAACTGCGACAGCAGAATTAAATTAACCTATCAGCTGGAACAGACGTTACTAAATCTTAAGGAAAGAGCGAAAGAAATCCTTGGACATACGGTTACTTTCGGTGTGAGTGAGCTTCATAGGCATTCTGACAGTGTAAAAGAAAGCGTATTTGAAGCGCTGGAAGCGGTGAAGAAAAGGATGCTTCAAGGCGGAGATCATATCTTCTATTATGAAGCGAACGAAGCAATAAACCTAAAGTTCCATTACTTCTATAATAGTGAAAATAAGATTATCAACTATTTGGATACCGGCGATAGTGCAAGCTTAACGAATGAAATATCCGCCCTCGTTACCAATATTAAAAATACCGAGAATATCTCCAATGAGAATATTCTCCTCATATTCAACCAGTTGATCGGTGCAGGCATTAAGTATCTGGCGGATTACAATATCAATGCCAGCAAGGTATTTGGACATAATACCAATATGTATACGAATATTGAAAATATGGATACGATTGAGGATATTGCGGAATATGTCAATGAATTTTTCCAAACGATTTTGAATTACACTTCGCCGCAGAGAGAAACGCAAGTGAACTATTTTGATTTAATTCATTCCTATATACAGGAGCATTATCATGAAGATTTCTTATTCGAAGATTTGGCAGAGAAAATTGGCATTAGCTATTCCTATATGCGAAAGATTGTAAAGGATGAAACCGGTAAGAGTCTGATTGATAATCTGAATATCATACGCTTGGAAAAGTCGAAAGAGTTACTGCAGAACACCCAGATGAATGTTACGGAGATTGCGTTAAAGGTTGGTTATCGGAATGTACAAAGCTTAAACCGATTCTTTAAAAAATATGAAGGGATATCACCGAATCAATATCGGAAGCAATTGACGTAAGTTATGATTACATTATACCCCGCAGGAAAGCGCCTATGGTTGAATTTCCTTGCGGGGTATTTTATATTTGATTTTTTATATCATTTTTGATACAGAATTATGCAATTTGACCTAGTGTTAATAAACTCGGTTAATACGATTAATCAATATGTCGAAATAAATAATAGATTTTACTGCCTTATATGGTGATAATAAACAGGTGTCAAAAGTGAATATCACTATCAAAGGTAATTATTTACATCTTTGCAATTTTAGACTATAGTGAAATTGTCGCAAATAACTACGACAAAAGACATGTAAACTGTGAATTATTAATAACACAATGAGGATTCAAAGGGTTTATGAACCATCAAAGAATTCAACAAATGCCATGAAAACTATGGCAAAAGAAACAGAAATGTACATAACAAATTGACGATGAAAACGGAGGCACTTAAATTATGACGCAAATTATTATGCGAATGATTTTAGTTTCAACATCTAAAAGGAGAGGAGTATAGAAGAATATGAAAATGGTTAAGAATGATGCCGGTGTACTGAAGGTAAGAAAAGGTTTTCTATATTACATAAAGAAAGATTGGCAATTATATACCCTTCTTCTTTTACCGATCCTATTTGCTCTGGTATTTAAGTATGGTCCCATGTTTGGATTAATAATTTCTTTTAAGGATTATAAAATTATCAAAGGCTTCCTTGGCAGTAAGTGGGTTGGCTTTGACGTGTTTAAAAAAATTTTCGAAGATAAGAAATTCTGGGAAGCCTGCAGGAATACGTTGCTACTTAATGGCCTTACGTTAGTTGCCGGTTTCCCCATGCCAATTATTCTTGCAATCCTATTGAATGAACTTAAGGGTAAGTATTTCAAGAAAGTAACGCAAACGGTACTATATTTGCCGCATTTCCTTTCCTGGGTAGTAATTGGCGCCCTTGCTTATCAGCTGTTTGGCTATGCGGATGGAGCCATTAATAACTTTATCGAAGATCTTGGTGGATCGCGAATTCCTTTCCTGCAGGAAGATTACCATTGGTTGGTATCCTATGTATTAATCAATGTGTGGCAGACGATGGGCTGGGGAACGATTATCTATCTTGCTGCAATCTCCAATGTCAACCCGGAATTATATGAAGCGGCAACGGTAGATGGTGCAGGACGCTTCGCTAAGATTAAATATGTTACCCTGCCGGGAATTAGAAGTACCATTGTTACTTTGCTGATTATGCAATTAGGTAGAATCATGGGTGGTTCCTTCGAGACAGTGGATGCTTTATCGAATGTCGCTACAACGAAGTTCACAAGGACGATACCGGTACTGGTATATCGGTCCGGTATTCTCAATGCAAAATACAGTGAATCAACAGCAATCGGGCTATTTCAGTCAGTCATCGCATTGATCTTGGTGCTGGGAACCGATAGAATTGCGAAAAAATTAGGCGAAGATGGATTGATTTAATAAAGGAGGATGAAGTCATGGAGGAAGTAATGCAATCCAAAGTCAAGGAAAATAAACCGGGCAGCAATAGTCTAAAGAATCGCATGACGGACTGGATTATAAAATTGGTGCTTTTTCTCATCGCACTAACCTGTGTTCTGCCATTCGTACATGTGCTTGCAAAATCACTAAGTAATGAGGCTTATGTTATCGCACAGCAAGTATATCTTTATCCCAAGGGATTGAATTTTGAAGCATACAAGAAGGTTTTCTCTGATTACAGTATTATTCGTTCCTTCTTTGTTACGATATTTGTTACCTTTTCTTTTACGCTAACAGGTATGATTTTGACCGTATGTGCTGCTTACGCATTATCCAGAAAACATTTAAAAGGCAGGAATGTTATCACCTTTCTGTTCATGTTTACCCTATATTTTGCCGGTGGAATCATACCGGATTATCTGCTCATGAACAAGTTGGGCATGCTGGATACCATCTGGTCCATCATATTGCCTTTGGCATTTAGTCCATATAATTTACTGATCATGAAGACCTCTTTTCAATCATCCTTATCGGATAGCTTAATTGAATCGGCGGTCATTGACGGAGCAAGTCAATTCCGTATCTTAAGAAGTATTGTACTGCCTTTGTCAAAGCCGATCCTTGCTACCATAACCTTATTCTATGCAGTGGGAAGATGGAATGCGTATCAGGATGCTTTGTTCTATATCAAGCAAAACATTAACATTCGACCATTACAACTAAAGCTTTACTATCTGATAGCAACTTCAACGGAAGCGGTGAATGCAGCTATGGAAGGCACAGCACAATATACCAATCCGGAAGTGCTGAAAGCTGCCTGCATCATCTTTACAACTTTGCCGATCATTTGTGTCTATCCATTTATTCAGAAATATTTTGTAAAAGGTACAATGATTGGAGCAGTGAAAGGTTGATTTTATCATAAATGACCATAATTGGGTAAATTCCCAATGGTAAATAGATAATTCATAAAGGAGGAAAGAAAGTATGAAAAAAAGCTTGTTTAAGCTTACATCTTTCATTATGGCAATGCTGCTTATCATGGGTCTTGTAAGTGCCTGCGGCAAGAAAGAGGAGCCAACGGATAGCAATAAGACCTCAACCACAGCGCCAAAGAAGGATGACAAGGGAGACAGTGGGGAGGATAGCACCAAAGATGGAGGTGGTTACACCGATTACTCCAATGGTTTTCCTGAAAATGTAACGATTCAAATTCCTGTTTATGACCGCGCATTTGAAAATTGGGACGTAAAAGACAACTATTATACGAAGTGGATCCAATCCGAATTCGGTGATAAATACAACATTACCGTTGAATTTATCGCAATCGGAAGATCAACCGAGGTACAGGATTATACGCAGATGCTTGCTGCCGGAACCGCACCGGATATCATTTTCCATTATGACATGCCGCAAGCATTGGCATATTACAACGAAGGTGCTACACAAGTTCTTGACTTAAAAGAGATTGAATACTATGCACCAACCTATTATGCCAACATGAAGAGTACTATTGAACAGTATGGTGCCGTAAATGGAGAATATCATTTCTTCTTCGCGGAAAGACCGGAGGCTTACAACTGGGTGACATTAATTCGTCAAGACTGGATTGATAAAGTTGGCAAGACAATGCCACAGAATTTGACAGAATTGAATGAGCTTTTGAAGGCATGGAAGGAAGCAGGCCTCGGTAATGGCGGTGGAAATCTTGTTATGAATAACTTCACCTATGACTATCCGTTCCGTCCATGGCCAATCGATCGGAATGAGAGAGCATTGTATTCCGATCTGTCAGTAGCAGCATTTACATGGCAGCCAACCTATGATTACCTGAAGAATTTGAATTATCAGTACAACAATGGACTAATCGATTCCGAATTCTATCTGAATACGGATGATGCTACAACGCAAGCAGACTTTGTATCCGGTAATTCCGGTATTTACTCCTTATATCTATCCAAGAATTCTACAGTAATAGAGAACTTACTAATCAATAATCCGGAAGCCAAAGTATCCATTTTAGATCCAAAAGCCTTTGTTCCTGAAGGTAAAGTACCGCAATCCCGCGCTTATTGGCCGTTTGGTATGATTATGGGTATCAACCATTCAACTTCGGCTGAGGAAAGAGCAGCGGTTTGGATGTATTTGGAATGGATGAGCCAGCCTGAGAACTTATTCTTCTTACAGAATGGTCCGGAAGGTGAAACATATACTAAGAATGAAGTAGGTTTAGCAATTCCGGTTGCGGGTTACGATGGTGAAGCCAGATTATCCAATAACATGAATAAGGACTACTGGTGTCTCGTAATTGAAAGTGCGCAATATGACGATCTGCAGCTGAATTATCAAGCGAATTTGAATAACTGGGCACCGGCAGGTTATGAATACCTGATTGAAGACGCTTATAAATATTACGAGGAATACCGTCAATACATGACACCGGATGCACTCTTTACCGTTGTTATTGAAAGTGTTGCAAATAATAAGGCAGAATTAAATGACCTATGGCAAGAGCTTTATGTAAAATGCGTAATGGCTCCTGAAGCAGAATTCGATAAGGTATATCAGGAATGTGCTGAGGAATACCTAGCTGCCGGTTATCAGGAAATTCTGGATGAGAAGACGGAAGCAATTGAGAATGGATTATTTAACTAATATTTTCAGATTGGGCTGTTGTAACGACAGCCCAATCTTGAATCTATCGAAAGAGGAGCTGAAACTATGAAGATCAATTATGACGAGAAAGTATTACTGGATGTTGTGGACCGTATCGTAGAGAAAACGATGTCTATGGATTTGACCTGGGATTGGCCTTGCGGTGTGGCATACTATGGAATTAGTGAAGCCTATAAAGTAACCGGAAACGAAGAATATCTAAACAAACTGAAAGAACGAGTGGATGAATATATCGAGCTCGGCTTACCTGCATGGACGGTGAATACCTGTGCTATGGGGCATTGCCTGATTACCTTGTATGAGGCTACCGGGGAAGAAAAGTACTGGGATATCGTAATGCGTAAGATTGACTATCTTAAGAACCATGCACTTCGGTTTGGTGATCGCGTACTTCAGCATACGGTGTCGGTAAAAAATGATTTTCCGGAGCAGGCATGGGCGGATACTTTATTTATGGCGGCATTCTTTATGCTACGGGTAGGTATAAAATTAAAAGACGAAGAATTAATTAACGATGCATTAAATCAATATGATTGGCATATTCGTTATCTGCAAGATCCAACTAACAGCCTATGGTTCCATGGATATAACAATATAACAAAGGACCATATGTCCGGCTTCTACTGGGGAAGAGCAAATGCCTGGGCAGCCTATACGATGTCACAGGTAAAAAGAAGACTTCCGGAAGCGTATCTGTATCCGCAATTTATGAATATTGATAGTTCCTTAAGAGATCATTTGGCTGCTCTTAAATATCTGCAGACGGAGAACGGATTGTGGAGAACCCTGCTGGATGATCCGGAATCCTATGAGGAAGTATCTGCATCCTGCGGAATTGCAGCTGCCATGGTAGAGAATGGAAATCCGTTACATACCAAATATGTTCAGAAAGCAATCAACGGAATACTTAAAAATATCTCCGAGGATGGACGGGTTCTGAACGTATCCGGCGGTACCGCTGTTATGAAGGACCGGGAAGGATATCGCAATATCACAAAAGATTGGATTCAAGGTTGGGGACAGGGCTTGGCTCTCGCTTTTCTAACGGCTGTATTAAAGAATGAAAATTAATTTCTCCTTAATATCTTTAGCGATAATGGGTATCTATGATGGAAAAGGTGGATTATTTCCGTCAGTCGAGATATAATGGAAGCAAACATACCCAGTAGAGGAGCGTGTCGCTAATGGAAGAAAGAAAATTAAAGAACATATATATCTGTTTTCCGGAGGGAAAGCATAAGGTCCTGACCATGAGTTACGATGATGGGAGAGAGGAAGATCGGCGGCTCGTAGACATTTTTAATCACTATGGAATCAAGGGTACCTTCCATGTGAATGCCGGGATTACCCAGGATAACCGCATTCCATTGTCAGAATACAGGATGCTTTATCGAGGGCATGAGGTGGCCTGCCATACTTACACCCACCCTACGATTGCCCGCTGTCCAATAGAGCAAGTGGCACAGCAAATCATGGAGGATCGCAGGCAATTGGAGAAAGTAGTAGGTTATCCGGTTCGCGGAATGTCCTATCCGAATGGTTCCTATTCGAAGAAAATAATAGACTTACTGCCTTCCCTGGGGATTCGGTATTCCCGAATCGTCGGAAACTCCGAACATTTCTTTATGCCGGAAAACTACTTGGAATGGAAAGCAACTTGTCATCATAACCATAAGCTACTGGCGTTGGGAAAAGAATTTATCGACCTTAGCAAAACGCAATACCTTTATATCATGTATGTGTGGGGACATAGCTATGAGTTTACTCAGGATAATAACTGGAATGTCATCGAAGACTTCTGTAAAATGGTATCGCGTAGGGATGATATATGGTATGCTACCAATATTCAAATCGTTGACTACATGGATGCAGCCGATCGTTTGCAGTTTACGCTGGACGGGAACCTTGTTTATAATCCGTCCTATCAATCGGTTTGGATTAGTGTGGATAATCAAATCTATGAAATAAAGGGAGGACAGACAGTATCGTTGTCCTAAATACGAGAAAAATATAAAAAGTGGCTGTTGCAAAATATTGACGTTCGTTCCGTGTATCCCCTATATATTTTGCAATAGCCTCTTTTTGCTTCATCGCACCGGTTGCAATATCTTTTTATATTGATTGCGATATTTTAATGGAGAAGTTTCGGTATATTTAAAGAATACCCTTTCAAAGTAGGTAATGCTCTCATAACCACAGAGATCAGCAACTTTAGAAATATTATAATCAGTATGCAGAAGCAATTCCTTCGCTCGCTTAATTCTATGAATATTGATATATTCGCTGACAGTAAAGCCGGTTACTTCTTTGAATATCCTGCTAAGATAATGCTTACTGATATAAAAATGTTCTGCAAGATTGTTTAGCGATATCGCTTCGGATGGGTTAGCCATGATATAGGAGGCAACTTCGCTGACTTTCCTGTGCTTTGGGGTATTTGCAAGCGCTGATAGCTGTTTGAAATCATCTTTGATCTGTATTGCCCAGCGCATGATGTAAATTAGTACGGAGCATAATTGCATCATTACCATGGATTGGTACATGGGATTCTTCTGATGCATTTCTTCCGTTATATTAAGTAACTTATCTTTGACATAACTCTGATGGTTACTGTCTAATTGGAAAACACCATTGTGGGTGGTGAAAAAATCTTCCAGGGAGATACCGCAGGTAGACTGAAGAAACGTATGGAATGGCTCTTCCTCCAGTGAAATTAAGATACGATCATGATAGGGATGCCCTGCATATCCCGTTTTATGAATCTGCCCCTTATTAATAAAAACGATACTTCCTTCTTTAATGAGATATGTTTGGTTTTCAATAAAATAATAGCATTCCCCTTCCAACAAATAGTAAATTTCATATTCATCATGAATATGCTTTGTTGGCATTTCAAAATTATAGTCACGAGTGACTCGTTCAATAGAAATCCCTTCCATGGTTTCTTCAAATAGAACACGGTTCATCTATAATTCCTCCGACGAAAAGACAAAATAGTTTGAGTTTTATGATATAACAGCAATAAAATATAAGATAATTATACCATATTGCTGTATAATATCCAGTATAGATAGTAAGAAAATATGGAACAAGCCAATATTGAGTAAGTAATGATAGAGCTGTTACATATTTATTGTGTAAGTAAATATTGTAAGTAATGAGCAAATAAATACGGTACAAGTAATATGGAAAGATAAATTTTGAACAATCATATGCTGAACATGGAATAATAAAACGGGTAAATATGGCATGGAGAATGCAACATGGAAAGGATGAAAAGATGAGATATCAAAACAATAAGGTAACGGATGTTAAAATCGCCTATATTGGCGGCGGCTCCAGAGGCTGGGCTTGGACCTTTATGACGGACTTAGCATTGGAGCCAAGACTGAGCGGAACCATCCGACTATATGACATTGATCAGGAAGCTGCAAAGAAAAACGAAATCATCGGAAATCGTTTAAAAGAGCGGAAAGAAACCGTTGGTAAGTGGGATTACATTACAACTGCATCCCTGAAAGAGGCTCTCGAAGGTGTGGATTTTGTTGTTATCTCCATCTTACCCGGTACCTTTGATGAGATGGAAGTGGATGTCCATTATCCGGAACGGCATGGAATATATCAGTCCGTAGGTGATACCGCAGGACCGGGCGGAATCATGCGTGCGCTACGTACCATTCCAATGTTCGTTACGATTGCCAATGCCATAAAGGAGTATTGTCCGAATGCTTGGGTAATCAATTATACCAATCCTATGTCACTATGCGTCAAGACATTATATCACGTATTTCCGGAAATCAAAGCATTCGGTTGCTGCCATGAAGTATTCGGAACCCAGAAGATATTAAAAGAAATTCTGGAGGATAGTCTTGGTATCGATGGTATTAAGAGAGAAGAAATCCATGTAAATGTTCTGGGTATCAATCATTTTACATGGTTTGACCATGCCTCCTATAAAGGAATTGATATCTTCCCTATATATCGCGAATATATTGATAAGCATTATGAGGAAGGGCTTGATGAACGTGATACCAATTGGGCGAATAGTTGCTTTGCTTGCAGCCATCGTGTGAAATTTGATCTGTTCAGACGTTATGGTTTAATCGCAGCAGCAGGGGATCGCCACCTTGCAGAATTCATGCCCGGTGATGAATATTTAAAAGATCCTACGACCGTAAATGCGTGGAAATTTGCTTTAACAACAGTTGCTTGGCGTAAAGAAGATCTTGAAAATCGTCTTGCTAAGAGTGAGCGATTGGTTCGTGGTGACGAAGAAGTAAAACTTAAGCCTTCCGGGGAAGAAGGCATCCTTCTTATAAAAGCCCTTTGCGGTTTGGAAAGGGTAATCAGTAACGTGAATATCCCCAATACCCATCATCAGATTGCTAATCTACCGGAAAGTGCAGTGGTGGAAACCAATGCTGTATTTGAAAGAGATGCGATACGTCCGGTTTATGCCGGAGCTTTGCCGGAGAATATCCTTAACTTAATTAAACCACATGTCGAAAACCATGAAACCACTTTAAAAGCAGCATTAACCTATGATAAATCATTAGTTATAAAAGCATTCTTAAATGATCCTTTGGTAAAAGGCAAAGCGAATGAAGCTGAAATAGAGCAATTGGTTGATGATATGATTCGAGGTACAATCAAGTACCTACCGAAAGAATGGGAACAAGTAATTTATTGATAGAACAACTCCATTTCATTAGAAATAACTGCCCGAGCTTGCGTCAAAGTTCGGGCAGTTATTTCTTGTATAATATTTGATTTTGTATAAAAAAGGGTGGCTGCTAATCTATCATTTATTTGATTGTTGATTTTGCCTAACGATGTGTAAAGCAGTATCAATGTTCAACTGAAATATAGCAAAAAAGTACATAAATTTTGATATTTGGTTTACTTTCTATCCCAGTCATAGTATAATAATTTTTGTTAGCACAAGTAGGGGGGCGAATTGTAACATGATAAGAATATTTATATGTCCGAAATGTTATAACTTTAGAATGGTTTCACGAAGGCCGGATGCAATATGCTTCCATTGCGGTGCAAAACTGGAAAAAACCGAAATTGATTATAGTAAATACATATATATGGATGAACAGGAACGAAATACTTATAGAGAAAACTATAAGAAAAGAATCCTTACATATAATGAAGAATTAAATAAAATGTTTCAAGAGAATAAATGTTGTAAATGATAAATAGAGCCTTCAAAATAGAGGCCCGTTGCATCTATTTGTAGGTTCTTTTTATCGTCTATAAAAATAATTTTAGGTGGTAACAAAAGATGGTTAAAAGAATAATTGATCGAAAACTAATGATAAGAAGATTGTTTCTTGTGATGTGTGATATAGTAATCATAATGATTTCGAATGCTATGGGCTTATTATTGCGGTTTGACTTATCGCCCAGTAAAGTTGAACTACGGTTTGTTGAGTCTGTTTGGAAATATCTGCCTATCAATATTGTACTTACCTTATTCATTTTCTATCTATTCCGAATGTATCATAGTCTATGGCGCTATGCAGGTGTTGTAGAGATGCAGAATGTCTTCTCCGCAACTGTAGTGGCTTCATTAGTGCAGTTTATTGGTTTAAAAGTACTTAACCTTCATGTTCCAAGAAGTTATTACTTCTTATACGGAGGGGTGCTGCTGCTCCTGGCAATCGGAAGCCGATTTACCTATCGGTTTGTCCGATTAATATTTCAAATGAATAGAAATGCTGGTACAACGAAAAATATTATGATTATCGGTGCGGGTAATGCTGCCAATGTACTTATTAAAGAAATCACATCCAGTGAACATATAAAAAATATGACAGTCAAATGCATTATTGATGATGATCCGGATAAGCAGGGCAGTTACATACAGGGAATTAAAGTGGTCGGATCAAGACATAACATCATTGAATGTGCAAACATATATCAGATTGATGAAATCATGATTGCCATGCCGTCCGTATCAAAGAAGATAATCAGTGAAATTGTAGATATCTGTAAGGAAACTTCCTGCGAGTTAAAGATACTCCCGGGAATGTATCAATTCATGAATGGAGAAATAAGTGTTAGCAAGTTGCGCAAGGTGGAAGTAGAGGACTTGTTAGGAAGAGATCCGATTAAAGTGGATTTGAATTCCATCATGGGGTATGTGAAAGGAAAAGTGATACTTGTTACCGGTGGTGGAGGCTCAATCGGAAGTGAGTTATGCAGACAGATTGCTTCCCATCAACCGAAACAGTTAATTATCTTTGACATTTATGAAAATAATGCTTATGATATTCAACAAGAGCTTTTGAAAAAATATCCGGATTTGGATTTGGTTGTACTTATCGGCTCTGTACGGAATACTGCAAGAATAAACTATGTTTTCAAAACCTATCGTCCGAACATTGTCTATCACGCAGCGGCACATAAACATGTGCCACTCATGGAAGTCAGCCCAAATGAGGCGATTAAGAATAATGTACTTGGCACATGGAAGACGGTACAAGCTGCTGACTTGTACGGAGCAGAACGTTTTGTACTGATATCAACGGATAAGGCGGTTAATCCAACCAATGTCATGGGTGCTACCAAACGTATCTGTGAAATGATTATTCAAACCTATAATAAGCATTCCAAGACAGAATTCGTAGCGGTACGATTTGGTAATGTCCTTGGTTCCAATGGCAGTGTAATCCCGTTGTTCAAAAAGCAGATTGCAGCGGGTGGACCTGTAACGGTAACCCATCCGGATATTATCCGCTACTTTATGACCATACCGGAAGCAGTATCCCTGGTACTACAGGCCGGTGCTTATGCGAAAGGCGGAGAAATCTTCGTTCTGGATATGGGGGAACCGGTGAAAATCCTAGATTTGGCTGAGAATCTAATCCGATTATCCGGTTATAAACCATATGAGGATATCGATATTGTATTTACCGGATTGCGTCCGGGGGAAAAGCTATATGAAGAGCTTCTTATGGATGAAGAAGGTATGCAGGATACGGAGAATAAATTAATACACATAGGAAAGCCAATCGAGATTGATGAAGAAAAATTCCTAAGGCAATTGGAAGAACTGCAGCAAATCAGTCATGCGGAACCAAAAGAGATTAGGAAGCTGCTTCAAGAAATCGTTCCTACATATGTACCAAAGACGCAAGCAAATTAGCGATAAACAGGAGGCGTAGATAAAATGGTTTATATGAAAATCAAGAGGCTGACGGATATAGTATTATCCTTATTGGGGCTTATTCTATTATCACCTTTGTTTTTGGTCTTAATTATAGCCATTAAACTTGATTCAAAAGGTCCGGTTCTATTCAAACAGAAAAGAGTAGGGATTCATAAAAGCCATTTTCATATATTAAAATTTCGTACCATGAGAATAGATACGCCTAAGGATACACCTACACATTTATTAGATAATCCTGATCAATGGATCACCAGGGTTGGGAAGTTTTTGAGAAAATCCAGCTTAGACGAGCTACCCCAGATTATTAATATATTAAAAGGTGAAATGAGTATCATAGGACCAAGGCCGGCGCTATGGAATCAATATGATCTTATAGAAGAAAGAGATAAATATGGTGCGAATGATGTACCGGTAGGACTTACAGGATGGGCACAGATTAATGGGAGAGATGAACTGCCTATTGAAGTAAAAGCAAAACTGGACGGAGAGTATGCTAAGAAGATAGGCTTTAAGATGGATGTTAAATGCTTCTTTGGTACTTTAATCTCTGTACTTAGACATGATGGTGTGGTAGAAGGTGGTACAGGTACATTGGAAAGACTAACAGCTGATAAGGAGACGGTTTCATAATGAAACGTATATTAATAACTGGAGCCAACAGCTATATTGGGACAAGCTTTGAAAAATGGTTACAGCAATATCCGAATCAGTATAGTGTAGATACCGTAGAGACTCGGAATGAGGAATGGAAAAAGAAAGATTTCTCTGGGTATGATGTAGTTTTTCATGTGGCAGGGATAGCACATGTGAAAGAAACAAAAAAAAATCAACAACTTTATTACAAAGTGAATAGAGATTTAACTTTTGAAATTGCTAAAAAAGCGAAAGATAGTGGGATAAGACAGTTTATATTTTTAAGTTCAATGAGTGTGTATGGTATTAAGTCAGGTATAATTAACAAGAGTACACCTTTAGATCCTAAAAGTAATTATGGAAAATCAAAACTTCAGGCAGAAGAATTAATTCTTCCATTAAATGATGATAGCTTTAAGATTGCCATCCTAAGACCTCCCATGATTTATGGTAAGGGATGTAAAGGAAATTATCCTAAGTTAGTT
>Ga0207747_1000408_pt1 | contig 50657 bp, 45 predicted proteins | sample HigsolmetaGSP11D_FD_184839 | JGI IMG/M metagenome (GOLD analysis project Ga0207747, IMG submission 184839) | High solid enriched microbial communities from the Joint BioEnergy Institute, USA - SP1-1-D (SPAdes) | ecosystem: Engineered > Bioreactor > SSF (Solid state fermentation) > Aerobic >...
GTCTTTCTTCGTCCCGGTGGAAGAATTGCGGGAGAATGAGTACGACTTGTCGATTAATAAGTATAAAGAGATTGAGTATGAGGAAATTGAGTATGAGGCGCCGGAAGTGATATTAAATAGAATAGAAGAATTGGAAAAAGATATCTCCAAAGGCATTCAAGAATTGAAAGCAATCATTAGGAGTTAACTGTATGAAATTAATTAAGTTAAAAGATGCATTCAAAATAAGAAAAGGAAAAAAAGTTGAGCCGGTTAAAGTACCTGGAGAAAATACAGTTAGATATATCCAGATTGAAGATTTGAGGGATAATCACAATCCGAAATTTTGTCAGATGCAAGAAGGATATATCTATGCTAAAAAAGACAACATTATTATTGCATGGGATGGCGCAAACGCTGGAACAGTATCCTATGGTATTGAAGGAGTTATCGGGAGTACTTTGGCTGTTCTTGAAACTGATTTAGAAGAAATATACACGCCTTACATTGGAAAATTTTTGCAATCGAAATTTCAATACCTAAGGAATACAAGTACAGGAGCAACCATTCCACATATCTCGAGAAAAGCGCTTGAAAATTTAGAAATACCGCTTCCTGAGGTAGAGAAGCAGAAACTTATTTCAAAAACATTAGATCAGGCACAGGAATTAATAGATAAACGCAAATCCCAAATCGAAGCCTTAGACCAATTAACGCAAAGTGTGTTTTTGGAGATGTTTGGGGATCAAGCAGCTGAAAAGGTACCATTGAGTAAGATTTGTGATATCAACCCCACCAAAAATGAAATAAGGGATATTAATGATGATTTAGAAGTATCATTTGTTCCAATGTCGAAGGTCTCTGAAAAAGGTGATATTGATTTAACTGAAACTCGTAAAGTAAAAGAAGTAAACAAGGGATTCACTTATTTTAAAGAAAATGACGTACTATTTGCAAAAATTACCCCGTGTATGGAAAATGGGAAGGGTGCAATCGCACGAAATTTAAGAAACGGAATTGGATTTGGATCGACAGAATTTCACGTATTAAGGCCTAAAGAAAATATAAGTAGTGAATGGCTATTTTATTTAACCTCTTTACCTGAATTTAGAACAGCTGCTGAGATGAGTATGACGGGAAGTGCCGGCCAAAAACGTGTACCTAAACAATTCTTCGACCAGTACAAAACGACGATACCAACAATAGACGATCAAAAAAGTTTTATTCAAATTATATACCATATACAGAAACAAAAAGAGGTATTCAAACAAAGTCTTCTAAAATTGCAAGATATGCAACAATCAATATTTCAACGTGCCTTCAAAGGCGAATTATTTACCGAAAAGGAAGAAGTGTCAGCTCTCTAATCCAAGGGGGGATATGGGTGTCGAACTTTGATTTTTTGAAAGAGAAGAAGCAGTACCGGAGTTTTGCAAAGGCTTGCTTGGAGGCGGAGAAGGCGTTGGTGGTGAGTCCGGCGGTGAGCGCGATCCAGTCGCGACGGGCGCTGGAACTGGCGGTGAAGTGGGTGTACCAGTATGATGGGGCGCTAAAAATCCCGTATCAGGATAATCTCTCCAGTTTGATCCATGACGCCAATTTTTTGGGGATTATCGATGAAGAACTGCTCCCGATGATGAAATATGTCGTCAAACTTGGCAATGTGTCCGTCCATACGAATGCGCCGGTGACCCGTGATGAGGCGGTGCTGTCCCTGCATCATCTCTACCAGTTTGTTTCCTGGATTGATTATTGCTACTCCGACACCTTTACGGCTGGTGATTTCGACGAATCATTGCTGCCTGTCGGCGAAGAGAAGCGGGTGCGTCCGGAAGAGCTGAAAGATTTGTATGAACAACTCAGCTCCAAAGACAAAAAACTTGAAGAACTGATGAAAGAAAACGAGGCATTGCGCCAAAAAACCGCTGAAAAACGTGAGCAAAACACGCAGGATTACGATTTCCATGTCGACGAGCTGAAGGAATTCGAAACACGGCTCAAATACATTGATCTTGACTTAAAACTGGCCGGCTGGGAATTCAACAAAGACATTGTACGTGAATATCCGGTCAGCGGGATGCCGAACCAGACCGGAAAAGGTTATGCCGATTACGTTTTATTCGGGGAAAACGGCAAGCCGCTCGCAGTGGTTGAAGCAAAGCGGACGTCAAAAGACGCGAAAATCGGCCGTCAGCAGGCAAAGCTGTATGCGGATTGCATAGAAAAGATGACAGGCACGCGCCCCGTCATCTTTTACACGAACGGATTTGAAACGTATATTTGGCACGAGCCTTATCCGCCGCGGAAAGTGTCGGGCTTTTACAATAAAGAGGAATTGAGCCTGCTTTTGAATCGCCGCGAGATGAAACGGCAGCTTAACAATATACGGGTGAACGACAACATCACAAACCGCTATTATCAAAAAGAAGCGATTCTCGCTGTTTGCAATGCGCTTTCCCGCAACCAGCGCAAAGCCCTGCTTGTTATGGCGACAGGAAGCGGGAAGACAAGAACTGCGATTTCCGTTGTCGATGTCCTTACGCGGCATAACTGGGTGAAAAATGTGCTGTTTTTGGCGGACCGGAAAACGCTGCTCAACCAGGCATATAAAAATTTTAATACTTTGCTGCCGAGCCTGACGTTGTGCAACCTGCTCGATAACAAAGATAACCCGGAAGAAGCACGGATGGTCTTTTCTACATACCCGACGATGATGAATGCGATCGACGAGGCAAGAAGGAAAGACGGTAAAAAGCTGTTTACGGTCGGCCATTTCGATCTCATCATCATTGATGAATCGCACCGGAGCATTTACAAAAAGTACCGCAGCATTTTTGACTATTTTGATGGAATCCTGCTCGGGCTGACAGCGACGCCGAAAGACGAGATCGACAAAAATACATATGAAGTATTCGGCCTTGAGAACGGTGTGCCGACTTTTGCCTATGAACTCGACCAGGCGGTAAAAGACGGGTACCTGGTTGATTACCGCACAATTGAAACGAAACTGAAATTCCTTGAAGAAGGCATCCGTTACGATGATTTATCGGATGAGGAAAAAGAAGCGTTTGAGGAAACATTTGAAGATGAAGAAAATGTAAAAGACATTGACAGTGCGGCGTTAAATGAATGGTTGTTTAATCAAAATACGATTGATACTGTATTAAAAAATCTCATGGAAAAAGGTCTTAAGGTGGAAGGCGGGGATAAGCTCGGGAAGACGATTATTTTTGCAAAAAACCACCACCACGCCGAAGTGATTGTCGATCGGTTTGATCATCTTTTTCCTGAGTATGGCGGCCATTTTGCCAAAGTCATTGATTACAGCGTGAAATACGTCCAAAGTTTGATCGATGATTTTTCCGACCGGCGTAAGCTTCCACAAATCGCCGTGTCTGTTGATATGCTCGATACCGGTGTCGATATTCCGGAGGCGGTCAATCTTGTCTTTTTCAAAAAAGTGCGCTCGAAATCGAAATTTTGGCAGATGATTGGCCGCGGGACAAGACTTTGCCCGGACCTGTTCGGGATCGGCCAGGATAAAACGCATTTCCTCATTTTTGACTACTGCGGGAACTTCGAATTTTTCCGGGAAAACCCGAAAGGCATGGAAGGGGAGGTCGGCAAAAGCCTTACCGAAAAACTGTTCAATGCAAAAGTTGACATCATCCGTGAATTGCAGGGGAGCGATTACCAAAAAGAAGCATATATTCGCCATCGCAACGATTTGGTGGAAGAAGCGGTGAAAAGCATCCTCGTGCTTGACCAGGAAAATTTCCGTGTCCGCCAGCATTTGCAACAGGTGGAAAAATTCCGGAACCGCAGCAACTGGCAATCACTGTCCGTGCTTGATACAAATGAAATCAAGGAACACATTTCGCCGATTGTCATACCGATTGTGGAAGATGAGTTTGCGAAAAGGTTCGACCTGGTCATGTATACGATTGAGCTCGCGAAGCTGCAAATGAAAAATGCCACAAAACCAATCCGCAGCGTTGTGAAAACGGCGGAAGCATTGTCGAAGCTCGGCACGATTCCGCAAGTGCTTGAACAAAAGCCTGTGATTGACAAAGTACGGACTGAGGAGTTTTGGGAAAGCGCCGATCTGTTTGAACTCGATGCCGTCCGTGAAGCACTGCGCGATTTGATCAAATTTATCGAAAAAGAAACGCAGAAAATCTATTATACGAATTTCCAGGATGAAGTGCTGGAAGTGAAAGAAAACGGCCCAATGTACGAAGTGAACGATTTGCAAAGCTACAAGAAAAAGGTGCACCATTATTTGCAGGCGCATAAAGACCAGATTGCGATTTACAAACTAAACAATAATAAACCGCTGACCGCCGCTGATGTGGTGGCGCTCGAAAACATCTTGTGGAAAGAACTCGGCACGAAAGAAGATTACGAGAAAGATTTCGGCAATACGCCAATTACAAAACTGGTCCGCCAAATCGTCGGGCTTGACCCGAAAGCAGCCAATGCGGCATTTTCGGAATTCCTTTCTGAAGAGCGGCTGAATCTGAACCAGGTCCGTTTTGTCAAACTGATCGTTGATTATGTTGTGAAAAACGGTACGCTTGATAAAAAAGTGTTGCAGCAGGAACCGTTCAAAACCGTCGGCAGCATTGTCGAGATTTTTAAAGACAATATGGATGATGCCAGGAAAATTATCGGCATCATTGACACCATCAACCGGAACGCGGAGGAAATCGCCGGGGCATGAGCAAATAGGCGGATGGAAAGGGTGAAAAAACCTGTTCCAAAAAGCATGAAGAGTAATCGTTTTGCTTTTTCGCCTATAGATAGATGATCAAGAACCGGAGAAATCCATCATGATGGTGTCTTTCCGGTTCTTTTCCATTCTTTATATCAGTGGGCCAGTTTTAAAATGATTGTCCGCTTTGTTTGAGTGCGTCAATTTCCGGCGCTTTCTGATTCATGAAGGCGGTTGCGTTCGCTCCGGTCAGTTTTTTCTTTTTTAATTGGGGGCTGGTGGTATGCACTTCTGAACTCAGCAACATCTTGCTGTCCTTATGGCGGTTTTTTGCGGCAATCATTAGCGGGAACAGTCAAACAAGGCTGCCCGCAACAAAGGGGCAGCCTTGTTCCTAAACGCCGTATATCCGTTCTTTTTCTTTTGCAATTAATTTGATCAGGATTGGGCCCAAAATCAAGTAAATCACAAAGTTCCCTGCAGCATGGTAGCCATCAAAAAGCAGGCCGGCAAGGTAGTAAGTCCAAAACGCATACGGCCCGCCGATAAATAAATAATTCAATGAAACCATAAAGCCGAACAGAATGCCGGTAAATCCAGCATACAAACACAACACAATATGCGGGACTTTTTTGTAAAACTGTTTCTTGCCGAGCAGGCCGGAAAGCACGGCGACACTTCCCCAGGCAATAAACTGCATGATGGCAAAAAAACCCATGCCGAGAAACATGTCGGAACCGAAGACGGTTAAAAATGCAAGGGCCAGCCCGAAACGGATCCCGAATACGAATGAACTGCAAATAATGATGACGGTGCACGGCTGGACATTCGGAATCGAAGCCATAAAAATTCTTCCGGCGATGCTCAGTGCGGCCAGCACAGCGAGGAGGGCAATCTTTCTCGTTACCTGTGAAGCCGTTTTGGCCGATTTTCTGTTTTCAACCGGCTGTTTTTCCATTTGAAACATCTCCTATTCAGAATAGTACCATACGACCTGGTCGCCGGCTTTCAGTTTATACGTCCCCGCTGAATAATTCGGCTCCTTGCCGTTCACTTTATATTTCCAGCCGCTCATGCCGCCTTTATCCCCTTCATTCTGCCCGTCAATGCCTTTCACATAGGCGGTTGCACCAGATCCGGAGTAATCGAGGCTGATACCTTCCGCAGAAGCAGCGGTTTTTAACAGCGTAAAGGCGGTATCGCCGCTGTGGTATGCATATTTGCCGCTAAAAATGGTTCCTTTGTAGCCTTTAACCGTTAAAGAAACCGTTTCGGCTTTTTTTTCGGAAGATGCATTGGGGCTGCTGCCTGCGATGCTGCTTCCAGAATCTGATGAAAAAGCGCCGGATGACGTACTTTGGGTTGTGCTGACCGTTGTAGCCGTTTTTGAAGCCGGCGTTTCCCCGGTTTTGCTCTTAGTAGAAGATTTGCTGAGTGTATCATTGGAGCTGCCGGATTTGCTGTTTGCAGCACTTGGGTTGCTGTCTGATTTGGTTTTACTGCCACTGCTGCCGGCAGCGGTGCTTGTTTGCGCTGCATCCTCCGATTTGGCTGGGATGCTTGCAGTTTGTGTGGCCGCAGAATACGTTTTGACCGTTTTTGTTTCAGTATGGAAACCATCGATAAAAAACCAGGCGCCGAACGCGATCAAAAGCACCGCAACACTGTCAATGATGATACTTTTTAATTTCATTCCCGGTCACACCCCCAACAGCCTTTTCCGAATGACAAGCAGGATGACGCCTACACCGGTCGAAATGGAGCCGACCCAACCGTGCACAGGAGAGACGCCCGTTGTTTTTGTGGTCACCACTTTTTGGGGCTGCTGCTCTTTTTCTGCCGGTGCAGCTGAAGCCTTTGCAGTGGCTGCTTTTTTATCGGCATTCGAAGTTTTTTTCGTTTTTGCCGGCGTTTGTTTTGTGTCCACCGCCTTTTTGGTAATGGTGTTGTTTTTCGTGATGGTATTGGTTTTGGTGATCACTTCTTTTGTATTCTTTTCAATCACATTCGTGGCAGCCGCAGAATTGCCGGATGCTGTATTGGAACTTGATTGGCTTGCGGTATCCGTACTGCTGTTTCCTGATCCGGCTGATTTTGAAGCCGTATTGCCCGAATCCGGATTGCTGTTTCCGTTTTCCGTTGCGGCTGTGCTGCCCGTACTGCTTTTTTGCGTAAAATCGTACAGCGTATCTCCTTTTTGGAAAAGGTCATAGGCGACGAGTGCCTGAAGCACCTGTTCTGTGGAAAAGCTGTCGGAAGCATCGCTCGTTGCCATCCATTTGTAGCCCCCGTTTTTTGTATCCTTAAAAGTGCTGAGCATCGATACCGGATTTGTGCCGCTTTTTACAAAATCCCCTGTTGTAGGGTCAACATCAACGGAAGTCAGTCCTATAATGGCCTGGGCGGTGCTGCATGAATTAATACCCCAGTTGTCAAAGCCGGCATTGTCCTTTTCCGCCGCTTTTAAGTATTTAATGCCGTCCTGTATGGCATTTTTTACATCCTCATCATGCCTATCCTGATACGTCCCGAGCGCGGTCAGCACCATCCCGGTTGAATCCACATCCGAGGCCGTTGCGGACGGGCCCCAGCTCCAACCGCCGTCTGGAAGCTCTAAATCCACAAGTTTGGCTGCGATTTTTGCCGGCGTATTCGGCGCATCGCCCGGAATCGAATAATTATCCGTATTCAAGGCGATTAAATCGTAGGCGTAGCCGGTCGTAGTGCTTTCTTCCTTTGTTTCAAACACGCTTCTCACGAGATTTTTGCCTTCAAAATTTGCCGGATCCTCGCCGATCGCTTTTAAAGCAATGATCGTTTTGTCGAGTTCCGTTCCGGTTAATGTTTTGGAATTAACCCTTTCTTTTATAACGCTGCGGTACTGTTTGATTTCATTGGCTGTCAGCAGATTTTCCTTCGCCAATGCAGCCACCACAAAATCGGAATTTAATGCTGATGATTTAAAGTATGAAGCTGTATCCGCAATGTCTTTGCTTACCGAAACAGCCGCAAAACTATGTGACGGAACCGCGAAGGCCAAAACGAAGGCTATCCCCCAGATGAGTCCCCTCAACCTTTTTCCAACCATATCACTCTCTCCTTTCCATAAAAAAACCCTTGTACGCAGAGGTATACAAGGGCAGAAAAAATTTTTCGCCTATACCTCGTAGGCTCCAAATAAACCGACAGCTTGGGAGAAAGACCTGACTTAGGAAAAGTTTTTCCATCACAGTGGCGGGACCGTATAGGATTTTCACCTATTTCCATCGCCCAAGCCCGTATTTAAATGTCAATTACTAATTATAAGCCATCATTTTACTGTTGGAAAGAACATTTTCGGCTGCCGTTTCATTGACAAACGGCCGGCACTGTGCTAAATAATAGTATGTTAGCACTCTGGTGTTTTGAGTGCTAAAATCAGAACCGGAAACGATTTTTTACATATAAAGGGGAGATCGATGTGGCGGTAAAAGAATTTAAAGCGGAATCGAAAAGGCTTTTGGACATGATGATCCACTCGATTTACACACAAAAAGAAATTTTCCTGCGGGAATTGATTTCAAACGCCAGCGACGCGATCGATAAAATTTATTACAAAGCCCTGACCGATGAAAATTTAACGTTTGATAAAGACAACTATTATATTAAAATTACCCCGGACAAAGAAAACCGGACTTTGACGGTTTCCGATACCGGGATCGGCATGACAGAAGAAGAACTCGAAAATAACCTTGGCACGATTGCACAAAGCGGTTCGCTCGCGTTTAAAAATGAAAATGAAAGCAAAGACGGGTATGATTTGATCGGCCAATTCGGCGTCGGTTTCTACTCCGCATTCATGGTTGCCGATGAAATTACGGTCATTTCGAAAGCAGTGGGAAGTAGCCAGGCCTATAAATGGCAGTCGAAAGGCGCGGAAGGCTATACGATCGAGCCGTGCGAAAAAGACGGCTACGGCACCGATATTATTTTGAAACTGAAAGAGAATACGGAAGACGAAGATTACGATCAGTTTTTGGAAGAGTATCGGCTGAAGGCGCTTGTAAAAAAATATTCTGATTTCATCCGCTACCCGATCAAAATGGATGTGACAGAAAGGCGCCTGAAAGAAGGCAGCGACAACGAGTATGAGGAAGTGAAAGAAGAACAGACTCTCAACAGCATGGTGCCGATTTGGCGCAAAAACAAAAACGAGCTGACAGACGAAGATTACGAGAATTTTTACATGGAAAAGCATTACGGCTTTGATAAACCGGTGAAACATATCCATATTAAAGTTGACGGGGCTGTGCGTTACAACGCGATTCTTTACATCCCGGAAAAAATTCCGTTTGATTACTATACGCCGGAATACGAAAAAGGCCTTGAACTGTATTCGAACGGCGTTTTGATTATGGAAAAATGCCCGGATTTGCTGCCGGATTATTTCAGCTTTGTCAAAGGGATGGTCGATTCGGAAGACCTTTCCCTGAATATTTCGCGGGAAATGCTGCAGCATGACCGCCAGCTGAAACTGATCGCGAAAAATATTAAAAACAAGATCAAACGCGAGCTGGCCAATCTCCTGAAGGAAAACCGGGAACAGTACGAAGCGTTTTATAAATCTTTCGGCCGCCAGCTGAAGTTCGGCGTGTACAATGAATTTGGCGCCCATAAGGAAGATTTGCAGGATCTGTTGATGTTCTATTCGTCAAAAGAAAAGAAACTTGTGACGCTCGATGAATACGTCAGCCGCATGCCGGACGGCCAGAAATACATTTATTATGCAACCGGCGAATCGATTAACCGGATTGAAAAAATGCCGCAGACTGAACTTGTCGCCGACAAAGGGTATGAAATCCTCTATTTCACGGAAGATATCGATGAGTTTGCGATTAAAATGCTCATGAATTACAAAGAAAAAGAATTCAGATCGGTATCAAGCGGCGACCTCGGTTTTGAAGAGGAAGACAAAAAAGAAACGGAAGCGGAAGAAAAAGAAAACAAAGATCTCTTTGATTTCATGAAAAAGGCTTTGAACGGCAAGGTGAAAGATGTGCGCGCATCGCACCGGTTAAAATCGCACCCGGTCTGCTTCACAACGGACGGCGAAGTGTCGATTGAAATGGAAAAAGTGCTGAACGCGATGCCGAACGGGCAAAACATTAAAGCCGACAAAGTGCTCGAAATCAACGTCCACCACGATGTGTTCCGCGCCTTAAAAGAAGTATTTGAAAACGATAAAGACAAATGCACGCTTTATACAAACCTGCTGTACAACCAGGCGCGGCTGATTGAAGGACTCGATATTGAAGATCCGGTCGCATTCACGAATGATATTTGCAAACTAATGGTGTAAAGTTGTAAAAGGCTTTATCCCATACAGGGGGTAGGGCCTTTTTATTTTTGCGTGATATTTTTTGAAAAAACACTTGCCGAACCTTATGATTTATTGTATATTTATAACATATTATTCATAAATATTAATTTTGCGATGTGCACAACACGGCATAGAACAGCAGGGGGATATTCCAAATGAAAGAACAACTCAGGCAGCATCTGAAACAAATAGAGTCGAAGCTTTGGGAAATGAGCGATACCTTATACCACCATCCGGAACTCGGCGACCAGGAATACAATTCAATGAAACTGCTCACAGACTTCCTTGAAGTCCATGGTTTTACGGTAGAAAAAGGGATCGTGGACAGGCCGACCGCATTCAAAGCGGTATATGACAGCCAAAAAGAGGGGCCGGCAATTGCGTTTCTGTCGGAATACGATGCGCTTCCCGGTGTCGGTCACGGCTGCGGCCACAATATGATCGGTACGATGAGCGCGGGCGCCGGCGTACTTTTAAGCAAAGTGATCGATGAGATCGGCGGACGCGTGGTTGTCCTTGGTACGCCGGCCGAAGAAACGAACGGTGCTAAAGTCCCGATGGCGGAACAGGGTATTTTCAATGATATTGACGCTGCCATGATCTTACATCCGGCCGATGAGTCCTATGAAAGCGGAGAATCGCTTGCCATGGATGCAATCCAGTTTGATTTCCGCGGCAAATCGGCGCACGCGGCTTCTAATCCGGAAGACGGCATCAACGCGCTTGATGCGGCGATCCAATTGTTTAACGGCGTAAATGCGCTCCGCCAGCATGTCACTTCCGATGTCCGCATCCATGGCATTATTAAAGAAGGCGGGATTGCCGCAAATATCGTGCCGGATAAAGCGGTAGCCCAATTTTATGTGCGCGCCAAAGACCGTGTATATTTAAACGAAGTGGTCGAAAAGGTGAAAAATATTGCAAAAGGTGCGGCTATGATGACGGGCGCCAAAGTGCATATTTCAAACTACGAATTAAGCTACGACAATATGGTGACAAACGAAACGTTGTCCAATTTGTTCACGAAAAACCTTTTAACAACAAAGGTAAAAGAAGTAAAGAAACCAAGGTCATCTTACGGTTCGATCGATATGGGCAATGTCAGCCATGTCGTGCCGGCCATTCACCCGTATATCGGCCTGGATTCCCCGGGCCTTGTCGCCCATACGAAGGAATTTGCCGATACGACGATTACGGACAATTCCCACCAGGTTTTATCGAGCGGGGCATTGGCCTTGGCGATGACCGGTTATGACCTGATTACCGACAAAGAAATCTTTGAAAACATGAAGCGTGAATTTGAAGAAAAGGTCAAAAACAAAATGCCAGTGAAAAGCTGACCAAACTGACAATATTTTAAAATATTTTTTTTGAATAAATATCTTCTCAAATATTCCACATCGTGTTAAAATTCATTTTGTTGAATAAAAATGCTTCGCAAGTTTGATACTTTCATAGGGGGAAAAATTGTGAAAAAGATCGTTTTAGGCATCGCACTTGTATTTGCAATGGTGATTACGACAGCTTGCGGCCAATCAAGCAGCGGAAACACCGCCAACAAAAAAGAAAAGGTATTGGTCATGGGCACATCAGCCGACTTTGCCCCGTTTGAAACAAGGGATACTTCCGGGAAAATTGTCGGTTTTGATATTGATCTGGCTAACTATATTGCAAAAGAATTAGGATATAAATTGGAAATTAAAGATATGAAATTTGACGGTTTAATTGGCGCCCTGCAATCGAAGCGGGTGGATATGGTGCTTTCCGGGATGTCCGCCACGAAAGAACGCGCCAAAAACGTTGATTTCTCCACGCAGTACCACCATTCAGGGGAAATGTTCGTGACATTGAAAGGTTCAAACATCAAGAAGCTGGAAGATATTAAGGGCAAAACCGTCGGCGTCCAATTGGGCACCATCCAGGAAGAAGGCGCTGATAAGCTGAAGAAAACGTACAATTTTAATGTCAAAAAACTCGATAACTCGACAAACTTAGTTGAAGAACTGCTTTCTAAGCGCATTCAAGTCGCCTATTTGGATAAATCCGTTGCGGAAGGTTATATTAAAAAGCAAAATCTGGCCGGCTTTGATGATCCGACTTCCAGTTCGCCGGGCATGGCTGTTGCTTTCCCGAAAGGCAGCAAATTGACGGCAAAAGTCAACAAAGTGTTGGCAAAAGCTGAAAAGAACGGTAAACTTGCTGAATTGAAAAAGAAATGGAAAATTGACCAACAGTAATTGCATGCAGGCGCCTTGCTGAGCAGGGCGCTGTTTTTTCAAGAAGTTCATTAAACTAACAAGGTGAGGTGTAAGGCATGAATTTGGATTTCAGCCAAATTGTGCCTTATATTCCTTTTATGTTAAAAGGAATATGGGTAACATTAAAATTTGTTTTCTTTGCGATTCTTTTCGGTTTTGTACTCGGGACGGTTTTCGCATTGTTTAAAATATCCCGTATCAAAACATTAAAATGGATCGGTGATATTTATACATCGATTTTTCGCGGCACGCCATTGATTGTTCAATTGATGCTCATATATTTTGCAATCCCGCAGCTGACCGGGTATGATATCAAGCCGTTTCTTTCGGCCATTTTGGCGTTCGGCCTGAACTCGGCTGCTTATGTGTCGGAAATCATCCGTGCCGGGATCCAGGCAGTGGACAAGGGCCAGACAGAAGCCGCCCAGGCGCTAGGGGTTCCGTACTATTTAATGATGAAAGATTTGATCCTGCCGCAGGCGATGAAAAATATTCTGCCTGCACTGATGAATGAATTCATTTCCTTGACAAAAGAGTCTGCCCTTGTTTCCACTATTGGTTATTTGGACCTGATGCGCCGCGCCCAGGTTGTCGGAGCACAAATTTACCGCAACTTTGAACCGCTCCTGTTTGTAGCCGTCATTTATTGGGTGCTTGTCTTTATCTTGACGGTGCTCGGCAGACAGCTGGAAAGGAAGATGAAATACAGTGATTAAAGTGGAACATCTCTATAAACAATTCGGCCATAACGAAGTCCTGAAAGATATTTCCACACATGTAGACAAAGGGGAAGTTGTTGCTGTCATCGGCCCGTCCGGATCCGGCAAATCCACTTTTCTGCGGTGCCTCAATTTTTTGGAAGAGCCGACAAAAGGCAGGATTTGGATCGACGGGGAAGAAATTACAGATAAGAAAATCAATATTATGAAAGTGCGCTCAGAAATTGGTATGGTTTTCCAACATTTTTATCTTTTTCCACATAAAACGGTTCTGGAAAACCTGACCTATGCTCCAATGAAAGTCAAAAAAATGAAACGCCAGGATGCAGAGGCCAAGGCAAGGGAACTTTTGGCAAAAGTCGGCCTGACGGAAAAAGAAGGGGCGTATCCAAATAACCTTTCCGGGGGGCAGAAACAGCGGGTGGCAATTGCCCGCGCACTGGCAATGGAGCCAAAGCTGATGTTGTTTGACGAGCCGACTTCCGCTCTTGACCCGGAAATGGTAAAAGAAGTATTAAACGTGATGAAAGACTTGGCCCAGACCGGCATGACCATGATGATCGTCACGCACGAAATGGGTTTTGCCCGAGAAGTGGCCGACCGCATTATTTTCATTGATGGCGGGAAAATTTTAGAAGAAGGCACCCCTGAAGCATTTTTTAGCCATCCAAAGACAACCCGGGCACAGGACTTTTTGGATAAGGTATTGTAAAAAAGGCAGCCGCTATTTTTCTCGGCTGCTTTTTTTAGCACTTCCTCTTAAGTTCTGCTTTGATAAAACCAATCAGAGATTTGATATAAGTGTTTTCATTGATGCGATGAAAGACAAATGCCAATTAAATATTGAAACAAGTGTCTTTCATAAGTAACAAGGCGAAACAAGTTCGTCCTGTGATTGTGCTTTTAATCGTAAATGCCACGGAAAGCCAGCATCACTATTTTGCGGCTCTTTTCACAGCTGCCTGTAATTCGAGCTCAACATTCCCCTGAATGGCGCGGCTGATCATGCATGATTTTTCTGCTTTTTCGGCCAGAGTGTACGCCAGCCGGATGTCCTTGTCGGTTGCGTCCGGTTTCAGCACAATTTCAGGGCGGTGGATCATTTTTTTATACGTAAATACACCATTGGTTACATCCACAATGCCTTCCGATTCCATCGTCAGCTGTTCTTTCTCCAAGTGGCTGCGCTCCATCATGGCCGCGAGCGTAATGATATAGCAGGTTGCCGCAGCCCCCAGGAGCATTTCATCAGGATTTGTCCCGACGCCGGGGCCGTCCATCTCCGGGGGTATAGAAATCTTCGCCACCAAATTTCCACAATCAATTGTGCCCACATCATTTCGCAGGCCGGGCCAGTCTGCCTTTAAATGAAAGTGGTGTACTGCCATTTGCTATTCCTCCAACCGATTTTCTATGAAAATTGCCGGCATTTTTTTAAAAGGCGGCGGCCGGCATTATGATTTATTTATGCTTTCTGCAACCGCCGTTTTTCTTTCCATTTTCGCCTTTTTTCCGTGCACGGCATAATAAATGGAAATGCCCGCGACAATCCAGCCTGCAACCGCAAGATAAAGGAAGCGGAAACTCATGAATCCGGCCGCGATCCCAAGCAGGTAAGGCCCCGCGCCGCTTGCCAGATCAATAAAAATGAAAAATGTCGACGTTGCCAGCGCTTTTTGGTGCGGCGGTGAAAGTTTGATGGCAATGGCTTGGAAACACGACTGCACGGTGCCGTAACCGATTCCGATCAGTGCGCCTGCCGCAAGCAGCATCCAACCGCTGTGCGCCTGGCTGAGCAGGAGAAAACCGGTTGTTAAACAAATCAAAAGCGGGTAAATAACAAAATTTTCCCCGTGCTCATCGAACCATCTGCCTGTAAACGGCCGCGTTAATATGAGTGCTGCTGCATAGACGATAAAGAAATAACTGGCGGCATTCACCAAGTGGATGTCTTTTGCATAAAGGGACAAAAAAGAAAGGAGGCTGGAATAGGCGAGCGTGACCGCGAAAGCCGCTACTGAAACCGGCAGCGCGGCCGGTTCGAAAAAATTTCTTACTTGAAAACGAGCCATTTCTTTTAACTGCTGCTCGGTCAAGTCCGCTTTCGGAACGGTTAAAAATACAGCAGAGATCAGATCGATCAGTGCAATGATGCTTGCCGCCAACATGATCATATGAAAATCGGCGATTCTCATGATAAACATGCCTAAAAATGGGCCGATTGCCATTGCCAAATTCATGCTCGTCGCATAATAGCCGGTGCCTTCGCCGCGGCGCTCATTCGGAATGATGTCGGCAACAATCGCGCCCGCCGCCGTTGTGATTGCGCCGTGCATCGCCCCCTGGATAAACCGTAGCACCATCAAAAATGCGAGGCTGTCCGCTTGGAAATGGAGCACCATGACCACGAAGAACACAATCAAAGATCCGACAAGCACCCGCTTACGCCCAATTCTGTCCAAATATTTTCCTGCAAATAATCTCGCGACTAACGAAGCCAGGACGAATATTCCTGCTGCCAGCCCGGCCATGCTTTGGCTTGCGTGATAGGCGGTTGTCACATACATAGCAACGCTTGTCATTAATAAATAAAACACGACATGCGTAAAAAAATTTGTGGATGAAACCATAATAAAGTCTTTCGTCCACAATTTCGGTTTGTCCATAAAAAGTAAATCCCCTCTTTTCCTGTTTGCCATCGTGCAAAAATCGGTAATTCCATTATAAGGCTTCATCGAAAGAATATTCAATGCATTTCTATACCAGAAATAATGGGTGCAATCGTTGCGACTCTTGTGGCACTCAGATTATACTTTGAATAATAAAAAATTCATACTAAGAATTTAACAAAAAGAGGATCCACTCTGAGGGAAGAAATAGAAGACGAGGCCGTCAAGCGATGAACGACCCTTTTCAGTTTTAACATTGTTTCCCCCGGGACCATTTCCAGGCAAAATAGACTTAAATAGGGGGCAAATAGAGTGGCACATTTACTGGTAAAAATGGAAACGCGCATGCAAAAAGCAAGGAAATATTTTTCGGAACAAAGTTTTTGGGAAAAACTGAAGAAATTTGCCCAAAAAGCCGGCATAAACGTGCCGTTCTACTTCTTTATTATACGCTGCAAAAACCGGACGTCCCGAAAAAAGCAAAAGCGACCATTATTGGCGCGCTCGGGTATTTTATTCTGCCAACCGATCTATTTCCGGATATTTTGCCGGCAGGGTTCACGGATGACCTTGGCGCCCTCGGCCTTGCGCTGATCCAGGTGGCTATGTATATTGATGACAATGTGAAAGCCGAGGCAAAAGGTAAACTGAAACAATGGTTTGGAGAGTTGGTGCATACATCGAAAATTGACCAAAAGTTATGAATCCCGCAGCATATTCCTGCCGGGGTTTTTAAATTGTAAAACAGAAATAATTTTGTTATTATAAAATAATAATATATTAATAATTTTTATAAATATAATTCTTTTTGAAAATGGAGGTGACCATGTTGGATTATCAGTTATTCCCGGAAGGCGACTGCGCAGTCCTGATTGAAGCGGGAAAAGAAATCAGCCTTGAAAACCACAGGAAAGTGCAAACGATCGTTTCATTATTGGAAAACCATTTTCCCAAGTGGATGATTGAATATATTCCCGCTTATACAACAGTCACCGTCCTATATGACCCGTTCAAAATTTATAAGCAAACCTCAGAAAACCCGTACATATATGTTTCAAGGTATTTAACACAACTGCTGGAGAAAGAGTCTGCAGCGCCCCTCCGAAAACCTCGTGTCATCGATATCCCGGTCTGCTACGGCGGCGAATTCGGGCCTGATCTGGAATATGTTGCCCGTGTAAACCGCCTCACTCCTGAAGAAGTCATCCACATCCATGCATCCGGCGACTATACGGTTTATATGATTGGATTTGCACCGGGTTTTCCTTATATTGGGGGGATGCCGGAAGAGATCGCAGCCCCGAGAAAAAAGACGCCGCGCTTGAGGATCCCGGAAAGATCCGTTGGCATTGCTGGCAAACAAACCGGCATTTACCCGATCGAAACGCCGGGCGGCTGGCAGATCATCGGGCGCACCCCGTTAAAATTATTCCTGCCGGAAAAAGACAGCCCAAGCTTGCTCAATGCAGGGGATAAGATCCGTTTTCAGCCGGTCAGTGCCGAGGAATATAAAGAGCTGGAGATGATGCCGTCATGATCAAGGTCATCAAACCGGGCATGCTGACAACGATACAAGACTTGGGGAGAACGGGTTACCAAAAATTTGGGGTTGTGCAAAGCGGTGCCATGGATCCTTTTGCACACCGCATCGCTAACCTGCTCGTCGGTAACCCGGAAAACGAGGCTGCAATCGAAATCACGGTAACGGGGCCGGTTCTCGAGTTCCAAACAGATGCGCTGATCGCCATCTGCGGCGGCCGTTTCCATGCCTATCTGAACGGCAAACCGATCGGGCTTTGGCGTCCGGTAAGGGTTGAGAATGGAAGCGAACTGCGGATCAAACAGGCGGAAACCGGCTGCCGGGCTTATTTGGCGGTGGCCGGCGGTTTTTCGGTCCCAACTGTGTTAAAAAGCAAATCGACATACTTGCGGGCCAGGATCGGCGGTTTTCAAGGCCGGACCCTGAAGGCGGGGGACGAGATCCAAGTCGGAATGCCAGGGGAATTATCAAAACAGCTCCAGTCATTATTCGAAGATGGTTCTCTGCAGGCAAGCTGGTCAGTTTCCAAAACCATTATGCCGGATTACGGCACGTTTCCAACCATCCGGGTAATAAAAGGGCGGCATGCCGAATTATTTACGGATGAAAGCATACAGGAATTTTTCCGGAAGCCGTACCGTATCTCCCGCGATTCCGACCGGATGGGCTACCGGTTGGAAGGGCCGGGGCTGGAGTTCAAAAGGGCACAGGAAATGTTGTCGGAAAGCGTCTGTTTCGGTACGGTCCAAGTGCCGTCCGGCGGGCAGCCGATTGTCCTATTGGCGGACCGGCAAACGACCGGCGGGTATTCGAAAATCGCACAAATTGCAGCGGTGGACCTTCCGCTGATGGCGCAGCTGAAGCTGGGGGACAAGGTCAGATTTCAAGAAATTTCGCTGGAGGAAGCCCAGGCGCTTTATATAGATAGGGAAAAACAAATCCGCCTGCTGAAAAAATCGATTTTCTATCAGGAAAAAAGGAGGGACACCCATGCCAAGCATTGATTTGAATTGCGATATGGGAGAAAGTTTTGGCGCATATACGATTGGATGCGATAAGGAAATCCTTGATTTGATTACATCGGCAAACATTGCGTGTGGGTTCCATGCCGGTGACCCTGCCGTCATGCGGAAAACCGTCCGCATGGCGCTTGAAAAAGGAATTGGGATCGGCGCACATCCCGGGCTTCCGGACCTCGCCGGGTTCGGGCGCAGAAACATGCAGATTTCTGCGCAGGAAGCATACGATATGACCGTCTATCAAATCGGCGCCTTGGCTGCATTTGCGAAAGCGGAAGGCGGGACAATCCAGCACGTCAAACCGCACGGCGCCCTTTACAACATGGCGGCAAAAGATCGGGAGCTCGCACAAGCCATTGCCAAAGCAGTATATGACGTTGATCCCGAAATCATCCTGTTCGGTCTGGCCGGATCGGAACTCGTGAAAGCCGGCACGAAAACCGGCCTGAAGACAGCAAGTGAAGTGTTTGCCGACAGGACCTATCAACGTGACGGCTCGCTGACGCCGAGGCGTGAACCCGGCGCGTTGATCGAAAACCGCGAAACCGCCGCAGACCAAGTGATCCGGATGATCAAAGAAGGCAGCGTCACATCCGTACAAGGGGAGGATGTCCGTGTCCAGGCCGATACGATCTGCATCCACGGCGACGGCCAACAGGCCCTTGTTTTTGCGAAGTTTATCCGGCAGTCACTGGAGCACGAAGGAATCAAAATAGAAAAAATCAGCAATTTTTTATAAAGCGTGTATAAAGGAGTGAATGGGTTTGGCTTTAATCGGTGTCGCACTCATTATCATTGGTTTTGCGCTCAGATTCAATCCGCTTGTCGTGGTAACCGTTTCCGGCCTTGCCACCGGACTGATCGTGGGTCTTCCGCTTAAAGAACTGATCACACAGTTCGGAGAAGCTTTTACAACTAACCGTTATATGTCAATTTTAATTGTTACCCTGCCGGTCATCGGTCTTTTGGAAAGAAGTGGGCTGCAAAACCAGTCAAAACATCTTGTTTCAAAAATCAAGGCGGCATCAGCTGGGAAAATATTGACCTTTTATCTGCTGATCCGTGAGATTGCCGCTGCCCTTGGGTTAAACAGCCTCGGTGGCCATCCGCAGACGGTGCGCCCACTCATTGCGCCGATGGCTGAAGGGGCGGCGGAGGCAAAATACGGTGAAGTGCCGGAAAAAGACCGGGAAGAGATCCGTGCCCAGGCTGCTGCTGCTGACAATATCGGCTTGTTTTTCGGTGAAGACATTTTTGTCGCAGTTGGTGCGATTCTTTTAATGAAAGGATTTTTTGACCAGAATGGGATAAAAGCAGATCCGATTTTCATGGCGCTTTGGGGCCTTCCGACAGCGATTTTTGTGTTTATCGTCCATTCTATCCGTCTCCGCCTGTTTGACCGGAAACTGGACCGCAAGCTTGGGAACCCGGGTAGAGGAAAAATGGATAGTGAGGTTGTGAGAAAATGATCATTTCAACGGAATGGATTTACATCGCCATGGGGATCGTTTGCCTCTTCTGTTCTTTCTATACGTTTTTTGACAAAACGAACAAAAGGCGCATCCTATCCGGCCTGTTTTATTTTATTTACGCCATTACATTGCTGTTTGGAAAAATCATCCCGCCATTTTACATCGGTCTAATGGTGCTGGCAATGGTAGTCATCGTGGCATTCGGTGGCCTGCAAAAAGGCGGATACGGTGAGACGGCGCCGGATGAGCTTGAAGCCCGACGCAAGCGTTTAGGGAACTGGCTTTTTCTGCCGGCATTATTGATCCCGATTCTAACTGTACTGGGCTCAAAACTGCTGGTGAATGTAAAAATCGGTTCCCGGCTGCTGCTTGACCCTTCAAACCCTACGCTTGTTGCCCTTGGGGTTGCATGTATCATTGCGATCCTCACGGCGATGTTATTGACGAAAAGCCGGCCTCAAACCGCATTCAAAGAATCGCGGCGCCTTTTGGAAGCAATCGGCTGGGCTGTTGTCCTGCCGCAGCTTTTGGCAACGCTCGGTACCATTTTTACAAAAGCAGGGGTCGGCACAGTCGTTTCGAAACTTATTACAAAAGTAATCCCAGAAAATTCGGTTTTCTGGATCGTGTTCGTTTTCTGTGTCGGCATGGCGTTGTTTACGATGATCATGGGCAATGCGTTTGCTGCTTTTCCGGTGATGGCGGCGGGGATCGCCATCCCGTTTTTGATTAAACGGTTTGGTGCCAATGCGGACCAGATTGCCGCGATTTCGATGTTTGCCGGCTACTGCGGCACGCTCATGACCCCGATGGCAGCCAATTTCAATATCGTGCCGGCTGTTTTGCTTGATTTAAAAGATAAAAATCATGTCATTCGTGTGCAGCTCCCGACCGCGTTAATGACGCTCGCGTTTAATATTATCCTGATGTATCTTTTAGTCAGATAGGAGGAGAGGAAAATGGGGAAAAAAGTGCTTTTAACAGGTTTTGAGCCTTTCGGGGGGGATAAACTCAACCCTGCGCTTGAAGCGATTAAACAGTTGGACGGAAGAAACATTGAAGGCATCCGGATTGTTACGCAGCAGGTGCCGACTGTTTTTTATGAATCGATTCGGACTGTAACAGAAGCGATTGACCGCCATCAGCCTGATGTGGTCATATGCGTCGGGCAGGCAGGCGGGAGGGCGCAAATCACGCCGGAGCGCGTCGCAATTAATATCGATGACGCCCGTATCCCGGATAACAAACAGCAGCAGCCGGTCGATGTTCCGATTGAAGCGGACGGGCCGGCGGCATACTGGTCCACCCTTCCGATTAAAATGATTGTCAGCCGGCTGCGGGAAGCAGGGATACCTTCAGCAGTCTCAAATTCCGCCGGGACGTTTGTGTGCAACCATCTTTTTTACGGTGTCCTGCATTATTTAGAAAAAAACAAAAAAAAGGTTCGCGCAGGCTTCATCCATATCCCGTACATCCCGGAACAAACGACGGAAAACGGAGATCCGAGCATGGCCCTTGATACAATCGTGAAAGCTTTGGAAATTGTCGCGGTGGTCTCCGCCACAACAGAAAAAGACATTGCGGAAACCGGCGGGGCGCTGCATTGATGTGAGGCGGAAGGCTGCGGCTTTCCGCTTTAAAATTGTTGACACTTTCACAAAATCATTTATAATGTATAATGTAATCGATTACCGAAATCGCTGATTGATTCAATGGGATCGTGACTGTTCGGCAGGCGAAACCCTGACATGTGCGTCCAGCTCGCCATGTTACGGGTTTCTTTTTTTCGGCGCCAGTCAGGCTTTAAGATGGTGCATATCGAAAAGAGATGGTACTGGCAAATTGATTTCTCTATTGGTTGACAGCGATGGATTAAAATTATAAAAATAGATGTGATGCTAGTAAAAATGTACCGGTGCGGATTTCTTTTCCGTTCCTGATTGTGGCATATCTATCTAAAGGGCGATTGCGATGAAAATCAAAAAAGTATTAAATAACAATGTAGTTGTATCAACTAACGAATTAAACCAGGAAGTTGTTGTAATGGGGAGAGGATTGGCTTTTCAGAAAAAAGCGGGAGACACGATTAACCATGAGAAAGTTGAAAAAACGTTTGTGCTGGAGAACCATGCGATATCTGCAAAACTCTCCAAATTGTTGCAGGATATTCCGACCCAATATTTAAATATCTCTGCAAAAATATTGGAGTATGCCAAATCCCAACTTCCGTATTCGTTAGATGAATATTTATATATCGCTTTGACTGACCATATCAGTTTTGCCATTAGCAGGCATAAACAAGGGATTGATTTAAAAAATCCGCTTTTATGGGAAATCCGGAAATATTATAAACAAGAGTTTGAAGTCGCATTAAAAGCGCTTCAAATTATCAAAGAAGATACGGGTGTTGCGCTTGGGGAAGATGAGGCGGCGGCGATTGCACTGCATCTGGTCAACAGCCAGCTGTCAGGGGAAAATATGTCATCCGCTGTTCAAATTACCGAGATGGTCAATACGATATTGAATATTGTAAAATATCATTTTAAGATGGAACTGGATGAGGGTTCAGTAAATTATGAACGGTTTTTAACCCATCTCCGCTACTTCGCCATCCGGTTTATTCAGAAAGAAAAACTCGAAGAGACGATGGAACCCTTTTTCATTGAACAAATCAGGCGTAAATATCCTGATGCCTATGCCTGCACAGAAAAAATTGCTGTCTATTTAGAGCATGACTTTAATTGGTCACTCACCAATGACGAAAAAGTTTATTTAACGGTTCATATCCATCGTGTAACAAACCGGAATAAAACAATAAAATAATTTTAAGAAAAGTGTTGACAAAATATGAAAGCGCATGCTATATTATAAACGTAAACTTCATATGAAGATTTCTATTAGGATTGTTACTGGTAAAGCAGGCAAAACCTAAACCGTTTACACATAGAGGCAGACGTGTCTCCTGCGTGTTTTCGGTTTAGGTTTTTTATTTGAAAAAAAGTTTAATATAATTGAAAAAATATGAGGTGATTATAATGAGCCATGAAAAACTGGCAAAAGATATTTTGGCTCTCGTTGGCGGAAAGGAAAACATTAACAACGTTTTCCACTGTGTCACACGGCTTCGGTTTAAATTAAAAGATGAATCCATTGCAAAAACGGAAGAACTCAAAGACTTGGATGGTGTGGTAACCGTCATGAAAAGCGGCGGCCAGTACCAGGTCGTAATTGGAAACCATGTGCCTGATGTGTACGCAACGCTCCTGAAAGTCGGCAACATCAGCGCAACCGAAGGCCAGGATGCTGGCGGGGAAAAAGAAAAAGTAGGGCCGCTTTCTGCATTCATTGATATGATTTCAGGCGTATTCACTCCTGTTCTAGGCGTATTGGCTGCAACCGGGATGATCAAAGGTGTAGCTGCATTAATTCTCGCGCTTCACTGGGTTTCATCCACATCCGGGACTTATAACCTGCTGAACTATGCCGGTGACGGATTGTTCACATTCCTGCCGATCTTCCTTGGCTACACGGCAATGAAAAAATTCGGCGGCACGCCATTTGTCGGCATGGCACTAGCCGCAGCGCTTTGCCACCCGTCGTTGTCCACTTTGTCTTCCGGGAAAGCGCTTTATACGTTATTTAGCGGCAGTTTGTTTGAATCACAAATTCATGTAACATTCTTAGGCATTCCGGTTATTTTAATGACGTACACATCATCGGTTATTCCGATTATCGTCGCATCGTATTTTACAGCTAAGTTGGAAAATGGCCTCAAAAAAGTGATTCCGGACGTTGTCAAAACATTTGTCGTCCCGTTCTTAACGATCATGATCATGGTACCGCTCACATTCCTTGCCATTGGCCCGATTTCGACATGGGCTGGACAATTGCTCGGTGCAGCAACCATTTGGCTCTACCATTTAAGCCCGGCTGTTGCAGGTATTTTGATTGGCGGTTTATGGCAAGTGTTCGTTATGTTCGGCCTCCACTGGGGACTTGTTCCAATTGCAATGAACAACCTGGCTACTTTGAAATATGATCCGATTTTAGCAACATCTGTCATGGTTTGTTTTTCACAAATCGGCGCAGTACTGGCCGTTATGCTGAGAACGAAAAACAAAGGTTTGAAAGCCCTCACGATTCCAGCGTTCATTTCAGGGATTTTCGGGGTAACCGAACCGGCCATTTACGGGGTAACATTACCGCTTAAAAAACCATTCATCATGAGCTGTATCGGCGGTGCAGTCGGCGGCGGCATTATCGGTGCGCTGGGCGGAAAATTGTGGATGTTCGGCGGCATGGGCGTATTCGTCATTCCGGCTTTTATCAAACCGGGTTCAGGGCTTGACCTTGCATTCTGGAGCTCCATCATCGCACTTGTTGCAAGCTTTATCATCGGTTTCATTTTGACCTTTGCATTCGGATTTAAAGACAAAGAAGAAAAAACAACGAAAGCAGTCCAGCCAAATGAAAGCCGTGTACTGGAAGTGAAAAGCCCGTTGAACGGGAAAACCATTCCGTTAACTGCTGTGAAAGATGCAGCATTTTCAAGCGAAGCAATGGGGAAAGGGATTGCCATTGAGCCGTCTGAAGGGAAAGTGTACTCACCGGTAAATGGCATTGTTACAACACTTTTCAAAACACGGCATGCGATTGGGATTACTTCTGAAGACGGCGCCGAAATTTTAATCCACGTCGGAATGGATACCGTTGAACTGGACGGGAAATATTTTGAAGCACGTGTAAATCAAGGCGATGTGGTAAAAGCAGGAGATCTGCTCGTCGAATTTGATATGGAAAAAATTAAAGAAGCAGGATACGAAGTGGTAACACCGGTTATTATTACCAACACGCCGGACTACTTGGATGTGATCCCAGCACAAAACAGCAAAATTTCCATTCATGACACGGCTTTAACAGTGTTAGTGTAAACATCACTGCCACGGCGGCATCCCCGTGGCAGTCCCAATGAAATATTAAAATCTTGAGTAAAAGGGTGATTCAACATGGCAAAACGATTTCCTGAAGGATTTTTATGGGGCGGGGCAACCGCTGCAAACCAACTCGAAGGCGCTTACCGCGAAGGCGGAAAAGGGCTGAATATTCCGGACGTGCTGCCTGGCGGGAAAGTGCGCTTAAAAGTCATTACAGAACCGGGTTTTAACTTCGAAATTGACAATGAAAAATACACTTATCCAAACCATGAGGCGATAGATTTTTATCATCGCTACAAAGAAGACATTGCGCTGTTTGCCGAAATGGGATTTAAAGCATTCCGCATGTCGATTGCCTGGTCCCGCATTTTCCCGAACGGCGATGAAACTGTGCCAAACGAAGAAGGACTGGCATTTTATGACCGCGTATTTGATGAACTGCATAAATACGGGATTGAGCCGGTTGTTACAATTTCCCACTATGAAATGCCGCTTCACTTGGTAAAAGAATACGGTGGCTGGCGCGACCGCAGGGTTGTAGAGTTTTTTGAAAGATATGCAACCGCGCTTTTCAACCGTTACAAAGATAAAGTAAAATACTGGATGACATTTAACGAAATCAACAGCGGCCTGCATATGCCGATCATGGGGCTGGGCTTTGCGATTCAGGAAGAACGTGACCGCTACCAGCCTACTTTCCAGGCTTACCATCATCAATTCGTTGCAAGTGCAAAAGCGGTAATAGCCTGCCATAAAATCATCCCGGATGCTAAAATAGGGTGCATGATTGTGTATACGCCAACCTATGCTTTTGATTGCAACCCGGAAAATGTCATGTATGCCCTGCAGGAAGAGCGTTTGTTCAACTACTTCTGCGGCGATGTACAAGTGCGCGGCGCCTACCCTGCTTTCATGAAACGCTATTTTAAAGAACATAACATTCAGCTGGAAATGGAGCCGGGCGACCTCGAACTGTTAAAAGAAGGAAAAGTGGATTATGTGGCATTCAGCTATTACATGTCGCGCACGGAGAAAAAAGATAAGAAACCGGAAGACGTTGGGGAAGGCAATATTCTCGGCGGGATTAAAAATCCATTCTTAAAAGCAAGTGAGTGGGGATGGGAAATTGACCCAATCGGCTTGCGGGTATCTTTGAACCAATTATACGACCGTTACCAAGTACCGTTGTTTGTTGTGGAAAACGGCCTGGGCGCTTACGATAAAGTGGAAGAAGACGGTTCTATTCAAGATGATTACAGGATTGATTATCTCCGCTCGCATATTCAGGAGATGGGCGAAGCCATTGAAGATGGTGTTGAGCTGATGGGCTATACCTCCTGGGGCTGCATCGACCTCGTCAGTGCTTCGACCGGAGAAATGTCAAAAAGGTACGGTTATATCTATGTCGACAAGCATGACGACGGAAGCGGCACACTTGAACGGAAAAAGAAAAAATCGTTCTACTGGTATAAAGACGTCATTGCAACGAACGGAGAAAAACTGTAATAAATGAAGGGATGCCCTGGCAGCGGGGCATCCCTTTTAAATTGGGTTACTGGATAAAAAGAGGAGTTTTTTTGGAATTTGCTCGGGAGCAGCTTTTGCGCCACAAATTTTGCGGTGCGCCACATTTTCCGGGGTTTGCGCCACAATTCCATGCCTTTGCGCCACAGTAGTCACACCGGCACAATCCAAATATTTAAACCATTCCCGAAACACATCGGGAAGCAACTGCACCACTAAACAAACTGGTTCAGCCCGCGATCCAAATCCTCCAGCAAAACATCTGTATCTTCAAGCCCTGCGGCAAGGCGGATCAGGTCCTGGCTGAGGTGTTCCTGCTGAAGCTGGTCTCCGTTCGTGCCGTAAAACGGAGACCATGCCAGGCTTTCAAATGATCCCCACGAAACACCAATTTTAAAAACCTTCAAACTGTCCATAAACTTTGTGATCTTTTCCAACCCTTTTTGCTTCAATTCAAAACTAAGCAGGCCGAAAGATCCGTACATTTGCCGCTTTGCGCATTCATAGTCGGGATGTGAAGCAAGCCCCGGATAGTGCACGGTTCGGACAGCGGGATGCTTTTCCAAAAACGCTGCAATTTTACACGCATTTTTTCAAAGGCCTTCATCCGCATCGGCAGCGTCCGGATTCCCCGGGCTAATAGGGCGGCACCATAAGAGGAAAGCGCCGTCCTCAACAGCAGCAGTTCCTGATGAAACAAAGAACCTATTATTTCCTGATTAGCAATCAATTGAAGCGGAGTGGACGACAATATCGATGTCTTTTATCAAAGGCTTCTGAAAGAGCGGGTCGCACATGTGTTATCAACCATTGTCCGGATATTCCTTTTCCGGGTTACTTCCGTGGCTGTTTTCAAATCAATGATCCGGTGCAACAAATTCGTCGGGCTCTCCCAAATAGATCACCCGGGTATTCTGCCGGAATGCCCATAATCGGTTTACCAAGATATGCCGAATTTTTCGATGTACCGACAAGCTGGATCGTAGTGGAGTAAACAAGCCCTACAATGAATAGATGGTCCCCTCTGCTGTAAACTATTCAAAAACGCCGTGCTGATGGCTGTCATCCCCGAACTGAATAGTCGGCATGCATCGTCCCGCTACAAAGCCGCGAGTTTTACCTCAGCTACTTTCACAGTCGGGTTTGGGCCGCGCCGGTACACATAATGATGGGCGGGATGGCTGTTGGTATCGGTCAATTCCTCAAACGTACTAAAAGTAAATAAAGTATTGCCAAAAACAGCGGCACAACAGCTCCGTGAAAATCTTCCCTAACTTTTTCTTAGTTCTTGCAGATTTTTTTATCGATTGAGTATGAATCGCGGTTGTCCATGGAATTGCTCCCTGTGTAAATAATCAGTACGCTAAGTTTGTCGAGAATGATTGATGTTCATGCAAACAAAAACTGGGTGCATTTTCCCTGCGAAGCTCGTAAAATAGTAGTAAATAAGGGGGGTTATGAAAAAGTTTTTTATACTGGCCCTTGCAATTGTGTATGCTGCCTTCCCAAACCGGAGCGCGGGGCGGCAGAGAGGCATATTGACAGCAAATCAATCTATAACTATATTACAAAACATAAGGGCATTATCGGTGTCTATTATTACAATATTGAGACAGGCGATAAGGTCGAAACGAAAAATTTACAAGAAACTCAAAGAAGACTACTTACCACGGCTGAAGAAGTATGAAGCCCAATTGGAAATTTTTGGAGACCGGAACAGTTATTCCAAAACAGATCACGATGCCACCTTTATGCGGATGAAAGAAGATCATATGAAAAACGGCCAGCTGAAACCGGGTTACAATGTCCAAATTGGAACGGAAGACCAGCTTATTCTTGGATACACTATACACCAGAGGCCAACTGATACAAGATGGCTTTGTGCCGCATTTGGAGAAGCTGAAAGCATCCGGCCTGCCTAAGCCAAAACGGATCATTGCGGATGCAGGTTATGGTGGGGAAGCCAACTATTTGTATGCGCATGAGGAAGAGTTCGAAGCATTGATTCCTTACAATACTATGAGGAAAGAAGAGACGCGGGCTTACAAAAAAGATATCCGAAATGTTTCTAACTGGGAATATCGTGAAAAAGACGAGCAAATCTACGCTCGAAGGAAAATCGAGGTAGAAAGCGTGTTCGGTCATATCAAAGGCAATCGGTCGTTCCGCAGATTTTCTCTACGGGGGCTTGAGAAAGTAAATATCGAATTCGGGCTGGGTGCCATCGTCCACAATCTTCTGAAACAGGCGGAAAAGAACCGCCTGTTTCAGAAAGAAGAAAAACCGTCGAGAAAATTATTTTCTCAACGGTTTTTCTTGTTTAAGAAGGGGCTTTTGGGACAGCCCCTTTTGTCCGTTGTTTGAAAAAACATTGATAGCGGCCGTGCCGCAAGAAACCAAAATTCCACCTTCTTATCAATATACCCTATCCCCGTTAAAAATGGAGTTTTTCACAATGACATAGTCCACTTTCCGAATGTCGGCCAGTTTGTTTCCGCCGGCATAAGAAATGGATGACTGCAGGTCTTCTTCCATTTCCGTCAGCGTATCTTGCAGCGGGCCCCTGAATTCTACATACATTTTTTTGCCTTCCACGTTTTTCCGTTCACCTTTTTGAAACTCGGATGCGGATCCGAAGTATTCTTTATAAAGTTTGCCGTCAATTTCAATCGTTTCACCCGGCGATTCTTCGTGGCCGGCGAAAAGGGAGCCGATCATCACCATCGTTGCCCCGAAACGGACCGATTTGGCAATATCCCCATGCGTGCGGATGCCGCCGTCTGCAATAATTGGCTTGCTCGCGGCTTTCGCGCACCAGCGCAGGGCCGCGAGCTGCCATCCGCCTGTACCGAATCCGGTTTTAATTTTCGTAATGCACACTTTCCCCGGCCCGATGCCGACTTTTGTCGCGTCCGCACCGGCATGTTCCAGTTCCCTTACTGCTTCCGGTGTGCCGACATTCCCGGCAATCACAAAGGTTTCCGGCAAGTGCTTTTTAATATGATGGATCATTCTGATAACCGCATCGGAATGGCCGTGTGCGATATCAATCGTAATGTATTCCGGCTTCAGGTTTGCTGCAGCCAGTTCTTCAATAAAAGTAAATTCTTCCGGCTTGACGCCGACGCTGACCGATGCATAAAGCCCCCGGTCAATCATATCTTTCACAAATTGCAGGCGCTTCTCCGGCTGAAACCGGTGCATTATATAAAAATATCCATTTTCGGCCAAATATACGGAGATTTTTTCATCAATAATGGTTTGCATGTTGGCAGGCACTACAGGCAGTCTGAACTTACGCCCGCCTAACACAACACTTGTATCACATTCCGAACGGCTGTTCACGATACATTTTTCCGGAATTAGCTGCACATCTTCATAATCAAACACTGTATCCATGTTTTTGCACTCCCAAAAACGAATGTTATTTCGGTATAACTTGTTAAATGTTCGTACGTTGGTACTTTACCTTATTTTTTTCTGGTTGTCAAAGGTTTTTACAAACAATTTTCTTAGTTTTACAGACAATTAGAATGGATGTTCCTGGAATGGAGTGCTGCAAAAAAGGACATTCCTATAACGAAGTTTGCAAAATAACCAAGTATTTACTACTATGAATAAGGCTTGTTTACAATTGGCAGGCAAAATTTAGGCCAAGGAGGAAAATCAGTGAAATATATCATCGGGCTATTGGGCATCATGTTGATTCTTGGGCTGGCCTGGCTTGCCAGCAGCGATAAAAGGCATATTAAATATCGGCCCATTCTCACCATGATTCTTCTTCAGTTTCTGTTTGGTTTTTTACTGCTGAATACGAGCGCCGGCAATTGGCTGATCGCAGGAATTGCAGAGGGGTTCGGGAAGCTTTTAACATATGCGAATACAGGTGTGAATTTCGTATTTGGCGGAATGGTGAATAACAAACAATTGGCATTCTTTCTCAGTGTCTTGATGCCGATTGTCTTTATTTCAGCGTTGATCGGCATATTGCAGCATTGGAACATACTGCCGGTAATCATTAAAGGGATCGGCTATGCTTTAAGCAAAGTGAACGGAATGGGAAAACTTGAGTCATATAATGGGGTAGCTTCCGCCATATTGGGACAGTCCGAAGTCTTTATTTCGGTAAAAAACCAGCTGGAAACATTATCGGAGCAACGCCTTTATACACTTTGTACTTCTGCAATGTCCACAGTATCGATGTCCATTGTCGGGTCTTATATGGAATTAATTAAACCGGAATACGTAGTGACTGCAATCGTGCTGAACTTATTCGGCGGCTTTATCATCGTTTCATTGATTAATCCATACGACGTTTCCCCGGAAGAAGATGCTATCGTTTTTGAAACAGGAGAAAAGCAGTCGTTTTTTGAAATGCTCGGTGAGTATATTATGGTCGGGTTCCGGGTAGCGGTTACAGTGGCGGCCATGTTAATCGGCTTTGTCGCGCTGATCTCCATGATTAACGCGATTTTTAACGGCATCTTTGGCATTACTTTCCAGAAATTTCTCGGCTATATCTTTTCACCGTTCACCTTTTTGATGGGCATTCCGTGGCACAGTGCAGTAGATGCCGGAAGCATTATGGCCACAAAATTGGTGAGCAATGAGTTTGTTGCCATGACCAACCTGGCGCAAGGGCATTTTACCTTTTCGCAAAGGACATTGGCCATTATCTCCGTTTTCCTTGTTTCATTTGCAAACTTCTCGTCGATCGGCATTATCGCGGGTGCTGTGAAAAGCTTGAATGAGAAGAAGGGCAATGTTGTTGCGAAATTCGGGCTCAAACTGTTATACGGTGCAACGCTCGTCAGCTTCCTGTCGGCAACCATTGTCGGGTTAATCTATTAATGAATCTAAGGGAAAATGCAAAAAGAGTGTAGAGTTCCAAAAATTGATTGGAAAATGATAAATAAAATAAAACTCACTTGACAGATCGAAATAATGTAATTAAAATGAACATAACAATTTAAAAGGTTATGATTTATAAAAATATTTTTATTGATTAAAACAAAAATAAACCAACTGTCTGTTTTCTTTAAGCAGATTCATAAGTGCCGACCGGTCAACCGCGGGCTCCTATCTTTATGAATGAAAGATAAGGGGCCCTTTTTTGTTACTTATAATCCCACTAAAAAAATGGGATTTATTGGTAATAGTGCTTTTCACCAATTCCATTGAAGGGGGTGATCCATCTTGTAGTTCACAAAATGGAAAAGAGCTGCACCTTGAAAATTAAGGGAGGTTTAAGCGTGTTAAAAAAAGTGAAGCGGCGAAGGTGGATAGCATTCATTCTTTTGATGATTGTTTCTTTATTGTTTGGCGGCTGCGGTGTTTCGAAGAAAGAAAAGGCAGCAGCGAAACTTGGGGAAAAGAATGATAAGGTAATCCGTATCGGTTATCAGAAGTTCGGGACTTTAAATATTTTGAAAGCAAAAGGCAGTTTGGAAAAACAATTGAAGCCTCTCGGCTACACGGTAAAGTGGACAGAATTCCCCGGCGGCCCGCAATTACTGGAGGCTTTAAATGCTGGCAGCCTCGACTTCGGCCATACAGGTGAAGCACCGCCTATTTTTGCACAGGCGGCAGGCGCGCCGCTTGTATACTTTGCCAACTCTGTCGCCAATCCAAAAGGTGAGGCCATCATCGTGCCAAAAGATTCAAAGATAAAAACTTTGAAAGATTTAAAAGGAAAGAAGATTGCGCTGAATAAAGGTTCCAATGTCCATTATCTGCTAGTAAAGGCATTAGAGAAAGCCGGCATTTCTTACAGTGACATTCAAACTGTTTTTCTTGCGCCTGCAGACGCCCGTACAGCGTTTGAGCAAGGAGCCGTAGACGCATGGGCCATATGGGATCCATTTCTCGCGGATGCCCAGCTTGCAACGCATGCCCGCACTTTGTCAGACGGCATCGGGCTTGTGAAAAACCGTGAGTTTTTCCTGGTAACGAGCCAGTTTGCAAAAAAACATCAGGATATATTGAATGTGATTTACAAACAGCTTGAAAATACGGAGCACTGGGTGAAGAACAATCCTAAACAAGCGGCTAAGTTTTTGGCACCGCAGATTGGAATGAGTGAGAAATCTTTGGAGTTGACGCTCAGCCGTAAAAATTTCGGCCTGGAAAAGATCAACAGCCAAACGATTGATGACCAGCAGCAAATCGCGGATGAATTTTACAAATTGAAATTGATTCCAAAACCAATCAAAGTACACGAAGCATTTTTATCAAATTAATCCGGGGAGAGGAGAAAGACTGATGAAGGCATTCTGGTTTATACCAACACATGGCGATTCACGATATTTAGGGGTAACGACCGGCGGAAGGGCCGTAAATTTTCCTTATTTAAAACAAGTGGCACAGGCGGTGGACCACCTCGGGTTTACCGGGGCTTTGCTACCGACCGGCAGATCATGCGAAGATTCATGGGTGGTGGCGTCCAGCCTGATTCAGGTAACCTCAACAATGAAATTTTTGGTGGCGGTCAGGCCAGGGGTTATCTCACCATCACAGGCAGCGAGAATGGCCGCAACCTTTGACCGTTTATCGAAAGGGAGGCTCCTCATTAATGTGGTGACCGGGGGCGACCCGGTGGAACTGGCAGGGGACGGGTTGCATTTAAGCCACCGCGAGCGTTATGAACTGACCGATGAATTTCTCACGATTTGGAAGGATTTATTGGAAAACGGGGAAGCTGATTTTTCGGGCAGGTATTTAAATGTGAAAGGCGGCAAGTTGCTTTATCCGTCAGTGCAGCAACCTTACCCTCCGCTTTATTTCGGTGGGTCTTCGGAAATTGGCCAGGAAATTGCGGCAAAACATGTGGACGTCTACTTGACTTGGGGGGAGCCGCCTGAAAAAGTTGAAGAAAAAATTAATCGCGTTAAAGAATTGGCGGAAGCACAGGGAAGAACGGTGCGGTTTGGCATCAGGCTGCATGTCATTGTCAGGGAAACCGAAAAAGAAGCATGGGCTGCCGCTAATGATTTAATTCGGTATGTGGATGATGAACTTATTGCATCTTCACAAAAAATATTTTCTAGATTTGATTCAGTTGGGCAACAAAGAATGACGGCACTGCATAATGGAAGCCGTGAAAATTTGGAAATCAGCCCGAATCTCTGGGCAGGGGTCGGCCTGGTACGGGGAGGAGCCGGAACAGCGCTGGTTGGCAGTCCGGAAACGGTGGCACATCGTATGAAAGAGTATGCTGAACTTGGCATTGAATCATTTATTCTTTCCGGATATCCCCATCTTGAAGAAGCTTACCGGGTAGCCGAATTATTATTCCCGTTTCTTCCGCTGGAGCGTCCGGTTGCTGATACACATTCTAATATCATCAGCCCGTTTGGGGAAATTGTTGCCAATAATGAATATCCAAAAGTATTAAAGTAAAGGGGTGTTCGCATGGCTAAAAATCGTTTTGTGCCTTGGATCGTGCCGGTTATTTTGCTCGCAGCCTGGCAGCTCTCGAGCCAGTTTGGATTGTTATCTTCAAAGGTGCTGCCAAATCCTGTTGCTGTGGTGGAATCCGCTGTGGAATTGGCACGCTCCGGCCAGCTTTTCGATTATATTGGCGCGAGCAGTAAACGGGCACTCGTTGGTTTTTTAATCGGAGGAGGCATCGGCTTTGCATTGGGCCTGTCCAACGGTTTGTTTAAAACTGCAGAGAGTCTGCTCGATAGTACTTTGCAGATGATCCGGAATATTCCCCATCTGGCTTTAATTCCGATTGTCATTTTATGGTTTGGCATTGAAGAAGAAGCGAAGTTGTTTCTCGTTGCGCTGGGCACTTTTTTCCCTATTTATTTAAATACTTTCCACGGTATCCGTTCAGTAGACAAAGCCTTGATCGAAATGGGGGATGTCTACGGGCTGAAGGGGACCGCGCTTTTTTGGCATATTATTCTGCCGGGGTCGCTTCCATCCATTTTGGTCGGTGTGCGTTATGCATTGGGGGTAACGTGGGTTACACTGATTGTTGCCGAAACGATTGCTTCTAATTCCGGAATTGGATACATGGCGATGAATGCCCGTGAGTTTATGCAACTGGATGTCGTTGTATTAAGCATAATCCTGTATGCGCTTCTCGGAAAGTTATCCGACTTGTTGGCAAAGATCGCCGAAAAAAGGCTGTTAAAATGGCATCCGTCGTACCAAAAGTAGAAGGAGAGGAACCCATGGCGTCAAAAGAGAAGGAAATTGTGTTAGAGGTTGACGATTTGCAAAAATCATTTGGCAGCCATCAAGTGCTGCGCAAAATTGATTTAAAAGTGAAAAAAGGGGAATTTGTCGCAATTGTCGGCCGGAGCGGATGCGGCAAAAGTACACTGCTGCGGCTGCTGGCAGGACTTGAAAAAGCTAGCAGCGGTACAATTTTCATAAATGGAAAACCTTTGTCTGGCAAAAACCCTTCGGTAAAAATCATGTTTCAAGATGGCCGCCTGCTTCCATGGAAAAAAATCCTCCAAAATGTAGGCCTTGGGCTGCAGGGTGATTGGAAAGAATGTGCCAATCAGATGCTTAAACAGGTCGGCCTGGACGGGCGCGCCAATGATTGGCCGTCTGAATTATCGGGCGGCCAGAAACAAAGGGTTGCATTGGCGAGAGCTTTGGTTCACGAGCCCGAAATCCTGCTGCTGGATGAACCGCTCGGCGCATTGGATGCTTTGACAAGAATTGAGATGCACCAGCTGATCCAATCGCTGTGGCTCGAGAAAAACTTTACAGCGATATTGGTGACGCATGATGTGGAAGAGGCTGTCGCACTCGCCGACAGAGTTATTTTAATAGAAAATGGTGAAATTGCAATGAACTATCCCGTAAAACTGCCGCATCCGAGAAAAAGGGACCATGCACTCTTTTCTTCAACTGTAAACCACATTCTAAACCGGATCTTAGGTGATGGCGGACATCACGGATTGCGGGCTGCCAAAAATTAAACATTAAGGGGAGAGGAGCGGCTCTGATGGAAAAAGTTGTTTTACTTACAGGAAGCCCTTCAGAATTCACAAGATTGAACGGAATACGGGATTATGTGGAAGGCTATTTGCAAAGAGGCGGGCTTCAGCCGGATGTCATTAATATCAGGGAACTGCCGGCAGCTGATTTAATTCAAGCAAGGTTTGGCGGAAGGGAAATTTCAGAAGCTTTAAGAAAGGTAGAGGCAGCGGAGACTGTTATCATTTTAACCCCGGTATATAAAGCATCATTTTCGGGGCTTCTTAAAATTTTTCTTGATTTCCTGCCGCAAAACGGTTTAGCCGGAAAAAAGATTTTACCGCTCGCAATGGGTGGTACATTCGGACATCTATTGGCATTAGATTACGCATTAAAACCGGTGCTGGCCGCACTGGGTGCAACCAGCATCGAAAAAGGGGCATTTATTTTGGACAGCCAGGTTGAAAAAACAGCAAAACACCAATACCGATTGGATGAACAGGCAAAGAGCCGTCTGGATTCTTCTTTAAAATTTCTGCTTCCTGTTTACACAAATGGCGGCATTTCAGTTACTTCATCTTAGAAAAAATTCCGGCATTTGGAAGTATGCTCCAAATGCCGGAATGCTCTAATAATCTCAATTAGCTCATCCTTTGTTTGGCGATATGCGCTTTTTTCTTTTCCAATGCGAACCGGACTTTCTCTGTTGTTTCAATCTGTGTGATACTCCCCTCGTGGATCGAGATGATAACCGTTCCAAATTCGAGTTTTTTCAGCGATTCAATAATGTGAGTCAACCTTGATTCATCAATATAAGCCAATCTTTTTCTACCCCCAAAATAATATTTTACACATGCTTTTGGTGGTCCAATCAGCAAATGCAGATGTTGAAAATCCCTTTATGAAACGGGTCCCCGTTCAGTTTGATCAATTTCTCTTCCGGCAAATGGAAAGCCCCCTTCCGAAAAGTTAAGAAGAGGGCTTTCACATTCTCCTTAACTTATCTTCCAAGCTTTGGTCGCTTGCTGGAATTAGCACAGTTTTCTTTAAAAGAATCTGTTGCTGAGGTTTCCTCGGGCCAGTCCCTCCGCCTCTCTTGATAAGCAGCCGGTATGCAATTGATCAAAAAACGTTGTTTCTAAAAATAATGATAAATAATAGTATTCCGACTTGTCAACTTATATTTTGAAAAAATAATCATGATAGTTACAAAGTCACATTTTTCTGCTGCATAGGAACTTATTGATTTGAAGGGGAACGTATGTGCTATAATAGAGTAGACACAGCTGCAGGGTGGGCAGCGGTCGCTCCCTGGGAAAGGGGGTGATTTGCAAAATGGTCTCTGTTTTCGACGCGGTTTCGCTGATGATCATGTTCGGAAGCTTGCTCATTGCCGTGATCGAATTGGTCATTTCCCTGATCAAACGGAAATAACCCACCCTGCTCCCTGCCATGGTTCGGGTGGGTTACGCCTATACCGGGCCGCTGCTGATCGCAGCATGCTGTGCCGGGGACATTGGCTGGGGGGCCAATGTTCCCTTAAATGTTCGCTACCGTTAGTATATGATAAAAACCCTGTTCCATTCAATTTATTTCTGCGTGCACTTTCTTTTTTCGAATGAAGTTTTTGGAAGGATGATTGGTTAAATAAATGCTTATCAGGATGAGAACCAAACCTTCCAGAAGCGAAAAAGTGAACGGTTCGCCAAGGAAAAGGGTGCCGATGCCAACAGCAATCAGCGGGACAAGAAAGGTAAATGAAGCGACCTTGCTGGCATCCCCGGTGTTCATCAGCTTAAAATATAGGGTTGTAGCAACCGCCATGCCCAGTACACCCCCGAACAAAAGGCAGGCGATATAAGGCAAGTTCCAAGTAATGTCTGAAATGTTTTCTTTTAAAAATCCTGCTCCCGTTAAGAATAGCCCTCCTAAAATGCTTTGTAATGCCACCAGCCATAATCCGTGTACCTGCGTGCTCGTTTTTTTCATGTAGACAATTCCAAAAGCCCAGCCGACACTGGTGATCAACGCTAAAATGATACCAATAGCTGAAACTTTTCCGGTAAATCCGTCCCTGCAAACAGCAGCCACACCGAGAAATCCGATCAAAAGCCCGGCAATTTTCAAGAACGACATGGATTCTTTTAGCCATAACCATGCAAAAACACTTACCAGTACCGGCTGCAGGTAAACAATCACGGAAAATAATCCGGATGCCATATACTCTAGGCCGATAGTCTGCACCCCATTAAAAATAACCGTGTTGAAGAAGCCGACAATACAGTAGATTTTCCAATTTTTTCGCCATTCAATTTTTTGCCATTGCGGGACAAGGAAAAGCGCGAGCAGTACCCCGCCCAGAAGCGTGCGTATGCCGGCGAAAAGCAACGGCGGCGTATAGGCAAGTGCGTACTTATATACGGGCCAGCACATTCCCCAGATGATGACAACATATGCGATGTAAAAAGCAGTTTTGATTTTTGCCCCATTTCTCATTCTGATCATTCCCTTCTCATGCTCCCTCTGATGATTGGGCAAAGATTTAAGACAATTTTTCTAAGTACTGGTCTGCTTCGATGTATATTCAATTTTAATCCATTTGTCTTTATTTTTAAAATTATACAATTGCACTTGGAACATATAAAGTTTACATTTTTAACAACTTATTTCGAATATCAAAATATGTCCTATGTTATAACTGCTTTATGAAATCATGTTGAAGATGGTTTTTCCGCTTTCGATGATCTCCGCACTTTCGGGTATAAGCAGGAACTTCTGCGGGATATGGGCGGTTTTTCAAACTTTGCGATCTCATTTTCTATTATTTCTGTTTTAACAGGTGCTGTGACATTATACGGCTTTGGTTTCAGCCAGGGAGGTTCGGCGGTAATGGGCATCGGCTGGCCGCTCGTTACGATTTTTGTTTTATTGATTGCTGCTTCTCTTGCTGAGCTGACTTTGGTCATTCCGACATCAGGCGCCTTCTATCATTGGGCATCAATTTTTGGGGGCAAAGGATGGGGCTGGTTTACGGCATGGTTTAATATGGTCGGCCAGGTGACGATTGTGGCCGGCATTGATTTCGGTTGCGTCGGTTTTGCTTCTTCTTTAATTTTTGTCAATTCGACAAAATCTGAAATCTTAAGTGTTTATGCAGTCATTCTTTTAAGCCATGCGATTTTAAACCATATCGGCATCAAGATCGTTGCGAAACTGAATGATGTTTCGGCCATCTACCATATTATCGGTGTTGGAACCATTATTGCTGCATTGGCTTACTTTGGGCCTGAACACAATGTCGGCTATTTGTTCCACACAGGTTTTTCAACTGCAACCAACAGCACTACTCCTTATTGGTTTGCATTTTTAATCGGATTGCTACAAGCCCAGTGGACATATACAGGTTATGACGCATCTGCCCATACGAGTGAAGAAACCATTGATGTAAAGGTTCGCTCTCCGTGGGGTGTTTATTTATCTGTCGCAGTATCCGGGCTCTTTGGATTTATTATGATTGCTTTGGTTACAATATCCATTACCAATCCGCAAGCTGTTGCAGAAGCGGGAAGCAACGGGTTTATTGTTGCAGTTGAACAGGCTATGGGCTGAACATTCGGCAGAGCGGTCATTTGGATGGTTACAATCGCGATGTGGTTCTGCGGACTTTCATCTGTTACTTCTATTTCAAGTATGTTATATGCCTTTTCACGCGACAACGGTCTGCCGTTTTAAAAACTCTAAAGTATCGGCAAAATTCCGCACACCCGCTTACGCCATTTTGCTCAGCGTTTTCTTAGCTTTCCTTTGCGCCCTGGCGGATAATGTATATGCTGTCGTGACTTCCTTGAGCGTCATTGGGCTGTACACTTCATACGGAATTCCGATTTTCTTAAAATTAAGAGCACAGCTGAGAGGATATTGGACAGAAGCTGATAATGGCCCGTGGACTTTGGGGAATTGGAGCAAACCTGTCAGCTTTATCTCGGTACTATGGATTGTATTTGTAACCGTATTGTTTAACATTTCTCCAAGTGATGTGGCGATCACAAAGCATTTCACACTGACCTATGCGACCGGAAAAGTATTTGCTTGTGTCGCCATTCTATTGATCATTTATTATACGCATCAAGCGCGCCATACATTCAAAGGACCGAACTTAGGCGCATACCGTGCAGTCCATGAACGGATCACCGCCAAAAAACTTCCAGCAGAACCGGAGGGGGAAGAAAACGTTATTTTGTAAGCCTGCTTTTAAAAACTGCGGGAAAGCAGACCGCTGCCACTACCTTACGATTTTTCATCTGATAAATATGCAAATGATCATCATTTACAAAAAATCTAGCCTGAAAACCATGACGGCTAGGTTTTTTTATAGTTATAAACAAATCCCGGGCAGTTATTGTAAAAGGCTTCTGTTTTTTTAATCAAATTTCCTTCCTGTTTATATTCCATAAAACAGTATCCTCTGTGATGTAGACAGCAATGAGGGAGGAAATGAATCAGATCATTTTCCACCAGCCGTCTGTTTTCGCGGAGTTCTGTCATCTATCCGTGGCCTTCCCCGCAAAAAGTATTGCAGTGTATTTGATAATCGCCGGATTTTGCAGGCGTAAACTTTGCCGTGCCGCCGGGTGCTTTTACATTTACATTCAGTTCATCGATGGCAATGCCATGCACGCTCGCTTTTGAAGTAAACGTAAGCGTCACTTCCTGGCCGGCTTTGACATATTAAACTTTTTTTGCCGGATTGGAAATTGCTTGCAGTGAATTTAAGAATTCGGCTGGTTTTATGGCTGGAGGCAGTGCGGAAAGATGTGTTTTTTTGAAATCGGCGGAATCTTTGCCGGCAATCGTAAGCAAAGACGGCTGAACTTTAAAAGGATGATTCTCTCCTTTTTTATCTCCGTCCGTTGCGGTTACATAATAGTTCAATATTCCTGTCGGCGTGTCTTGTGTTACCGGATAGGCCGCTGTCCAGAACATCAGGCCGGATTTATCCGTAGGCGGATTGCGGTCGAGCTTCATTTCCAGCACTTTCCCCGTTGACAAGTGGACTTGCAGCTTTGCGCTTTTGGCCTGTTTATTTGTATTCGGGTCAATGGCGTTTATCCGGAAAATAATTTTGTTGTCTGCTTCAAACCTGATCTGCAGAATACAGTCCGTTTTTTCAGAAATCGTATCCCCGGAAACGGCCGAAGCTTTCACTTCACCGGCAGTTTTTTGCCCGTATCTTTTTTGGGGTTGATCGTTGCTGCAGGCACCCAGTATCATGGCAATGGCAAAAAATGTGCCAATGTAAAATGCATTCTTCTTGAAATTTTGAATTTTTCTCTCAAGTCTTGGTGGCATAAGCAAATCCTAAAACCTCGGCCATCATCCCCTTTGCAAAATAATGTTATGATGGAAGGTATAAATAGGGAGGGAAATGATCATCAATAAATTTTTAAGGAGGGAGTTGCGTATGGCTTCTTTTAATGAATATGAGCAGATGTTAAATCAGGAAATCTTTTCCTCCACTCCGGGATATATCGAAATAAAAGAGAGAGATGATCTTTTGCAATGCCGGGATTTAGATCAGGAATACATAAAAGAAATATTTCAATCGGGTGTGAGAATAGAAAAGGCGGAAAAAGAAAATTCGTCCCTCATTAATTATTTCCCGATTATCCGGAACATGAAAGTCATCGCGATACTATTGCTGCGGCCCAGAACCCGGCAGGAGCAAGACTTTATTCGAGATATTAAATATTTAAATATGGTGTCAGAACTCGCTTGTAAATGGGTGAGCGAAAAACTGGAAAAAGAAAAATGGCAAAAAAAATATACGATCACAAGTCTGGAACTGCAGAAGTTCTTTCAAACGATTACCCAGCCTTTTTGCCTGGTTGATCATGGAGGCATCATCCAGGAGATTAGTGAACATATGGCTTCTATTTTTCATAAAAGAAAAACGGCTTTCATCGGAGGGAAAGTGACTGAACTAATAGCGTATGATGACTGGAAGAAAATAAGAAGGCAAAAACAAAAATTTGAAATGTCCTTGCAGTTACAGGGAAAACAGAATGAACAATTTACAGCTGTTATCCAACCGGTATATTACAACGGCTATTGCTCTTATATCATCCTTTTAAAATCAAAGTTGATAACAAAAACGGAGCAAAACCGCCGCCGTCTTTATCGCTTTGAGGACATTATCGGTGTGAGTGATGTATTAAAGAATACGATACAGTCGGCAAAAAGGGTTTCAAAAAGTGATGTAACCATTATGTTGCGTGGCGAGAGTGGCACTGGAAAAGAAATGTTTGCGCAGTCTATCCATAATGAAAGCGACCGGAAAGACAAGCCTTTTATCGCAATTAATTGTGCGGCAATCCCTGAAAATTTGTTAGAAAGTGAATTGTTTGGGTACGAAAAAGGTGCTTTTACCGGTGCCGAGAAAGACAAACCGGGGCGTCTTGAATTGGCAAATAAAGGGACGCTTTTTTTGGATGAGATTGGTGACATGTCCTTGTACCTGCAAGCAAAAATCCTTCGGGTTATTCAAGAGAAAACGTTTGAAAGGATTGGATCAAATAAAAGCAAAGAAATTGATGTTCGCATTATCTCAGCGACTCATCGGGATTTAGAGGAGCTGGTTAGAAAGGGGGAATTCAGGGAGGACCTTTATTACCGGATTAGTGTCATCCCGATCTATATCCCCCCTCTTCGCGAACGAAAAGAAGATTTGCCAATATTAATCGAGCATTTTATGAGCGGATTTTCAAGAGATATGCAACGTTCTCCGAAAAAATTATCAGCGGAAGTCCTTCAGAAACTCATTCAATATGACTGGCCGGGGAATATCCGGGAACTGCAAAATGTTGTAAGGCATTTTGTAGAATTGGAAATTGGCGATACGGTGACAGTGAAAAGCTTGCCTTCGGCCTTGCGAAAGAAGGAAGAAACAGCTCCTTTGACTGTTGAGGCACAATCATTCAAAAATCATTCAAAACCGAATAAAAAACAAATCCAAAATCTTTTAGACCGCTATGGTTGGAGTACAGAAGGAAAGAAAAAAGCGGCGGCACATTTGGGCATCAGCCTGGCCACTTTGTACCGCTATATGAAAAAAATGAAAATATAATTAAATTAGAAACTTGAGAAATCATGATAAAAAAAGAGAAAACATGAGAAATAACTATATTTCCTTCAAAAAATAAAGAAATACGTGGAAGGTTTTCTCACCTTCTAAATACAAAAGATCAAAAATTCCAGCTGTTTATATAATTGAAAACTTCAGAATCCATTGCGAAATGAGTTTTTTTATGTTTTTTTAAATTGGCATGATTATTGCATAAGTTTTAAATGAGGGGTGTAAAACGTGGGTTGGCTGATAACAAAAGAGGACATTCCTTACATTAGCACCGGTGCTAAATTTTTATCTTGTGGAGGAGGTGGTGAGACCAGGTCTGTTGAGTGTTTATTATTGTCGATCATGAACGAAGATGATGGGATCGTGGTAAAATCCTCTGTTGAAATGTCAAATGAGTGGATAGTGCCTGTGGCGGTAGCAGGTTCCACGGTTTTAATGAATGAAGACATTCCCTCCGGACAGGAAATTTCCAAAGCCTTGAAACTTTACGAATCAGCCTCTGGGAGAAAAACGGGTGCACTGATTTCAATGGAAATCGGAGGAGTCAATGCGCTCATTCCACTGCTTGCCGCTTTGGAATGCAATCTGCCGGTGATTGATGGGGATGGCATGGGAAGGGCTTTTCCGGAAGTGGAAATGACGAGTTTTTATCATTCAGAAATCTCGGCGGTTCCATTAGTGGCCGTCTCAAAAGAACATTCTCTGGTGGTCACGAGCACGAAGAAGCTTATCGATACATTTAAAGATTTTACATTTCAAGATTACGGGTATTGCCATTTTGCCTGTTTCGGAGCAAACGGCCATCATATGAAGGCAGCAATGATTCCAGGAACATTAAAGCTGACCCGTGATATTGGAAAGGTACTTGCACAGAAAGCATCCATTTGGGATAAAGCCAAAAATATTCGCCACGCATTTTTGAACTCTGTATATGGGGAAATGGAAATAGTGTTTACAGGGAAAATTCGATCAATCCGCAGATGGTTTGTGAATAAAATGCTGGTTGGATCAGCCACATTGACAGGGCAACTGCAATACCATAAGAAGCAGGCCGATTTATATTTTCAAAATGAATTCCTTGCTTTTGCAATACCCGAAGAAACAGCTTGCACGACCCCTGATTTAATTATTTTGCTTAATTATGAAACAGGGCTGCCCTTATCTGTCTCGGAGATTCGGGAAGGCATGCTTGTTATGATTCTTGCCATAAAAGCCCCAAGCCTTTTTCATACAAAAGAAATGATTGACCAAACAGGCCCCGAGCCATTTAGGATACCGGAGAGCTTTTGTCACAGTACGGATGCAAACGGAAGGGGGTTACCTCATGAGAATTGGTATTGACATCGGCGGTACCAATACACATGCAGTGTTGGTCACCGATCAGGGAAAACTCAGGATGGCCTCCAGTTCCGTCACAACTCCTGATATTTTTACAGGTGTCCGCAGTTCTGTAGGGAATTTGTTAAAAAAAACAAGCATCCAGCCAAATGAAATCAAAGGAATTTTTGTTGGGACAACGGAATTACTGAATGCCGTCTATGAAGAGAGGACATTGGCGAAAACGGCACTGATCCGGATTGAGCTTCAGCCTTCGAAAATCATTCCGGCTTTGAACTGGCCGGAATCATTAAGATCTTTCCTTAAAGAGATATATGAACTAAAGAGCAATAATCGCTATAATCAAGCGGGCAATGAAATTAGTTGTCTAAAACAGCTGAAGCCGCTTTACAAATCGATAGCTGAGAAAAAAATTGATGCGGTTTGCATTGTGGGTGCTTATTCTCCAATGTATGAAAATGAAGAAATGCAAGTAAAAAATGAAATCAATAACAGATTTCCGGACATATCTGTAACGGTTTCCCATCAATTCGGCAGCATGGGGTTTATTGAAAGAGAAAATGTAGCTTTATTGAATACCTTATTATCTAAAGTCATTAGAAAAATTTTATTCAATCTGGCATCCTGTTTTTCTTCTCTTTCCCTTCAATGTCCTTTTTGGCTCACGCAAAGCAATGGTTCATTAATGACGATTGAGCAGGCTATGAAATTTCCGATATTAACCATTGCCTCGGGTGCAGCGAATAGCTTAAAAGGCGCTTCAAGGCTCTCGGGGTTAAAAGAAATGATTGCCATCGACATTGGGGGAAGCAAAATTTATGTCGGACATGTAGCCAACGGAGAATTAAAGGAAATGACAGCATCTACCAACCTATTCGGAATAGATGCAAGTTTAGAAATGCCGGAGATAATTTCCCTGCCTTTTGGTACCGGAAATATACCATTGATTCATGATGGAAAAGTGGAGTTTTTACCGCTTATTTCCAATGATATTAAAAAAGTCGGCACAGCTTGGGGAGGGGATACATGGACAGTCAGCGATTGCTTCCTTAAACTGTTTCCAAAATCATTTTTTGATCCTGATATTGATACGGAAAAGTTGGAAACATTATCGGAAAGTGAATGTGAAAAAGTTGTATACGATGTCACCCAAAAAATCAAAGAAGCGATAGACCAGCTGCAAAATGATGAAAAGGAACTGCCTATTGTTCTTGTGGGGGGAGGAAGCCCGCTTTTTAATCAGAAGCTGTTTGGTAAATACCAGCAAGTGATAAACCCGGCCGGTTATCCGTTTAGCAGCGCAATAGGGGCGTGTTTCTCTTCTGTTAGTGAAGTAATCGACAAGGTCTATTGGTTAAATCACCGTTCAAAAGAAGAAGTAGTGAAAGAAGCGGCCGAAGCATGCAAACAAGCTGTGGTTAAAAAGGGAGCAGATCCCCATTCAGTAAAGTTGTCGTATATCCAAGAATATCCTTTCGAGTATTTAAGGGGAGAAATTCTCAGAGTGAAAGTAAAAGCTGTAGGTGAACAAATCTTATAATTTGGAGGCTGGCAATAAATGCAAAAGAAAACAAATATCGGCGATGACTATTCTTTGTCCAGGGTCCCGCAATCAGACCGGCAGTCTTTATGGAATATCACCATTATACGTGTCGGATCTTTGGCTACCATTTCGCAGTTTATCCTGGGGGCTTCATTGGGATACGGAATGACTTTTTGGGAGGCCTTTTGGGCTACCATGTTTGGCAGTGTGATTTTGGAAATCATTAGCTTCCTGCTGGGCTATGCCGGTGCAAAAGAAGGCTTGTCAACAAGTTTATTATCCCGTTGGACGGGCTTTGGCAGATATGGATCAAGTATTATAGGCGCGGTCATTGCCATATCCACAATCGGATGGTTCGGCGTGCAAAACTCTGTTTTTGCTCAAGGAATTGTCCAATCTTCAAACGGGGCTATCAGTCTTCCTGTTGCAGCTGCCATTACAGGATTTGGCGTAACCATTTTAGTGATATTTGGGTTTAAGATTTTAAGTGCGACAGCTTCAATTGCTGTGCCTGCTTTTTTATTGGCGGTTGCTGTTGGGATTTATCAAGTTCTCAGCAATCATTCCATCATGGATTTAATGGGCAGCTCTCCGGCTGGAAAACCTTTGACGATGGGAGTCGCAACAACGATGGTTGCGGGCGGATTTATCATTGGGGCCGTTATCACTCCGGATTTCAGCAGATTTGCAAGAAACGGGAAAGATGTATTTTGGATGACAATGATTGGAACCATCATCGGAGAACTTGGCATCAATATGATTGCGGTATTAATGGCACTTGCTGCAAGGACAAGTAATGTTGCGAGTATCATGATGCAAACTTCGGGATGGCTTGGCGCGTTGGTGGTTGTCTTTTCAACGGTTAAAATTAATAACTTGAATTTATATTCATCTTCTCTCGGTTTTACGAATATTTTCGATACGATTTTCAATATTAAGCTCAACCGTGGGATGGTTACACTCGTGATCGGTGCCATTGGAACGATATTGTCTGTGATGGGAATCCTTAACCGATTTACTGAATTTCTTGTCTTTCTTGGCGTATTAGTGCCTCCTGTTGCAGGGATCATGGTCATGGATTATTTCGTGTTGAAGACACACAAAAAAGAATTGGATGAAAGCCGCAAAAAGGGAGCTTTGCCGGAAAGTGAAGAGAAAATAAATCCGGTGACCATGATTGCTTGGGTAGCGGGGTTTGCAGTTGGATATTTTGTGAAAGCCGGGATTCCATCTATCAATTCCCTGCTTGCAAGTGCAGTGGTTTATTTAGCAGGAGTACTTATTATGCAGGCAGCCAGGAAAAACACCGTTGATGAAAAAGCTGCATCTTAAATAATTGAAATATTGGAGGTTTAGACAAAAATGAGAAAAATAGGAGTACAAGAAATAGAAGATATTGCCGTCGGAGCAGCTCTACTGGGCACGGGCGGCGGCGGTGATCCTTATATCGGGAAATTGATGGCAATCCAGGCAATTGAGGAATATGGGGAAATAACTTTGTTGGATGCAGATGAAGTACCGGATGATGCTTTGGTTGTTCCTTCTTCCATGATGGGGGCTCCGACGGTCATGCTTGAAAAAGCGCCGAGCGGGGAAGAAGCACTAGTCGCTTTTCGCAATTTAGAAGCTTATCTTGGTGAAAAAATTTATGCCACCTTTCCAATCGAAGCAGGAGGTGTCAATTCCATGTTGCCATTTGCTCTTGCGGCGAGGCTTGGATTGCCGGTTGTAGATGCAGATGGTATGGGCAGAGCTTTTCCGGAGCTGCAAATGGTTACGTTTTATTTGGATGGTATCCCGGCAACACCGGCGATTTTAGCCGATGAAAAAGGAAATACAGTCTTGTTATCCACCATTGATAACGTGTGGACAGAAAGGATTGCTCGTGCAGCAACTGTGCAAATGGGCGGATCTGCTATGACAGCTATGTATTCTATGAGGGGACGAAATCTAAAAGAAAGTGGAATACAGAACATTTTAAAATTAGAGGAGGAAATTGGGAGAACCATCCGGCTGGCAAAGGAAAATAACGTTAATCCTGTCCGGGAAGTCATCAAAAAAGTGAAAGGTTACCAATTATTCCATGGCAAAGTGAATGATATTAACCGCAAAACAGAATCCGGTTTCGCCAAGGGGACAGCAACGTTTGAAGGTATGCAGGAAAATAAAGGTGAGACACTTACACTTCGGTTCCAAAACGAGCATCTGTTGGCACGAACAGAACAGCGTTTATTATGTGTAACGCCTGATTTAATTGCCGTTCTGGATGCGGAAACGGGGCTTCCAATTACAACCGAGGGCATTCGATATGGGGCCAGATGTATTGTAATCGGGATACCTTGTCATCCAAAATGGAGAACAGAAAAAGGGATTGCAACAGTCGGGCCAAAATATTTTGGTTATCATGTCGATTATGTTCCGGTAGAAAAACTTGTAAAAGAGGGAGTGCGTTCATAATGGGAATTTATCGGGTAGGTATTGATGTTGGCGGTACACATACTGATGCGGTTTTATTGGATGAAAACAATACAGTAATAGCTGAAACAAAATCACCGACGACGGAAGATGTTGCAACTGGCATTTATAATGCTATGCATAAAATAATTAAAGATGCCAACGTGCCCCGGGATCAAATAAAATACGCAATGCTTGGTACTACGCACTGCACAAATGCAATTGTAGAAAGAAAAAGATTAAACAAAATAGCGGTCGTCCGAATCGGGGCACCTGCGACACTGGCAGTAAAGCCGCTTATCGGTGTTCCGAAAGATCTGAGGGAAGCATTAGGCAAGCACGTTTATTTAGTGCGTGGCGGTCATGAATTTGATGGGCGGGAAATTACTGCATTAGATACAGATTACCTTTATAAAATCGCAAATGAGATTAAGGGGAAGGTCGATTCTATTGCAATAACATCTGTATTTTCACCCGTTTCCCAAACTCATGAGCATAAGGCGAGCGAGATTTTTACGGAAGTATTGGGAGATCAAGTCTCCATTTCGTTGTCATCTGAAATCGGCTCAGTTGGTCTTCTGGAGCGGGAAAATGCCACCATTTTGAATGCATCGGTTGTAAATGTAGCCAAAACAGCGGCGGATGGTTTTATAAAAGCTCTGAAAAGCGAAGGAATCGAAGCCAATGTATTTTTCGGGCAAAATGACGGTACTTTGATGTCTGTTGATTATGCGGTAAAATACCCAATCTTTACAGTAGCTTGCGGCCCGACAAATTCATTGCGCGGTGCTTCCTATTTAAGTAACCTGTCGGATGCGATTGTCGTGGATGTCGGGGGCACCACATCAGACGTTGGTGTGCTTGTCCAGTCTTTCCCGCGGGAATCTTCACTGGCTGTTGAAATTGGCGGAGCGCGTACGAATTTCCGTATGCCGGATCTTATTTCCATTGGCCTTGGCGGAGGAACAATTGTCCGAATACAAGAAGATGGGCAATTTACGATCGGTCCGGATAGCGTCGGCTACCGACTTCCGGAAAAGGGATTAGTTTTCGGAGGGGATACACTGACAACAACAGATGTGGCAGTAGCGCTGGGGAAAGTGAAACTTGGGGATGCATCCAAAGTTGCCCACCTCAATAAGGAAATTTTAAATAAGGTTTATGATAGAATGGTAGAAATGGTGGAAGAAGCCATTGATAAAATGAAAACAAGTCCAGCTCCCGTACCTGTCATTCTAGTTGGCGGCGGCAGCATTTTATTGCCGGATGTCTTGAAAGGGGCATCAGCAGTGATTCGCCCCGAACATTCAGGTGTTGCCAACGCAATTGGGTCGGCGATTTCGCAAGTAAGCGGGCAAATTGAAAAAATTTATGTGCTGGATGAAATAGGTAGAGAACAAGCCTTGGAATCTGCTAAATCCCAGGCTATGTCCGAAGCGATTAAAGCCGGAGCAGATCCTGATAGTCTTGTTGTTGTTGATATAGAGGATATCCCACTCGCATACCTTCCAGGCAACGCAACTAGAATCCGCGTAAAGGCAGCTGGAGAATTGGCACGGAGCAATAAAGAGCAGTTAGCATGATAAAAGGATGAAACCATCCACAAGGTGAAAAATCACCTTGTGGATGGTTTTTTTTAATTGTTCTTTTAGTATGTACCAAGCGTAACGGTAGAATTTACATTAGCTTGTCCTAAAGGGGGAGGGCAATTTCGACGCTTTTTTTCCCGACACGGTTTCCCCTGTGCATTGCATCATCACCGGTATTTCCTTTTTGCTTTTTCGCGCTCTATCCGTCATAACACATGACCATGTAAAGCCCCTTTAAAACAAATACGCGCTTTCTTCAAAAGAATGAAAGGGGCATCATCAATGGTTCCACAACAAAAAAATTTCCGGGGAAAAACATTCTAACTGTTTTGACCCGTTTAATCCCATCCGCCGCGCCCAGTTAATAGCCGGACAGTTTGTGAGAAAAATGCCGGGCACCAAACCTTTAATTGGTCCCGCCAAAAGACAATCGATGCTTCAAACTTGCGGCAAGGGACTTCCAGACTACTTGAATGGTGATGACTTGTATGGGGAACATAATGGCGGATTTCATCATCCGTGCCGGTAATAAACCGAGTATCCCCTTTCCGGTAAGCATCCATAGCCATAGCGTATCTAGACCAAGATTAACAAAAATTGTTATGATCAACACCGCCAAACATACTCTCCAAAATCTCACAGGTTTTTTATAGAAAAACAATCCGTAAATGGCGCCTGCCAGAAATGCCGAGAGTGTAAAACCCGGGAAATAAGCCCCTTCTGCCGGAAATAACATCATCCCTATGACATCTGCCAATCCTGCAGTAATGCCTGCAAATAACGGCCCCAGTATACAAGCAGACAATGCTGTGGGAATAAAAGTAAATCCAATTCTTAGGACCGGCGTTTGTATGGACAGAAATCGTGTTGAAATCACTTCTAATGCAATAAAAAGGCCGGCAAGTACTATTTTTTTGACATTCATCGCTTAACCTCCATTATGGATGTCCATCATGTACAGGCATCGAAAAATATATTCATTTTGCACCCAAGATTCACAATAGTTTTATAGCTTTATTATCCGGCCCGGATGAGATGATGTCAATGTGGTGAACGGGTTTAGTATGTGTCAAGTTTTTCTCGACACTGTTTAAATATCGGGCATTCCAAGACACCCTCGTATAATAAGTTTCGATCCTACTAAATGAGTCAATTTCCAGTTGAATGATTGTTCTTTGACAAGTGAATCTTTGATGTTTTCGGGGCGAGCCCCGAAAACATCAATTTGGGACTTGGGCGTTTCGTGATGTTCCTAGATAATGGCCTTAGGATCATTTGGATTAACGCTGAGATCACTCTGTAGCTTTGGCTACTTTTTGTACACTTTAGGCTACCGTGCTTCGCTTGCTCTCCTGGATAAATGGCACTAATTTTTCAAATTAATGCCATTTATCCAGGCTGAAATGAAAACCCAAAAATTTTTCTTAAATGCCCCATTGACGATGAGGAGCTTCCAAACACAACTCCCCGT
>Ga0207747_1000413_pt1 | contig 49869 bp, 41 predicted proteins | sample HigsolmetaGSP11D_FD_184839 | JGI IMG/M metagenome (GOLD analysis project Ga0207747, IMG submission 184839) | High solid enriched microbial communities from the Joint BioEnergy Institute, USA - SP1-1-D (SPAdes) | ecosystem: Engineered > Bioreactor > SSF (Solid state fermentation) > Aerobic >...
CCCAGGGTTCGTCTTCGCTGTGGTGAAAAGTAAAAGCCAGGATCCCGCCCGGCTTGAGCACGCGATGCGCTTCACGCCAGCACTGCGTTAGCAAACGCCGGTAGAAGCCGTCGGGGTCTTCAGGCTCACGTGCACGGTTGGCGACCGCCTCAAGAGACTTGGGTGTGTAGTCGGCGGTGAAGTAGTCGGGGTACTTGTCCTTCAGCGCTAGGCGCAGCCAGACATAGAAGAAGTCAGACAGCTCCGAGTAATGCAGCAGGCCACCGAAAGGTGGGTCGGTGATGACGAGGTCAAGGCTTGCATCCTCAACCATCGTCAGCTCCGTGGACGAGCCGCAGTACGTCTCGGCACCGAGCAAGGGATCGCCGGGATGCACCTTTTCGCTTTTCCCAGATACCTCACCAGCAATGCTTGGCGCGTGTCGATTTAGGTACTCTGCGCTCACAGCCTCCCACGGCGCTTGCGCCCATTCGCCACCTTTGAATAGGACTTCAAAGGTAGACGACCACGGGCCATAGCCCATAGGCGGGAACACGCCTACTTCAACGACATTGTTCTTGGGATGGAAGTTGCTGTTCGACATGGCTGGGGCCAGCTTGTCGAGCTTCATGTGCCAGAACGCGAGCGAGTTTTGATTGCGCAAGAAATTCTGGAAGGCGCCGAGCACATACTCGCGCACCTTCCAGTCGTAGCTACCGACATTCACGATGGCCTTCAGCAGTTGCGCATGAACGAGCAACTGGCGCGGGTTGAACATCGTCCACCAGTGCGTGAAGCCATGGCCCTCGCGGATGTCACCATTGGCGATGCCGGTCATGAAGCCGTAGGGCACGGCGGAGCGTGGCCAGTAGTCCTTGAGGTCGGCGTCCTTGCGCGCTTCCCATTCGGCGCAGGCGGCGTCGTACTGGCGGGCGAGCCGGGCATCGAACGGTGCGAAGAAGCGGCCGTTGTAGGGTTTGCCCGCTTCATGGCGTTTGGGCGCGTAACCCTGCACTGCGTAGGCGGCCATCGGCCCGGTCTTTCGAGTGGCCTTTACGGTGGTCAGCACATCCTGCACCGTGCCGCAGGCCGCGCAGGTGTAGTGGGATTTTTTCGGCACCGTGCCCTGTTTCGGCGCGAAGGTGAGGCCCGTTTCCGGGCAAGTCACTTCGTCCGGCAACGTGCCGCGTACTTCGAGCAGGCGGATCTTGGCGGCGCGCGCCTGGTTCCAGCGCGCGGTAGAAGCAGCGTCATCTTGCGCCGAGCCGCCGTAGGGCTGGCCGCTGACATCCTGCTTAGCCTCGCCGGCCAGCCACTGCGGATGCACCAGCAGGCTCAGCTCGACCTTCTTGTTCTTGCCCTTGCCGAGATTGACGAGCGCGGTGTGGCCGCAATGGGGACACACCACGCCTTTCTTGCGATCGAGCACGGAGAACGGATGCTCGGAGGGTGCTACGAACAGCGGGACATCCGGTGCCATGCGCGCCGCGTCTTCCTCAACATGGAATTCGCCGCCGCATTTGCCGCAGGTGTGCTCCCAGTGTTTGACACTGAGCGTCTTCACCGCCATCACAGGGCTCGTCATGATCGGCGTGCGGTGGCCGCAGCCGGTCACCTGACAAGGCCCGTGCTTGGCCCAAAAGGTGTAGATGATCTCCGGGCCTTCGTAGCGGTAGTCCTTGCGCTCGTCGCGCGGGATGGTCAGCGGGTCGAAATCGGCGGGCATCACCTTGTTGCTGGGCAGGTGCGTCCACGTGCCTCTTTCCCCCTGCGGGCCGTCGCAGAAGTAGTACGGCATGATCTGCGGCTTGACCTCGGCTTCGATGTCGGCGAGCAGCTTCTTCACTTGCTCCAGATCGACATTCGCCAGCTCCTGCTTGACCACGAACCACGCGACCGGGTTGAGGTCGTTGCCGACCATCTGCATGCCGAGGCGCGAGCCTTCCACCAGTGTGGTGCCGCCGCCCATGAAGATGTCCGCCACCTTCAGGTGTTTGAACGCGCCCTTCTTCTGGTGGTTGGCGTAGTAGTTGTCCCACACCAGTTTGGCCGCGTGCGACGGGTCGTCCGGCGCTTTGGTGGCCGCCGCGATCAACATCGAGCGGAACACGCTGGAACGTCGCCGCGCCCACCATTTCGACATCTGGTAGATGGGCTTGCCCGCATTGCCCTCGATAATCGCCACCTGATTAACCGGCAGGATGGGGAAATCCACCTCCAGGCAGGTCTTGGGGCGGTTGGGGTCGTTGAAGTCCACCGTTTCCAGCGCGACGGCCTTGCCTGCGCCGACGGCCTTGGCGACCTGCTCCCGCAATTGCGCCTTCGCGTCTTGTTTTTGTTCCCAGAAATTCATCTTCTGACCTTCTATTTCGTGAGTTCTACGAAGGGCGACAGCACCTCGAGCAGCGAAAGTCCGCCATGCGTCAGTGTTGGATAGCCGCCCTGGCTGCGCCACTTCCACCGGCCCAAAGCCATGAGGTGTGCGCCATGCGGACCGTTGATTTGGAGCGCGACGGGAGGAACGAACGGGCCGGTGTCGCCGGACCCAGACGCACTGCGTCCACTGGAGAAGGTTTTCTTAAGGAACTGACCGACCTCGCTATCCGCATCATGGAAATGGCCGGAGGCTGCATAGCCGTGGTCGGATGTGATTACCAGCCGACGTCCGGTGGCCAAGCGCTCAACGAAGGCCCAGAAATCATCGCTGCTGAGTTGCTGCGCCGCATCGCGGGTCAGGATCTCAAGGCCCTGACCGGCACCCGCGCCGTCATGGACTTTGCTGTCGGGCCAGTGGTGCCAGAACACCCAGTTGGGCGTGCTGTTGATCAGCCTCTCGCAGTCCTTCCACGGCAGGTCCACGCATTCCGTGTGGGCGGGTTGCAGCTTGTGCGCGAGGCCGCCGCCGTTGTTCTGCAGCTGGCTGCGGCTGCCGAAGCCCAAGGCCCGCGCGAACTCATTGGTCTCTCCGGGCAGCTCGGAGGCGTTGGCGCCGACTTCATGCACAGCAAAGCCCCGCTCTTTGGCGGCCTGTAGCAGCCAAGGGAGTTCGCGCAGCGAAAGACCATCCAGGATCAGCACCGCCTTGGCGCTGTACGGCTCCTTCCACCAACGCACCAGGCGATCTGACGTGCGTTCGACGACGTCACCGAAAGAGCTCCACAGATCCCAGCCGCTGGTGGCCAAGAAGTGATCGAGCACACCGATCTCGCGATCACGCCTGACGACCTCGCTGGGCGCGTTGCCCGCGGCCAGCGGCTTGGACGCAATCTCGACGGTACGTTCGATGATGACTCGCCACGCTTCTGCGGCTGATTCCTTGGTCAAAGTCTGGAGGACGTTGGCGTCGAGAACCATCAGCTGTCTTCCTTCTCGAGGCTGAGCTCGAACGTCATCCCGTCAGGTAGCTTCTTCAGCAGCTCTTTGAGCTGCGCACCGGTCGCGGCCGATACTTTGATCGATACCTCCGCGACTTGCGTGGCTGGGCCAATACCCCAACCTTCGAGCTTGCCGATCAGATTGAGCGGTGAAGTCGGTGGGGCGCTCAGCGCAATGCGTGGCTTGGCCCCCGCGGTTGTCGTGCCACCGCCGAAGATGCCCCCGGGGGGAGGCGTACCGCCGCTATCTGTCGTATCGCCACCCGGCGTAGGCGGTGTCGGTGGTGTCGGGCCGCCGCCAAACAGCTCTCCGCCAGCCCCGCCGGCGGGCGGTGGTGTGGGTGGCGCGGCGCCACCCGTGGTCGGTACTGCCGAGGGTTCCATCAGGAACACCTCGTCGAGTTGTCTGCCGGTGTAGGAAAGCTTTGGGCGCAGGCGCCTCCATGCCGCGTCCTCGTCCTCGCCGGCGTGGGTTTGCAGGTACTCGAGACCCCGGAGATTGATGGCGATCTTGCCGCGTGCGCAAAGGCGAAGGATGCGCTCCTTCATCGCCGTCTCGCCGAGCCAGGGAATGCAGTCTTGACCGGCCGGGCGAGGCTCCTGTAGTTCGCGGAGCAGCTTGCCTACCGCTGCGTTGTCGGCCGCAGCCTTCAGAACCAAATCCTCGAAGTCTTCGGGTACGAACAGGTCGTTCGTCAGTGCCTCCTCAATAGCCTCGGGGATCTGCGCCCCTTGCTTCTTCAGGCTCTCGACACTGAACAGACAGTTATCCGGATTCTGGTGGTCGTAGCGATGCAAAACGGCGAAGCGGTCGAAACGCTTCTTCAGGTTGTCACGCAGCGTCCCCTCGAATTCCTTGTGCAGCTTTTTGTACTCGGGATTCTGTCCGCTCCACTCCTGTGCCTTCATCTCGGCGCGAGCCAGGATGAGCAGGTCTCGATCCAAGAAGGCATTGGTCGAGCCGGACCGAGGAATTAGGAATCGAACGGTGTTGCGTCGCTTCTGGAGGTGATCCTTGACCCAACGTCCCAGCGTCTGATCGATCTTCTCCGGCTCTTCGGGGAGCACCAGGATCGGCAAGCGCTCATCCCAGCGCTCGGGCTGCTCGGCCTCGTCGAGCGCCGACCAAGGGTCGGTCTGCCAGGACTTGGGCAGCGCGATCACACGGAACGTCTTCGCCACTTCATCCGTGCCGCCAATGACGTAGCGAACCTGCTTCGCAAGTTGTGCCTGATCAGACCCGTCGGTGAACAGCTTGTCGTTCCGCGCGCAAGCCATGAGCTTAGCTCGGGGATTCTCCTCCTCGCGGAAAACGAGGCGAGGGCCATCCTGGTGGATGTTGAAGCTGTTTTCGACGATGGTCGCCAGCTCCACCTGGAAGGCGTTGTCATCGACTGCTTTGTCGCGCGTGATGTCGACCTGCAGCGTGGTGGGTTCAGCCCCGGCAAGGTTGCCAACCGCAATAGAGCGCAACCAGAGCGCGCCGACGATTTCCTGCAGGTGCGGCACACGATTAGCGTGGTCGTAAACCGCTTCGGTGACCGAAATGATGTTCTGCTGCGCCTTCTCGCGCAGGGTGCGGTGGTGCTCGTTGGAGACAGAATCGAGGAGCGCACCGATGCCGGAAGCATCATCGTCCAAGCGGAAGTCGGCTGCGGTCAGCACCGGAACCGCATCACCCCGGCTCTTGTAAAGATTGGCGAGGATGCGAATCATGTCGCGCGTCTCCTGGGCGTCCGTCGCGATCAAGACTTGTTCTTCAAGCAGCCGCAGCAGGTGCGGGGCGAAGGGCCACGACTCGACGAACTCCCGGCGTTTGCGGTCGTGTTCCGCCGGTGGTACGTCGAGAAGGCGGAAGTATTCCGAGACGTGCTGCGCGATCAACGATTCAATCGTCCCGTTCGCAATCTGCATTCGGTTGTCAAACAGACGGTGCAGCAGCATCCGCCGGCGATCCTGCTGGATACGCTCCGCGTTGCCTCCGGCCTTGAAATCAATGGCTACAGGGTTGACGCGATGCACCTGCTGGTAGGCATCGCTTCCCCCGTTGCGGACCGAGATCACAAGGACCAGAAGGTCAGGGCGTTCTTTTGCGATCTCCGAGAGGATCTGAATGAAGTTGAACGCCCAGTTCTTCCAGGGGTACTGCTTCGTGTTGGTTAGACCGTCATACCAAGTCTGAAACTCGTCCAACAGCAGCATCGTCGGCGTGTGCTCCAACAGCTCAACGATGAGCTTGTCAGAGGGGATGTCCGTCTTGGCCGACCCCATACCCTCCCACTTGCCCTTGATGTAGGTGCCGTGGGGATGACGCTCGAACAGCAGATCCCAAAGAAACTTGTACCGCTGGCGATGCAGGCTCTCGCCAATCACATACATACCGGAACGCAGGGCGATCTTTCCGATGTTCGCGTCGCCAAGCGTGCCCGCCCAAGCATTCAGCCAAGCCCGTGTTGAGGCCGCGTCGTTCACAGCGTGGTACAGCGCCGCCATCAGGTGCGACTTGCCGAGGCCCCGCTCACCGATGACGACAACAGGACGCCCCTGGTTGGGACCGACGGCCTCGATGCCCTTCAACAAGTCATGCGTCGGGTAGGTGATCTCCAAGAACTGCTTCGCGGCGATCTGTGTCGCGCCAGTGTTCGAGTCGTTGGAGAGCTCAATGGCCGTGCCTTTGAGGCGCTTGCCTCGAAATTCTTCTCGTAGAGTCAGTCCAAGCATTACTTAAGCTCCCCATCGTGCGATTGGTCCGTGGCCGCGCCGTCCCCGTCAGATCCGGTACCGAGCCCCTCCCTCGACTGCTGCTTGATCCAGCTATCGATGTCACCAAGCGAGAACCGCCATGTACCGCCGACCTTGAAGGCGGGGATCTTCTTGGCTGCAGCCAGCCTGTAGATCGTCCGCTCTGTGACCTTTAAGTACTCGGCGACCTGCTTGATGGTGAGGATCTCGTCCTCGCGGGTGCTTATAGGCATGGTCATGGCCAAGTTGAGTCAATCCGCGACAGGATAGTGCAAAAGAGTACAAACCGGAACGGAGCGGAGCGGGCTTATGCAGAATTTTCCGAAGAATGAGGCTCATGGGGTGAGCCAGGCGGGTTGCGCCGCAGCGTCGCAAATGGGGGGCGTCTGGTCATCAGCCCGAAATCACGCCCTCAAGGCCTGGGCGTTACTATCCGGCTTGGGTAACGGACGCGGGTTCGGTTCCCGAATACGCCACCAATCACCAGGGCCCGGAAAGTCTCCGGGCCCTTTCCTTTTGACGCCGGCCCCGCGCCACGCGGGATTCTGGCCATCCGCCCTGCGGGTGGGGGCCAGCCAAAGCACCCAAAATCGGCCATTGTCTCGGCCAGAGCCGTCTCTGTTCTCCGGCTGGCTTGCGGGTAGCCGCAGCGCCTGATTCATCAAAATCAACGACTTACGCGCGGCGGTTCATCGTCAACCAGGGCGGCGATCGCCCCAGCGAACTGGACCGCGTGCGTCGGTTGTACTAACATGGCGTCCATTGATCGAACAAGAAAGGCGCCGCCATGACCGCCATCGCATCCTCGCCTGCTGCCCGTACTGCCCGCCTGGGGCTGCGCGCCACGCCCGAACAGGAGGCCGTGCTGCGCCGTGCCGCCGAGGTGGCCCACAAGTCGCTGACCGACTTCATCCTCGACAGCGCCTGCCTGGCCGCCGAGCAGACCCTGCTGGACCAACGATTGTTCATGGTCTCGGGCAGCCAGTACCAGGCCCTGATGGAGTTGCTCGAGCGCTCCGAGCAGGCCAACGACGGCTTGGCCGACCTGTTCGCCCGCAAGGCCCCTTGGGACGCCAAGTGACGCTGCGGGCACCGGCGCCTCTGGCCGCACAGCATCGGCTGGAAGGCTTCGACTGCGGCAAGCCTGCGCTGAACGATTGGCTGCTGCGCCACGCCCGCCAGGCGCAGGGCAGTGGCTCGGCCAAGACCTTCGTCGTGGCCGCCGATGGTGACGACCGCGTCGCAGGCTACTTCAGCCTGACCGTAGGCCAGGTCGACACGCTGGAAGCGCCGGAGCGTATCCGCAAGGGCATGGGACAGTACCCGGTGCCGGTGGTGATCTTGGCCCGGCTCGCCGTGTCACGCGAGCACCAGGGCCGCGGGATCGGCATCGGGATGCTTCAGGATGCGATCCGCCGCACGCTGGTGATCGCCGAGCAGGCCGGTGTGCGGGCCATGCTGACCCATCCGATTGATGAAGACGCGACCAGGTTCTACACCCGATTTGGGTTCATCGCCTCGCCGCTGCGCGAGCAGCAGTTGCTACTGCTCTTGAAGGACGCCCGTCGCTGGGTTCGTTGAGTCACACCCTCATGCATCGAACCGCGCAAGCACCTCCCGCTGCTCGGCCCAGTCGATCGGCAGCGGATTTCGCTGGAACCACAGCAGGCTCATGCAGCGCGGCTGCTTGCCTGCCAGGATGGATCCACGTAGGCCATCGTTGTCTCCTCCCTGCCGATGGCGGGCCGGGAGCGGCCCGCCTGTCCTGGCGACGGGCGGAGGGCGGCGGAATCGACACCGCGCCGGCGGCCTGTGCCGGCGCCGGGCGGCTACGGGGTGCGGCGCAGGGTGCGGGCGCGGGCGATGGCCTCGATCCGCGCGCGCTGCACGGCGCGGCCGATCTCCGGCCCGGACAGCCGGCCTGCCCCGGCCAGGTCGCGGGCGTTGACCGCGGCGGCGGCGGCGTGCAGCCGGCACAGCTCCGGCCCCTGCGGGTAGGCATCCTCCTCGTGGCCCAGGCGGCCGCGCTTGTCGGCCTCGCAGGCCAGGGCGACCTGGGCGATGCGCCGCGGCTGGCGGAAGGCGTCGCAGCGCTCCAGCAGCTCCAGCACGGTGGCGTCGCGCAGCTCGGCCAGGCGGTGCACGTTCAGGTGCTCGCGGCACACCGCCTCGGCCAGGCGCCGGTGCGCCACGGGTACGCGCAGGCGCTCGCACAGCGCCGCCAGCGGTTTGAGCCCGGCGCTTTCATGGCCGATGTGCCGCGGCAGCACGTGCGCCGGGGTCAGGGCCTTGCCCAGGTCGTGGGTGAGGGCGGCGAAGCCGACCAGGTCGTCGCCCGGGGCCAGGCGCGCGGCCATGTCGCTGACCAGTTCCTGGTGGCGGCCGGTGTCCACCTCGGGGTGGTATTCGGGCCGCTGCGGCACGCCGTACAGCGCGTCCACCTCCGGCAGCACCACCGCCAGCGCGCCGCAGGCGCGCAGCGTGGCCAGGAAGGCCGAGGGCCGCGGCGAGGCCAGTGCCTTGCGCAGCTCCTGCCAGACGCGCTCGGCCACCAGCGTCTCCAGCTCGCCACTGGCGGCCATCCGGCGCATCAGCGCCAGCGTCTCCGGGGCCACGGTGAAGCCCAGCGGTGCGAAGCGGGCCATGAAGCGCGCCGCGCGCAGCACGCGCAGCGGATCCTCGGCGAAGGCCGGGCCGATATGCCGCAGCACGCGCGCCTCGAGGTCGGCGACGCCGCCCCAGGGGTCGACCAGGGTGCCATCGGGCGCGCGGGCGATGGCGTTGATGGTGAAGTCGCGCCGCTGCAGGTCCTGCTCCAGGGTCACCGAGGGATCGGCGTCCACCACGAAGCCGCGGTGGCCGCGTCCGCTCTTGCGCTCGGTGCGCGCCAGCGCGTACTCCTCGCCGGTTTCCGGGTGCAGGAACACGGGGAAGTCGCGGCCCACGGCGCGGAAGCCTGCCTGGAGCATCTGCTGCGGGGTGGCGCCCACGACCACCCAGTCGCGGTCGCCCGGCGGCAGCCCGAGCAGTTCATCACGGACCGCGCCGCCGACGAGATAGGTTTCCATGCGTGGCATCGTAGCGCGTGGCCGGGCCGCGTCGGCGTGCGGGGCTTCTCGCCGCAGGAAGAAGGCGGGCTGGACGGCCTACGGCTCCGGGTCCGGACAGGCGAAGCCCTTGCGCCGGCCCTGGGTGATGCCCAGCAGGCGCTGGCTCACCGGCAGCGCGTCGCCGTTGAGGCGCCAGTCGTAGATCACGCTGAAGGCCAGCACCCGCGCCACGTAGTCGCGGGTCTCCTTGTAGGTGATGGTCTCGATCCACAGGTCCGGGTCGTGCGACGGGCGCTGCGCCAGCCAGCGCGCCACCGGCGTCGGGCCGGCGTTGTAGGCGGCGATGGCCTGGTAGGTGGCGCCGTACTTGTCCTCCATCTCGCGCAGGTAGGCGCTGCCCAGGGCGATGTTGAGCGAGGGCTCGTACAGGCTGTCCGGGCCGTTGTAGGCCAGGCCGTGGCGGCGCGCCACGCCGGCGGCGGTGGACGGCAGCAGCTGCATCAGGCCGCGGGCGTCGGCGCTGGAGCGCGCGCGCGGGTTGAAGATGCTCTCGGCGCGGATCTCGGCGGCGATCCAGGCCGGGTCGAGGCCGTGGCGGCGCGCCGCGGCGCGGATGTCGGCGTCGTGGTGCAGCGGGAAGCGCAGGGTGTACAGGCGCTGCTCCTCCGGCTGCCTGCCCAGGGAGAACACCGCGCGGTCGAACCAGCCGTGCTCCTGGGCCAGGGCCACGGCGGCGCGGCGGCGTGCGTCGTCGAAGCGCGAAAGCGCGTCGTTCCACTCGCGCACCGCCCAGCCGGCCTGGTCGATGCGGTACAGGGCCAGCGCGCGCACCAGCGCCGGGTCGCGCGCCACCTCGGCACGCAGCGCGGGCGGATCGTCCGGCTGCCACGGGCACAGCGCGTAGGGCCGGTCCAGGCGGTCGGCGGCCAGGAAGCCGTGGAAGGTGGCCGTGCGCGCGGCCTGCTCCAGCAGCGGGCGGGCCTGTGCGGCCTGACCGAGCTTCTCCAGGATGCGTGCCTGGAACCACTGCCAGCGTGGATCGGCGCGCTGCTTCTCCGGCATCCGCCGCAGCGCATCCAGCGCCGCGCGCCAGTCGCCGCGGGCGATGGCCTCGCGCGCCCGCCACTCGTGCAGGCGCTCGTCGTAGGCCGACTCCGGCACCGCCGCCAGCCGCCGCGCCGATCCGGGCAGGTACGAGGCCACCGTCCACAGGGCGATGGCGTACAGCACCTGGCCGCGTTCGGACTCGTCCAGGTGCAGGGTCGGCGCCAGCTGTCCCAGCAGGCGCTCGGCCGCGTCCGGATCCTTGCGCGCCAGGCGGGCCAGGCCGGCCGCCGCGACCTTGCGGCTGCGTGCGTCGCGCGGCCAGGCGGAGACGCGGGTGTCGGGCGCCTGCAGGAAGGCGATGTAGGCATCGGCCAGGCGCCGCGCCGGTTCGGCCAGGCCGCGGGTGGCCGCGCGCGCCACGCCGGTCTCGCCCTCGGCCACGGCCAGATCGAAGCGCTCCCAGCGCAGGGTGTCGTCCAGGCCGCCGCGCGCGGCCAGGGCGGCGAAGGTGGCGTCGCAGGCATCGGGCCTGGACTTGCCGCTGCGCCACAGCTCCCGCGCCTCCGCGATCCAGGCCGCGTCCACGCGGTCCAGCGCGTGCAGGGCGTTAAGGCGCGCGCAGCGCAGCGCCGGGTCCTCGACCGGTCGCCAGTCGGCCAGCAGCTCGCTCCAGCGCTGGCGCCGGGCCAGCGAGGCCAGCCACTGCGCGCGCAGGGTGGCGGCCACCGCCTGGCCGTCGTAGCGCTGCAGGAAGCCGCGCACGCGCGCCGGGTCGGCGTTGTCCAGGTCGTACGCCAGCATCGCGTATTCCAGCCAGGGCCAGCGCGGGTCCTGGCGCAACGCCTCGGCGCGCGCCGGATCCAGGCGGCCGCGCTGGGCGGCGGCGATGGCCTCGCGCATGGCTGCATCGCGCGCCGGATCGACCGGCACGCCCTGTGCGGTCGCGGACAGGGGCAGCAGCAGGGCCAGCAGCCCTGCCAGCCACGGCCGGCGCAGACGCTGGGGGAACAACGGAATGGCGGCCGGGGGCGACATGCGGTCGAATATACCCAACGCGCCTGAATGGCCGTGACGAGGCGGCCACGTGGCGCCCCGGCGGCCGGCGCGCCTCGCGCAGGAGTCTTTGCCGGTGTCGTTGCTGTCCTACCTGTTGTTCCCGCTGCTGGGCCTGGTGGCCGGCGTGCTCGCCGGGCTGCTGGGCATCGGCGGCGGTCTGGTGATCATCGCCGCACTGGCGTGGATGCTGCCGCTGTTCGGCATCCCGCCGGAAGCGTCCATGCACGCCGCCCTGGCCAGTTCGCTGGCCAGCATCGTGCTCACCGGGCTGTCCTCGGCGCGCGCGCACGCGCGCCGCGGCAGCGTGCTGTGGCCGACGGTGGCCTGGCTGGTGCCGGGCATGCTGCTCGGCGGCTGGCTGGGCAGCGACCTGGCGGTGGCGCTGGACGGGACGGCGCTGCGATGGATCGTGGCGGGCTACTGTCTGGTGGCGGCCTGGCAGATCGGCTTCGGCCGCACCCGTGCACCGGCCGACGGCAGCGGGGTGGCGCCGCCGCGCGGCTGGCCGCTGACCGTGGCCGGAACCGGCATCGGCGCGCTCTCGGCGGTGGTTGGCATAGGCGGCGGCAGCATGACCGTGCCGCTGCTGGTCTGGCGCGGCGTGCAGCCGGTGCGCGCGGTGGGCACCTCCAGCGCCTGCGGCGTGGCCATCGGCCTGGCCAGCGCGCTGGGCTACGCCCTGCACGCGCCGGCGGGCGCGCTGCCGCAGCACGCGGTGGGCTACGTCTACCTGCCGGCGGCGCTGGGCGTGGCCGCGGCCTCGGTGCTGGCCGCGCCGTGGGGCACGCGCCTGGCGCACGCGATCAGCGGCCAGGCGCTGCGCAGGGTGTTCGCGCTGTTCCTGTTGCTGGTGGCGCTGAGCATTCCCTGGTCGGGGTGAGCGGCGCTCAGTAGCCCGGGCAGCTGGCCTGCATGCGCATGTCGATGTCGCGCTGCTCGCGGTCCAGGGCCTGGCGCTCGGACGGCGTGGTGTCGTGGTAGCGGCGCAGGATCTCGTAGCGGCGGTCGGACAGGCGCCGGCACAGCTCCTCCGGCGGCAGCAGCACGCAGGGATCGCGCACCCAGGTGCCGCCGGCGGGCACGACCACGCCGGTGTGCGGCGGCCGCGGCCCGGCCGGGGGCGCATGCCCGCCGCCGGGCGGCGGGGCGGGTGGCCGCGGATGCGGGCGGTGCGGATACGCCACCGCCCAGAACGGCACCCACCGCGCGTTGCCGGCGTCGGTGCCGCTCAGGTAGGTGGTCCCGTCCGGGGCGGTGCATTCGTACATGGGCTGGGGCGCCTGCACGGTGACGATGCGCACCTCGCGCCCGGGCGCGGGCGCCGGCGTGGCGGCGGGCGCGGGCCGGGCCGGCTGCGGCGGCGGATCCTGCGGCCGCTGCATGCGCACCAGCTCCTGGCGCTCGCCCGGCCGGCACGGCGAATCGCGCAGCGCCAGCAGGCGGCCCTGGCTGTCGCTGCAGCGGTAGATGGTCACGCTGCCCTGGTCCGGTTCCGGTCCGGACGCCGTTTGCGCCGCCGCCGGCGCGGCCAGCAGCAGGGCGGCCAGTGCCAGACCGGGCAGGGTGTGCCCGGACGGTGGGATGGCGCCGCGGCGGGCGGGCGGGATCGAGGGCATGGTGGCCTCCTGGCGTGGGGCCATCCTAGCGCGGCGGGCGCTCAGGTCCGCAGCACGCGGCCGTCGCGGGCCACGCGGATCGGCGTGGGCCGCTCCAGGCCGCCGGTCTCGCCTTCCACCACGCCGTCCACCCGGGCCAGCACGGCCGGGTCCAGCTCCGCGCGGGAGCGGGCCGGTGGCCGCCCGGCGAGGTTGGCACTGGTGGACACCAGCGGTCCGCCGAAGGCGCGGCACAGCGCCACCACCACCGGGTGGGCGGACACGCGCACGGCGATGCCCTCGTGGGCGCCGGTGATCCAGCGCGGAGCGCCGGCGGCGGCCGGCATGATCCAGGTGTGGGGGCCGGGCCAGCCGGCCAGGATCCCGGCCAGGCGGTCGCCTGGCAGCGCCTCCAGGTCCAGCCAGGGACGCAGCATGTCCAGGTCGGCGGCCACCAGGATCAGGCCCTTCTCCGCCGGGCGCTGCTTGACCTGCAGCAGGCGCAGTACCGCGGCCTCGTTGCGCGGATCGCAGCCCAGGCCCCAGACCGCCTCGGTCGGGTAGGCCAGCACCGCCCCGTCATGCAGCAGCGGGGCGGCGGCGGCGGGTGTCAGTGGCGTGTCCATGGGCGTTGCCGGTCCGGTGCGTGGCCTCAGAATGGCGGCGCGTCGTCGGCGGCCGCGTCCGCGGCCTTGCCGGTGGCCTTCTTCGCCGTGGTCTTCCGGGCCGCGGCCTTCTTCGTCGCGGTTTTGGTGGTGGCCTTCTTCGCCGCCTTCTTGGCCGGGGCCTTGGCCTCGGCGGCCTTCTTCGCCGCGGTCTTCCTGGCGGCGAAGCCGCGCCGTGCCGGCTTGCCTGTCTCGGCCAGCAGCTGCTGCACCTCCTCCAGGGTCAGCGAGGCCGGGTCGCGGTCCTTGGGAATCCTGCCGTTGAGCTTGCCGTCGCTGATGTACGGGCCGAAGCGGCCGTTGAGCACCTGGATGTCGCTGCCGGGGAATTCCTTGATCACGCGGTTGCGCGCGATCTCCTCCTTCTCCTCGATCAGCGCCACGGCGCGGGCCAGGTCGATCTTGTACGGATCGTCCTCCTTCTTCAGCGAGGCGTAGGTGCTGCCGCGCTTGACGAAGGGGCCGAAGCGGCCGATGCCGACGCTGACCTGCTGGCCGTTGCTCTCGCCCAGCACGCGCGGCATGTCGAACAGCTTCAGCGCCTCCTCCAGGGTGATGGAATAGATGCTCTGGCCCGGCTGCAGCGAGGCGAAGCGCGGCTTCTCCTCGTCCTCGACCGTGCCGATCTGCACCATCGGGCCGAAGCGCCCGATGCGCGCGCTGACCTCCTTGCCGGTCTTCGGGTCCACGCCCAGCACGCGGGCGCTGCCGGCGTCGGTGCGGTCCAGCGACTGCTTCTTGTCCTCGACCAGCTCCTTGAACGGGCCCCAGAACTTCTCCATCACCGGCACCCAGGACTCCTCGCCGCGCGAGACCGCGTCCAGCTCGTCCTCCATGCGCGCGGTGAAGTCGTAGTCCACGTAGCGGGTGAAGTGGCTGGAGAGGAACTTGCTCACCGCGCGGCCCACGTCGGTGGGCTTGAGCGCGCGGCCTTCCATTTCCGCGTACTTGCGCATCAGCAGCGTCTGGATGATCGAGGCGTAGGTGGACGGCCGGCCGATGCCGTACTCCTCCAGCGCCTTGACCAGTGCGGCCTCGGTGTAGCGCGGCGGCGGCTGGGTGAAGTGCTGGTCGGCGTGGATGCGGTCCAGCGGCACCCGGTCGCCCGGGCGCAGCGCCGGCAGCTTGCGGCCCTCGTCCTCGTCCTCGGCGCTGCGGGTGTCCTTGCCTTCCTCGTACACGGCCAGGAAGCCGGGGAACACCACCGTGGTGCCTGTGGCGCGGAAGGTGTGCTCGTTGCCGGCGGCCAGGTCCACCGACACGGTGTTGAGCGTGGCCGGCACCATCTGGCTGGCCACCGCGCGCTTCCAGATCAGCTCGTACAGCTTGCGCTCGTCCTCGGTCAGGTAGCGGGCCACCTGCGCCGGGGTGCGCAGCGCCGAGGTCGGGCGGATCGCCTCGTGGGCCTCCTGCGCGTTCTTGGACTTGGTCTGGTAGAAGTTCGGACGGTCCGGCAGCGACTGCGTGCCGAAGTCGCGGGCGATCACGTCGCGCAGCTCGGCCAGCGCCTCCTGCGAGAGGTTCACCGAGTCGGTACGCATGTAGGTGATCAGGCCGACGGTGCCCTCCTCCCCCAGGGTCACACCCTCGTACAGCTTCTGCGCCACCTGCATGGTCTTGCGGGTGGTGAAGCCGAGCTTGCGCGAGGCCTCCTGCTGCAGGGTCGAGGTGGTGAACGGCGGGGCCGGGCGGCGCTTGCGCTCCTTGCTGGCCACGTCGGTGACGTGCAGGGCGCCGCCGGCGGCCTGCTGGATGCGCAGGCGCGCGGCCTCGGCCGATTCGCCGTCGGTGATGGTGAACTGCTCGAACTTCTGCCCGTCCAGGCGCACCAGCTTGGCGGAGAACGGCTGCGCCGGGTGCGCCAGCTCGGCGGCGATGGTCCAGTACTCGCGCGCCTGGAAGGCCTCGATCTCCTCCTCGCGCTCGACGATCATGCGCAGCGCCGGCGACTGCACGCGGCCGGCCGACAGGCCCGGCTGCACCTTGCGCCACAGCACCGGGGAGAGGTTGAAGCCGACCAGGTAGTCGAGGGCGCGGCGCGCCTGCTGCGCGTCCACCAGCTCGGCGGCGATCTGCCGCGGCTGGGCGATGGCCTCGCGGATCGCGCGCGGGGTGATCTCGGTGAACACCACCCGGTGCAGCGGCTTGCCGTCGAGCAGCCCGCGCTCCTTCAGGATCTCGGCGATGTGCCAGCTGATCGCCTCGCCCTCGCGGTCCGGGTCGGTGGCCAGCCAGACGGCCTCGGCCTCGCGCGCGGCCTTGGCGATGGCCTCCACGTGCTTCTCGTTCTTGTCGATCAGCTCGTAGCGCATGGCGAAGCCGTGCTCCGGGTCCACCGCGCCTTCCTTGGGCACCAGGTCGCGCACATGCCCGTAGGAGGCCAGGACGGTGAAGTCCTTGCCGAGGTATTTGTTGATCGTCTTGGCCTTGGCCGGCGACTCAACGATGAGCAGGTGCTTGGGCATGTCCGTGTCTGGTGGGGGCGGGGCCGGGCCCCGGAGCCGGCGGCGGCGCCGGTTTTGCGCTGCGCCAGAGATGCCGACGCCCGGGGGAGACCCCCCGGGCGCAGGCAGCGTTCTATTTTATAGGTGAATCACGCCCCGGCCGGGGCTGTCAAGCGTGGCCGGGGCGGGGACGGTTCAGCCGTGGGCCACGAGCGCGCCGATGACCAGGCCCATCACCAGCAGCGTGCCCAGGGTCAGCAGGCCGAACACCGCCAGCACCACGATGGTCACCGTGCCCAGGCCGCGCTGCTGGCGTTCCGGGAACGGGGTGAAGGCCCAGCGGTCCACCACCAGGGTGTCGCACATCATGTCGTGCGGGGCCTGCTTGCGGGCGCTGAAGGCCACCACCAGGGCGCTGGCCAGCGCGCCCAGGCCGCAGGTGAGCATGCAGATCAGCAGGTAGGCCAGGTAGCGCAGCAGCGCGCGGCCGAAGCCCACCGGCTGCCCGTCGCCGCGCACCACCTTCACGCCCACCGCCATCTTGCCCAGCGAGGCCTGCGTGCTGCTGGAGTGCATCCAGGCGAAATACAGCGCCGGCAGGCCGAGCGCGAGCAGGTAGTACACGGCCCAGAATGCCAGCGGCGGGCCGTCCTGCAGGTCGCGCAGGCCGAACAGCGCCGTGGTGCTGACGCCGTAGACCAGGAACAGGGGGATGGCCGCGGCGTAGGTGATGGTGGAGGTCACCAGGCTGTCGATCAGGCTGGCGGCCACGCGCTTCCACAGCCCGGCGTAGACCACATCGTCCGCGCCGGGGGAAAGCACGGCCGGGGCCGTGGCGGCCATGGCCGCCGGCGCCGCGGCGTCGGCCGGCGGCAGCGCGGCCTCGGGCGCGGGCGCGGGCGGGACCGGGGCTTCCAGGCCCAGCTCCGCGCGCACCGTGCCCAGCGGCTGCCAGTTGGCCAGGCCTTCGCGCCAGACCAGGGTGGCGTCGTCGACCTGCCCGGCCTGGTGCAGCCGGACCAGCTCGGAGGCGGGAACGGGGCCGATCTGGCGGCGCTGCGCGTCGGCGTAATACCACTGGTTCATGCTGTCATCCCCTGGGTTGCATCGTTGTCAGCCGCGGCAACGCGGCGGCAGGTAGCGGTCGTCCACCTGGGAGGAGCATTCCCAGGCCGCGCCGGCCTCGTCGTATTCCAGCCAGATGCGCATGCCGTCCAGAGGCGCCTGGCCGGGGGCGGCGATCACGGCCTGCAGGCCGCAGCGCCCGGTGCCGGGGAAGCGGCCGAAGCGGACCCGCGCCAGGTGGCCGCCGGCGTGCTCCTCCGGCGCGCCGAAGCCGGGGTCGCCGTTCTCCGGGCAGCGCCCCTGCGCCCCGACGAAGGCGGCCACGGCCGCCTGGTGGCCGCTGGCCTCGGCGACGGCCGCGGCGGCGTGGGCGCGCAGGCGGTGGTCGCGGTAGGCGGGAATGCCGAAGGCCGCGCCCACGCCGCCCAGCACGGCCAGGACCACCAGCCCCGCCACCACGGCCAGGGCGATGAGGGCCGCGCGTGGCAGTCCGGCCGGCGGGGCGGAGGCGGCCGGCAGCGGCGGCGGCAGGCCGAGCGCGGCCGCCTGGGCGGCCAGCGGACACCAGTGCGGCAACCCTTCGCGCCAGACCAGGGTCTGGCGGGTGATGCCGCCGGCGGCCAGCAGCGCCTTCAGGTCCGTGGCCGAAACCGGCCCGCGCCGCTGCCCGTCGGCAGTGGCGTAATACCAGTGGTCCATTACCGTTTCCCCGTGGAACCGGGGCACGTTAACCGAAGCGGCACGGGCCGGGGAAGCGGGGGCACCCGGACCGGATCAGTGCACCGGCTCGGGCTCCTCGCCGAACATCTGGGTTTCCATCCAGGCGTAGGCGGCCTCGGCGCCGGGCTGGTTGAACAGCACCATCAGCACCACCCACTTCAGGTCGTCCAGGTCCAGGGTGTCCTGGTCCAGCGCCATGGCGCGGTCGATCACCAGCTCGCGCTGCTGTGCGTCGAGCACCCCGTGCCGCTCCAGGAACAGCAGGAAGCCGCGGCACTCCAGGTCCAGCTTGTCCAGCTCCGGCCCGTGGAACACGCGCACCGGCCCGTCCACGCGCGGGTCGGCGGCGGTCGGGCGCTGCTGGGCCAGGGCGTCGAGCCAGTCGAAGGCCTTGGCGATCTCGCTCGGGGTGAAGCCGGCCTCGATCAGGCCCTGCTGCAGGGGATCGCGGTCGTGCAGGGTGTCCGCGTCTTCGGCGATGTAGTGTTCGAACAGGTAGAGCAGGACGTCCAGGATGCTTTCTTTCATGGCCCTCGGCCTGCGCCCGCGAGGGCGCCGTAGGGTGGAGGAACCACGGGCGGGGTGGTCGCCTCAGGCGACCGTACCGCCGCCGGTGGGCCTGCGCGCATAGCGGCCGTGCTCGACCGCGACCCGCCCATCCAGTTCCATGGACAGCAGCATGGAGGACAGGGTGGCGGCCGTCAATCCGGTCCGCTCCACCAGGACATCCATAGGCGTTGGGTCCGGACCCAGGGCCTGCCACAACCTGTCGTGGTCGGACCCGGCGTCCGCATGAACGGCGGCCGGCCCGCCGGGCCGCGCCGGGGCCTGCTCCCGCGGCGCCAGGGTGCGGGCCAGGTGCCCGGCCAGAGGGGCGATGCCGGCCAGGACCTCCTCCGGGGTTTCCACCAGCAGGGCTCCGTCCCGGATCAGGCGATGGCAGCCGCGGGCCTGGGGCAGGTGGATCGAGCCGGGCAGGGCGAACACCTCGCGCCCGGCCTCGGCGGCCAGGCGGGCCGTGACCAGGGCGCCGGAGCGGGCCGCGGCCTCCACCACCAGCGTGCCCAGCGCCAGGCCGGCGATGATGCCGTTGCGGCGCGGGAAGTGGCCGGCGCGCGGCGGGGTCCCCGGCGGGTACTCGCTGACCACGGCACCCTCGGCGGCGACCTGCTCCAGCAGGGCGGCGTGGGCGCGCGGGTAGGCCCGGTCCGGGCCGGTGCCCAGCACCGCCACGGTGGCGCCGCCGCAGGCCAGGGCGGCCTGGTGCGCGGCCGCGTCGATGCCGGCGGCCAGGCCGCTGACCACGGCCAGGCCGGCCCGGCAGAAGGCGCGGGCGAACAGGGCGGCGTTGTCGCGGCCGGCCGCGCTGGCGGCGCGGCTGCCGACCACGGCCAGCGCCGGCCGCCACAGCAGGTCCGGGTCGCCGGCCACGAACAGGCCCGGTGGCGGCTGCGGGACCAGCCGCAGCAGCGCCGGATAGCGCGGGTCGTTCCAGCCGAGCAGGTGGTGGCCGGGACGCGCCAGCCAGGCCAGGCAGCGTTCGATCTGGCGCGGCTGCACCATGGCCAGGCGCGGCGCCAGCGCCGGCGGCGGCGGGGCGTCCGGGCCGGCTTCCAGCCAGGCCCGGCGTGGCGCCGAAGGGCCGCCGGCCAGCAGCACGCGCAGCAGGGGGACGGGGTCGGCGGGGGCGGGCATCGCGCCGATGCTGGCCCGGAAACGGCGACGGCGCCCTCGGGCGCCGTCGCAGGCGTGTGTAGGAGTTTTCCGCGGTTACTCGGCGTCGGGATGGCGCGCCGCGTAGCCGACGCCCACCGGTTTGACCCCGTCCATGACCAGCGCGTAGCTGACCTTGTCGAAGGTGCGGAAGACCATGGCGTGGCCGGCGTACTCCTCCGGCAGGGTCTCGTCGCCGCCGGTGAAGCGGTCGTCCTGGCGCGAGGTGCGCACGCGCCGGGTCGGATCGTTGATGTGCCGGCCCGGGCGCCACAGCGAGAACACCGTGCCGTTGTCCACACCGTCCAGGCGCCCGACCGACAGGGCCACCACGTCGCGCGGGCCGCCGGCGCTGAAGGCGTCGGCCACGGCCAGCACGCGCACGTCCTCCGGCATGGCCGCCGGAGCGTGCGGGAAGAACTGCAGGTCGTACGGCTGCGGCTCGACCGGGATCAGGCGGTCGCCGGCGCGCACCTCGCGGCCGCCCTGGTCGTCCAGGCGCAGCGTGGCCACGGTGACCTCGCCGGCGGGAACCCGGACCACGGTGCCGACGTTGACCTGGGCCAGCTCGTAGCCGAGGAACTCGTTGCGGCCGGTCGGCGGCACGTAATCCTTCCACAGGTTGCCCTCGCCGGCGGTGGGCCGGCCGGCGGGATCCAGGTCCTGGAAGGTGCGCGGCAGGGCGTAGCGCACGGTCGGGCGGACCACCGCGTAGCGCTGGCCGGGCTGGGCGCCTTCCAGGCCCTTCACGTAGGCCACCTGGCCCACGGCGGCGCGCAGCCGGTTGTCCTCGAAGCCGACCACGTAGGGCAGGTGCTCGAAGGAGTCGGTGACGCGCAGGTTCTTCAGGAACGGTTCGATCTCCGCCAGCGGGATCGCGCCGATCGGCGCCTCCTCGCGCGGGCCGGGCTCGACCGCCACGCGGTCCAGGTAGGCCAGCGAGAGCACGTCGCCCGGGTAGATCAGGTGCGGGTTGGCCACCTGCGGGTTGGCCTGCCAGATCTCCGGCCAGAGCCACGGCTTCTTCAGGAAACGGGCCGCGATGTCCCAAAGGGTGTCGCCCTTGCGGACCACGTAGGTTTCGGGATGGCTGCCGGCCGATTCGACGGCCACGGCATAGGTGGCGACGGTCAGCATCGCGACGGCCAGGACCGTCCGGAGACGAGTGAGCATGGTGCGATCCGCCTGATTCCCCAACAGGTGCGACGACTATAGTGCAGAAATTGGGCCACTGTACACGCAAGCGCGGTAGAATTGCCCGGGTCGGGTCCCGTCCCGCCCCCTCTCGGAGTCCGCCATGGCCCTGCTGCCCATCCTCGAGTTCCCCGACCCGCGCCTGCGCACCCGGGCCGCCCCGGTCGAGCCGGAGCAGGTGACCACTCCGGAGTTCCAGCGCCTGGTCGACGACATGTTCGAGACCATGTACGCCGCCCCGGGCATCGGCCTGGCCGCCACCCAGGTGGACCGCCACCTGCGCTTCATGGTCATCGACGTCAGCGAGGACAAGTCCGCGCCGATGGTGTTCATCAACCCGGAGATCGTGGCCCGCCAGGGCCAGCGGGTCTACCAGGAGGGCTGCCTGTCGGTGCCGGGCATCTACGCCGACGTGACCCGCGCCGACACCATCACCGTGCGCTTCCTGGACCGCGAGGGCAAGCCGCAGGAACTGGCGGCCGAGGGCCTGCTGGCCACCTGCATCCAGCACGAGATCGACCACCTGGACGGCAAGCTGTTCGTGGACTACCTCTCGCCGCTCAAGCGCGAGATGGTGCGCAAGAAGCTGGCCAAGCAGCGCCGGCACGCGGCCTGAGCCGCCCGGCCGGCGGGCCCGGCAGGGGGCAGGGCGCCGGCACGGCCGGGTGCCGGTCCGACGCGTCCGCGCCCTCCGGCCGCCGCGCGCCGCCGCGCCAGGCGTCCGCCACGGCTCCCGTTCCCGCCCCGCCTTTCCGCCTGCCATGAGAATCGTCTTTGCCGGTACCCCGGAATTCGCGGTGCCCTCCCTGCGCGCCGCCGCCGCCCGCGGCGAGGTCGTCGCGGTCTACACCCAACCCGACCGCCCGGCCGGCCGCGGTCGCGCCCTGGCCGCCTCGCCGGTCAAGCGCGAGGCCGTGGCCCGCGGGATCCCGGTGTTCCAGCCGCAGACCCTGCGCGATGCCGCCGCCCGGGAACAGCTGCGCGCGCTGCAGCCGGACCTGATGGTGGTGGTGGCCTACGGCCTGATCCTGCCGCGCGCGGTCCTGGAGATCCCGCGCTTCGGCTGCTGGAACGTGCACGCCTCGCTGCTGCCGCGCTGGCGCGGCGCCGCGCCGATCCAGCGCGCCATCCAGGCCGGCGACCCCGAGACCGGCGTGTGCCTGATGCAGATGGAGGCCGGCCTGGACACCGGCCCGGTGCTGCTGGAGCGGCGCACGCCGATCGGCGCGGAGGAGACCGGCGGCCAGCTGCACGACCGCCTGGCCGAACTGGGCGCGCAGGTGCTGGCCGACGGCCTGGGCCTGCTGCGCGCCGGCATCCGTCCGGTGCCGCGGCCGCAGCCGGAGGAGGGCGTGACCTACGCGCACAAGCTGGACAAGGCCGAGGCGCGCCTGGACTGGAGCCGCCCGGCGGCCGAGCTGGCGCGCACCGTGCGCGCCTTCCACCCCTGGCCGGTGGCCGAGGCCCGGGTGGCCGGCGAGCGCCTGCGCATCCACGCCGCCACCGCCCTGGACCTGGACCACGCCGCGGCGCCGGGCACCCTGCTGGGCGCCAGCCGCGAGGGCATCGACATCGCCTGCGGCCAGGGCGTGCTGCGCCTGCGCACGGTGCAGCGCGACGGCGGCCGCGCCATCACCGCGGCCGACTGGCTCAACGCGCGCCGCGACCTGGCGGTGTGAGCCGATGCAGCCGCAGCGTCCGCCCCGTCCACGCACCGCGCGCCCGTCCCGGCCCACCGCGCCGGGCGTGGCGGTGCGCGTGCGCGCGGCGCAGGTGCTGGACGCGGTGGTGCACCGCGACCGCTCGCTGAAGTCGGAGCTGGCCGAGGTCCTGCCGCAGCTGTCCGACCCGCGCGACCGCGCGCTGCTGGAGGCGATCGTGTTCGCCGCCCTGCGTGGCCGCCATCGCTACCAGGCCGCGGTGCGCGGCTGGCTGCAGAAGCCGCCCGGCCCGGCCGACGGGCCGCTGCTGGCCCTGCTGCTGGCCGGCTGCGCGCAGCTGGACGCGCTGCAGCTGCCGGCGCACGCGGCCCTGGCCGCCACCGTGGACGCGGCGCGCGCGCTGGGCCGGCCGCACCAGGCCGGCCTGGTCAACGCCCTGCTGCGCCGCGCCCAGCGCGAGGGCATCCCCGAGGCCGATCCGGCCGGGACCTGGCCGCAGTGGCTGCAAGAACGTGTCCGCGCTGCCTGGCCGGAGCAGGCCGCGGCGGTGTTCGCCGCCAGCGCGCGGCCGGCGCCGATGTGGCTGCGGGTCAACCGCCGCCTGGCCACGCCGCAGGCCTACCGCGCGCGCCTGGCCGAGGCCGGCATCGCCGCGGAGACCGATCCGCGCCTGCCCGACGCGCTGCGCCTGGAGCATCCGCTGCCGGTGGCGGCGCTGCCGGGTTTCGACGAGGGCCTGGTCTCGGTGCAGGACGGCTCGGCCCAGCAGGCCGCCGACGCCCTGGCGCCGGAGCCGGGCGCGCGCGTGCTGGACGCCTGTGCCGCGCCCGGCGGCAAGGCCGCGCACCTGCTCGAGCGCGATCCGCAGCTGGAGCTGCTGGCCCTGGATGTGGATCCGCGCCGTCTGGCCCGGGTCGAGGACAACCTGCGCCGCGCCGGCCTGCTGGAGGGCACCGCCGGGCGCGTGCAGCTGCGTCCGGTGGACGCCACCGCCCCGGCGCTGTGGTGGGACGGCTTCACCTTCGACGCCATCCTGCTGGACGCGCCGTGCTCGGCCACCGGCGTGGTGCGCCGCCAGCCGGACATCCTCCTGCACCGGCGCGAGAGCGACCTGGCCCCGCTGGTGGCGCTGCAGGCGCGCCTGCTGGACGCCACCTGGCCGCTGCTGCGCCCGGGGGGGGTGCTGCTGTACACCACCTGCTCGATCCTGCCGGAGGAGAACGCCGGCCAGATCGAGGCCTTCCTGGCGCGCACGCCCGACGCGCGGCCCGATCCCCTGCCGGAGGCCTTCGGCCATGCCGCTGGTCCGGGCCGGCAGCGCCTGACCGGCGAGGACGGCATGGATGGCTTCTTCTACGCCCGCCTGCGCAAGGCCACCTGAGGCGCGTGTATCATCCGTCCATGCGCTCCCCCTCCCCGACACCAGCGGCGCGTGACCTGGCGCTGCTGCTGCTGACCGCGCTGCTGGTGATCGGCGCCGGCCTGGGCCTGCGCGATCCCTGGCCGGCCGACGAGCCGCGCTTCGCCCTGGTCGCCAGGCAGATGGTGGAGAGCGGCGACTGGCTGTTCCCGCACCGCGGCACCGAGCTGTACTCGGACAAGCCGCCGATGCTGATGTGGCTGCAGGCCGCGTTCTACACCGTGCTGGGCAACTGGCGGGTGGCCTTCCTGCTGCCCTCTCTGCTGGCCGCGCTGGGCACGCTGTGGTGCGTGTACGACCTGGGCCGGCGCCTGTGGACGCGGCGCGTGGGCCTGTACGCGGCCTGGGCGGTGCTGTTCGCCTTCCAGTTCACCTGGCAGTCGAAGAAGGCGCAGATCGACCCGCTGGTAACCTGCTTCATCACCCTGGCCAACTACGGGCTGCTGCGCCACCTGCTGCTGGGCCCGGCCTGGCGCTGGTGGACCCTGGGCTGGTTCTTCGCCGGCATCGGCACCATCACCAAGGGCGTGGGCGCGCTGGCGTTGCTGATGGCCCTGCCGGCGGCGGTCGCCTCGCTGCGCGGCTGGCCGGGGGTGAGGGTGCACGCGCGCGACGCGCGCTTCTGGCTGGGGCCGCTGGCCTTCCTGCTGGCGGTGGGCCTGTGGCTGGTGCCGGTGGTGGCGGCGGCCCTGGCCAGGGACCTGCCCGAGTACCGCGCCTACCTGCACGACATCCTGTTCCGGCAGACCGCCAAGCGCTATTCGCAGTCCTGGGACCACCACCAGCCGGCGTGGTACCACTTGGGCGTGATCGCCACCATGTGGATCCCGCCGGCGCTGGCGCTGCCGTGGGCGCTGCCGGCCTGGTGGCGGCGGCTGCGCCGGCGCGATGCGCGCTACCTGCTGCCGCTGGCCTGGTGGGGACTGCTGCTGGTGTTCTTCTCCATTCCCGACGGCAAGCGTGACGTCTACATCATGCCGGCGCTGCCGATGATGTGCCTGGCGCTGGCCCCGCTGCTGCCGGGCCTGCTGCGCCGGCGCTGGGCCGGTTGGCTGCTGCGCGCGCTGGCGCTGCTGGTGGTCCTGCTGGTCCTCGGCGGCGGGCTGTCGGTGCTGGCCGGCGACGGGTCCCTGGCCGAACGCCTGCGCACGCAGCGCGGCCTGGATCCTGACGGCATCCGCGCCGGCGGCTGGATGCTGCTGGCCGTCGGCATGTGGGGCCTGGGCTGCCTGCTGGCCTTCCGCCGCCGCGCGGTGGTGGCGCTGTTCGCGACCCTGGCCGGCCTGTGGGTGATGTACGGCCTGGTCGGCTACCCGGTACTCAACGATGCCAGCTCGGCGCGCGGGCTGATGGCCGCCGCCGGCCGCCGCATCGGTCCGGACGCGGAACTGGGCCTGGTGGCGTGGAAGGAGCAGAACCTGCTGATGGCCGACCGGCCGGCGGCCACGTTCGGCTTCAAGGTGCCCTGGGACGAACAGCTGCGCCGCGGCGTGGCCTGGCAGGCGCAGGCGCCGCGGACGCGCTGGCTGCTGGTGCAGGAGGACGCGCTGGAGGCGTGCATCGACCGGGCGCGGATCGAGATGGCCGGCATCGCCAACCGCCGCACCTGGTACCTGGTGCCGGCGGCGGCGGTGCGGGGCGAATGTGTGCCCAGCGAGTCCGAACGCGCGGCGGCGGCCGCGCGTCAAGCGGAAGACGTGGGCGACTGAGGCTCCGGCTCAGGCAGCGTTCCGGGTCCGCCCCCGAACATCGCCGCGTCCGGTTCGGGAGGATCGAAGTTTGCTGCCAAGCGGAGACGCCAGCGGGACCCGGCTGCGGTGGGCGCAGGCATGCGCCGGCCTGGCCATGTGGTGTCTTGGTGCCCTGACCCTGTCCATTCCCAAGGGGCTGCTGCCCTTCGGCGTGCTGCTGCTGCTGACCACGGCGCTGGTGCCGGTGCGGGTGGCCGCCGGCGCGCGCCGGCTGGGCATGCCGGCGGCCGCGGTGGCGGCCGCGGTGGCGCTGGCCGTGGGGGTGCCGCTGGTGTCCAGCTGGATGCTCGGCCTGGAACCGGGCGAGGTGGAGAGCCTGGACCGCCTGCTGGTGCTGCCCTGGACCATGGCCTGGGCCTACGTGCTGGCGCCGTCCTCCGAGTGGCTGTGGCGCGGCAGCCTGTGCGGCCTGGCGGTGGCCGCCGTGCTGGCGGTGCTGCAGGTGGCCGATGGGGCCGGGCGCGCCTCGGGCTGGGGCAACGCCATCGTGTTTGCCGATGTGGTGCTGCTACTGACGGTGCTGGCGGTGTTCTGCCGGCCGCCGGGGCGCTGGCGCTGGGCGGTGTGCGGCCTGGTGCTGGGCACGCTGGCGATCCTGCTCAGCGGCACCCGCGGCACCTGGCCGGGCCTGCTGATGCTGCTGGCCGTGCTGGTGCTGGGCAGCGGCTGGCGCAGCCGGCGCAGCCGCCTGCTGCTGCTGGGCGCCACCGTGGCCGGCGTGGCCGCCCTGGTCACGGCGGTGCCGGGCATGAGCGAGCGCGCCCGCCTGCAGGAGCTGCAGCGGGACATCGAGCGCATCGACCACGGCGACCACGACTCCTCCGCCGGCGCGCGCCTGGAGCGCCTGCGCGTGGCCGGGCGCGCCTTCCTCGAGCATCCCTGGACCGGCGTCGGCTTCGCCCATTTCGACCGGGCCATGGAACGGCTGCCGGAGTGCCGCCGCACGCCGGCGCCGGAGCGGTGCCACCTGGGCCACGCCCACAACGACCTGGCCGAATGGGCCGCGACCATGGGCCTGCCCGGCGCGCTCGCGCTGCTGGCGCTGTACGGGGTGCCGCTGGCGCTGTTCGTGCGCCTGTGGTGGCGTGCGCCGCGGCCGCCCAACCCGCGCGGCGTCGCCCTGGCCGGCGCGGTGTTCGTGGCCGCCTTCGCCAGCTGCGGGCTGACCCAGTCGATGTTCGCGCACCAGACCACCACCAGCTTCTACGCCGCCGTGACCGGCCTGCTGCTGGGGATGGCCATGCGCGAGGCCGCCACCCGCGCGCAACACCGCCAGGCCTGAAGAAAACGCCGGCCCCTCGCGGGGCCGGCGCGGTACGGATGTACCCGGACGGGCGCGGCGGTCAGCCGTGGGTGATGTCCACGTCCTTGGTCTCGCGCAGGAACAGGCTGCCGATGACGAAGGTCATCAGGGCCACCACGATCGGGTACCACAGGCCCGAATAGATGTTGCCGGTCCACAGCACCAGCGCGAAGGCGGTGGTCGGCAGGAAGCCGCCGAACCAGCCGTTGCCGATGTGGTACGGCAGCGACATCGAGGTATAGCGGATGCGGGTGGGGAACAGCTCCACCAGCCAGGCCGCGATCGGGCCGTACACCATGGTCACGTAGATCACCAGGATGGTCAGCAGCAGCAGGACCATCGGCTTGTTCATCTGGCTGTTGTCGGCGGCCTTCGGGTAGCCGGCCGCGTCCACGGCGGCGGCCAGGTCGGCGGCCAGCTTGTCCTGGGCGGCCTTGGCGTCCTCCGGCGACAGGTTGCGGATGTCCACGCTCTGGATCACCGTCTCGCCGATGCGCACGCTGGCCAGGGTGCCCGGGGGCGCCTCCTCGTTGACGTAGGACACGCTGCGCGCGTTCAGCAGGTTCTTGACGATGTCGCAGGAGCTGTTGAACTTCACGTGGCTCTTCAGCTCGCTGGGCACGAACTGGAAGGAGCAGTCCTTCGGATCGGCCACGACCACCGCCGGCGAGTTGCGGGTGGCCTCCGCCAGCGCGGGGTTGGCGAAGTAGGTCAGGCCCTTGAAGATGGGGAAGTAGGTCACCGCCGCCAGCAGGCAGCCGGCCATGATGATCGGCTTGCGGCCGATCTTGTCACTCAGCCAGCCGAAGAAGATGAAGCCGCCGGTGGCGATGGCCAGGGCCGCGGCGATGAACAGGTTGGCCGTGACCGGATCCACCTTGAGGGTCTGGGTGAGGAAGAACAGCGCGTAGAACTGGCCGGCGTACCAGACCACGGCCTGGCCGGCGGTGGCGCCCAGCAGGGCCAGCAGCACGATCTTGCCGTTGCTCCAGTTGGCGAAGCTCTCCGACAGCGGCGCCTTGGAGCGCTTGCCTTCCTCCTTCATCTTCTGGAACAGCGGCGACTCGTTCAGCTGCATGCGGATCCACACCGAGATCGCCAGCAGGACGAACGAGATCAGGAACGGCACGCGCCAGCCCCACTCGGAGAAGGCCTCGTTGCCCAGGGCCAGGCGGCAGCCGAGGATCACCAGCAGCGACATGAACAGGCCCACCGTGGCGGTGGTCTGGATGAAGCTGGTGTACAGGCCGCGCTTGCCCTGCGGCGCGTGCTCGGCCACATAGGTGGCGGCGCCGCCGTACTCGCCGCCCAGGGCCAGGCCCTGCAGGCAGCGCAGCAGCACCAGGATGATCGGCGCGGCCATGCCGATCGTCTCGTAGGTCGGCAGCACACCCACCAGGAAGGTGGACAGGCCCATGATCACGATGGTGACCAGGAACGTGTACTTGCGGCCGATGAGGTCGCCGAGGCGGCCGAACACGAGGGCGCCGAACGGACGCACGGCGAAGCCGGCGGCGAAGGTCAGCAGCGCCATCACGAACGCCGGGCCCGGGGCCAGCGAGGAGAAGAAGTGCGCGGCGATGACCGCCGCCAGCGAACCGTACAGGTAGAAGTCGTACCACTCGAACACGGTGCCCAGGCTCGAGGCCAGGATCACCTTGCGGTGCTCGCGGGTCATGCCGCCCGACGCGGGGACGGCGCTTGCGGAAGTGGACATGGTCGTGGCTCCCCTCAGAAGCTGTACTTGATGTGGGTGTGCAGGCGCTTCAGGTCGCCCTCGCGGTCATCCTCGAACGAGCGGCGGGCCCAGCTGATCTCCGCGCCGATGTCCAGCTTCGGGAACGGCGAGTAGATCAGGTTGGCGTGGATCGATTCCGAGCCTTCGGTGACGGCCCAGCCCACCCAGTCGGGGGTGTTGTCGAAGCGGGCGGCCGAGTACATCAGATTGCCGCGCAGCTTCGGGCTGAACACGTGGCGCCAGGCGACGAAGCCGCCGTAGCCGTCGAGCGCGTGCAGGCGCCCGGAGGCGTCCTCCTCGGCGTCGGCGCCCAAGCCGAAGGCCATGTAGCGGCCGATACCGCTGCCGTAGTTGACCATGTAGCGGATGTCGTCGCTGGGGCCGAGGTTGAACTTGCCCGACACGCTCAGCGCGGCGCCGGTCTCGGTCTCCTCGCCGTACTTGAGCTGGCGCAGCAGGCCGGCCACCGAGAAGTGGCCCCAGTCGCCCTTGGTGTTGTAGCGGGCGGTCAGGTCCGGCGTGGTGTTGCTCTCGCTGTTCTGGCGGCCGCCGGGCGAGGCCGTCAGGTGGCGCTGCACGGTGGTCTCCGGGTTCTCGAGCGAGAACGACCAGTTGCCGTTGGTGTAGCGCACCTGGGCCTGGCGCACGAAGACGGTGCCGTCGGTCACGCCGACGAAGTCCACCGCGTCCGGCAGGGCGGCCACGTCCTGGAAGTTGGACCAGGTCTGGCCGGCCAGCCAGTTGTTCCAGCTCACGTAGGCGTGGCGTAGGGTCACCGCGTAGGTGTTGGTGGCCGTCTCGTTGCCGGCCAGCGCGTTGCTGCCGCCGCCGAAGAAGTCCATCTCGACGAAGGCCTTGAACTTGTCACCGCCGTCGGTGGTGTGGTCCGCGCTCAGCCAGAAGCGCGAGAACTGGGCGTGGAAGTCGGTGTAGGCGTCGCCGCCGTCGGCGCCGGCGCCGGCCACCGGGATGGTGCTGGGCACGTAGAACAGGCGGCCGGAAGAACCATCCAGGATCTTGCCGTCGCTGGTGTCGGTGACCATCGCGTCCATCTTGATGAAGCCGCCGTACGAGAACACCGTGCCCGGGTTGGCGCCCGGCGTGATGGTGGTGGCCTGGATCCGCTTCTCGGCCGGCACCGCGGGCGCGGCGGGCTGGGCGGCGGGCGCCGGCTGCTGCTGCTGCTGTTGCTGCTGCACCGACAGCAGCTGCTGCACCTGGCGCTCCAGCTCGGCCACGCGCGCTTCCAGCTCCCGCTCGCGGTCGCTCTGCGCCCACGCCGCACCGGGCGCGGCCAGGGCCACCAGCAAGGCGGCGGCCAGCGAGCGCGGCACCAGTCTTGACGGATGCTTGCTCATTTCCCCTCTCCCTCGTTGTTGGACGAGCCCTTCGGCGACGCACGGCCGCGTACGAACCGTGCGTTCGTCGCGGAACGTTTTGCACGGCCTTCCCGGGGCGCCTATTCGCCATTAGTCGAAAGGCACCGGCGCGCGCGCGCAGGGCGTTGCCGTTGCTCGGTTTGCTGCGATGCGGCATGGAGAAGGGCGTGCCGCGTTCGACCAAGGTCGTACCCCGGCTGCTGCATTGCGTCACGGTTCATGCGTCAAACTGTGGACGCCAAAGGCCGCGCAACGGTCGCGGCCGGACCATGATTCCGAGGAGGGAGAGCCATGTCCGACCTGTATCCCGTCAAGCCGGAGTTCGGCGCGCGGGCGCGCATCAACAAGGACGCCTACCAGCGTCTGTACCGCGAGTCGATCGAGAACCCGGAGGCGTTCTGGGCAAAGGCGGCCGAGCGTCTGGACTGGTTCCGTAAGCCGACGAGGATCAAGGACGTCAGCTACAGGCTCGAGGACTTCCACATCCGCTGGTTCGAGGATGGCGAGCTCAACGCGTCGGTCAACTGCCTGGACCGGCACCTGGCCACCCGCGGCGACAAGACCGCGATCCTGTTCGAGCCGGACGACCCGTCCGCGCCCGCGCGGAAGGTCACCTACCGCCAGCTGCACGAGCGCGTGTGCAAGCTGGGCAACGCCCTGCGCAACCTGGGCGTGGGCAAGGGCGACCGCGTCACCATCTACCTGCCGATGATCCCGGACGCGGTGGTGGCGATGCTGGCCTGCGCGCGCATCGGCGCGATCCACTCGGTGGTGTTCGGCGGCTTTGCCCCCAACTCCATCGCCGACCGCGTGGCCGACTGCGGCAGCAAGCTGATCATCACCGCCGACGAGGGTCTGCGCGGCGGCCGCCGCATCCCGCTGAAGGCCAACGTGGACGCGGCGCTGAAGCTGCCGGGCACGCAGTCGGTGGAGACGGTGCTGGTGGTGCGCCACACCGGCGGGGCGGTGGACATGCAGGCCCCGCGCGACCGCTGGTTCCACGACGTGGTGGACGGCCAGCCGGCCGAGTGCGAGCCGGAGCGGATGAACGCCGAGGACCCGCTGTTCATCCTCTACACCTCCGGTTCCACCGGCAAGCCGAAGGGCGTGCTGCACACCACCGGCGGCTACCTGCTGTACGCCTCCTACACCCACGAGGCGATCTTCGACCTGCGCGAGGACGACATCTACTGGTGTACCGCCGATGTCGGCTGGGTCACCGGCCACAGCTACATCGTCTACGGTCCGCTGGCCAACGGCGCCACCGCGCTGGTGTTCGAGGGCGTGCCCAACTACCCGACGGTGTCCCGCTTCTGGGAGGTGGTGGACAGGCACAAGGTGACCATCTTCTACACCGCGCCGACCGCGATCCGCGCGCTGATGCGCGAGGGCGAGGCGCCTGTGAAGAAGACCTCGCGCGCCAGCCTGCGCCTGCTGGGCACGGTCGGCGAGCCGATCAACCCGGAGGCCTGGCGCTGGTACTACGAGGTGGTCGGCGACGGCCGCTGCCCGATCGTGGACACCTGGTGGCAGACCGAGACCGGCGGCATCCTGATCTCGCCGCTGCCCGGCGCCACCGACCTCAAGCCCGGTTCGGCGACGCTGCCGTTCTTCGGCGTCAGGCCGGCGCTGGTGGACGCCAACGGCCAGCTGCTGGAGGGCGCGGCCGAGGGCAATCTGGTGCTGCTGGACTCCTGGCCGGGGCAGATGCGCACGGTGTACGGCGACCACCAGCGCTTCATCGACACCTACTTCCGCACCTATCCGGGGATGTACTTCACCGGCGACGGCTGCCGCCGCGACGAGGACGGCTACTACTGGATCACCGGCCGCGTGGACGACGTGATCAACGTCTCCGGCCACCGCATCGGCACCGCCGAGGTGGAGAGCGCGCTGGTGGCCCATCCGAAGGTGGCCGAGGCGGCGGTGGTGGGCTTCCCGCACGACATCAAGGGCCAGGGAATCTACGCCTACGTCACCCTCAAGGCCGGCGAGCAGCCGAGCGAGGAGCTGCAGAAGGAGCTGGTGGCCTGGGTGCGCAAGGAGATCGGCCCGATCGCCACGCCCGACCACCTGCAGTGGGCGCCGGCCCTGCCCAAGACCCGTTCGGGCAAGATCATGCGCCGCATCCTGCGCAAGATCGCCGAGAACCAGCCCGACCAGCTGGGCGACACCTCCACCCTGGCCGATCCGTCGGTGGTGGAGACGCTGGTGAACGAGCGGAAGGTGCGGTAATTAGGCAGGCTCCCGCCCACAGGGAGCTTCCCGCCCGATGCCCACCCTCCTGATCGCCGACGACCATCCGCTGTTCCGCGAGGCGCTGCGCGGCGCGGTGCAGCGGATCCTGCCCGGGGCCAGCCTGTACGAGGCCGACAGCGTGGAGGCGCTGTACAGGCTGGTCGAGGCGCACCCGGACGCCGACCTGCTGCTGATGGACCTCAACATGCCCGGCGCGCACGGCTTCAATGCGCTGGTGCACCTGCGTGCGGTCCATCCGCAGCTGCCGGTGGTGGTCGTGTCCGCGCGCGAGGAGCCGGCGGTGATGCGGCGCGCGCTGGACCACGGCGCGCTCGGCTTCATCCCCAAGTCGGCCGACTCGGACACCATCGCCGAGGCGGTCGGCACGGTGCTGGACGGCGAGCGCTGGGCGCCGGCGGCGGCGGCCAGCGCTCCGGCACCGGGCCGTGACGAGCAGGAGATGGCGCAGCGCCTGCGCGAACTGACCCCGCAGCAGTTCCGGGTGTTGCAGATGCTGTGCGAGGGCCGGCTCAACAAGCAGATCGCCTACGACCTTGGCGTGTCCGAGGCCACCATCAAGGCGCACGTGACCGCGGTGCTGCGCAAGCTCGGCGTGAGCAACCGCACCCAGGCGGTGCTGATGGCGGGGCGCCTGGCGCTGGATCCGGACCGGCTGGTGCCGCCGCCGGACGAGGATTGAGGCATAACGTCTCCATCACATCACTGAATGTTTTTTGAGCATTGCGGGTGGCGTGCGCGCTGGCGCGCCGCACAATAACCGTCTTCGGGTCGCGGACCGTATCCGGTCCACATCCGCTGACGGAGAGAACCCAAGGTGTCCCCCCACGTTTCCACCCTCGGCGTGACGGGTGCCGTTGCGCGCCCGGCCCCGCAAGCGCCCCAGGCGAGCGGTGCCTCCGTGCCGGCCTGGCTGCCCGCCGAATCGCCGTTGCCCATGCCGCGCCAGTCGCTGCGCGAGGGCCGCCTGGCGGCACGCCGTCCTTCCACCTCGCCGCCGCGCATCGGCCTGCGCCGCGCCGCCATCGTCGGTGCCACCGCCGCGATGACCGCGGCCGCGAGCATGGGCATGCTGCAGGTGCTGCGCGTGGAAGGGCTGAGCGTGCTGGACCTGCTCCTGCTGGCGCTGTTCGTGCCGCTGTTCGCCTGGATCGCGCTGTCGTGCCTGAACGCCGTGGTCGGCTTCGTGCTCACCCTGGCCCGGCCGCGCGGCCCGCTGGACATCGATCCGCACGGCCCGCTGCCGGCGCCGCGTACGCGCACCGCGCTGCTGATGCCGGTCTACCACGAGGATCCGGCGCGGATCATGGCCGGCCTGCAGGCGGTGTACGAGTCGGTGGCCGCCACCGGCCACCTGGAGAAGTTCGACTTCTTCGTGCTCAGCGACAGCCGGCGCGGCGAGGTCGTCGCCGCCGAGGTGGCGCAGTTCCGCGCGCTGCTGGAGCGCACCGCCGGCCACGGCCGCCTGTTCTACCGGCGCCGCAGCGACAACCGCGGGCGCAAGGCCGGCAACATCGCCGACTGGGTGCAGCGCTTCGGCGGCGCCTATGCGCAGTTCCTGATCCTGGACGCCGACAGCGTGATGAGCGGCCAGACCCTGGTGCGGCTGGTGGCGGCGATGGAGCGGCACCCGGACGTGGGCCTGGTGCAGACCCTGCCGCGGGTGGTCAACGGCAACACCCTGTTCGCGCGCATGCAGCAGTTCGGCGGCCGCGTGTACGGCCCGGTGATCGCGCGCGGCGTGGCCTGGTGGCACGGCGCCGAGGGCAACTACTGGGGCCACAACGCGATGGTCCGCACCCGCGCCTTCGCCGAGCACGCCGGCCTGCCCGAACTGCCGGGGCGGCGGCCGTTCGGCGGCCACATCCTCAGCCACGACTTCGTCGAGGCGGCGCTGATGCGGCGCGGCGGCTGGGCCGTGCACCTGGTGCCGGAGCTGGACGGCAGCTACGAGGAAGGCCCGCCGTCGCTGACCGACCTGCTGGTGCGCGACCGTCGCTGGTGCCAGGGCAACCTGCAGCACTCCAAGGTGGTCGGCAGCGCCGGCCTGCACTGGATCAGCCGCACGCACATGCTGGTGGGCATCGGCCACTACCTGACCGCGCCGATGTGGGCGATGCTGCTGCTGGTCGGCCTGGCCATCCCGCTGTACCACACCGACCTGGTGTGGGATGGCTTCCGCCTGCCCGGCTTCTCGCCGCTGGCGTACTGGCGCGAGCGCGACGAGGCGCGGGTGGCCTGGCTGTTCGCGGCCACCATGGGCGTGCTGTTCCTGCCCAAGGTGCTCGGCTACCTGGCCATGCTCGCCGACCCGGCGGAGCGGCGCGGCTGCGGCGGTGCCCTGCGCGCGCTGGCCGGCGTGCTGATCGAGAGCGTGCTGGCCGCGCTGATGGCGCCGGTGGTGATGTACCGGCAGTCGCGCGGCGTGGCCGAGGTGCTGGCCGGCCGTGACTCCGGCTGGGAGGCCCAGCGCCGCGACGACGGCACCCTGCCGTTGTCGGGCCTGGTGCAGGGCTACGGCGGCATGACCCTGTTCGGGGTGTTCATGGGCGCCCTGGCCTGGGCGGTGTCGCCGGGGCTGGCGCTGTGGATGTCGCCGGTGCTGCTGGGCATGGCCTTGGCCATCCCGACCGTGGCCCTGACCTCGGCGCGCGGACCGGGCCAGTGGCTGCGCCGCCACCGCGTGCTGTGCATCCCCGAGGAACTGGAGCCGCCGCCGGTGCTGCGCCGGGCCGCCGCGCTGCGCGCGGCACTGGCCCCGGCCTGATCCCGGCATAATGCATGCCTGCAAACGGGGATCATGCAAGCATGCTGTTGGACTGCGTCGAACACGAGACCGGCCCCGCGCCGGCCTGGACGGTGCTGTGGCTGCACGGCCTGGGTGCCGATGGCCACGATTTCGAGCCGATCGTGCCGGAGCTGGTGCGGCCGCACTGGCCGGCGCTGCGCTTCGTGTTCCCGCACGCGCCGGTGCGCCCGGTGACGATCAACGGCGGCATGCGCATGCGCGCCTGGTATGACATCACCGGCATGGACTTCGCCACCCGCGCCGACGCCGCCGGCATCGAGGACTCGGTGCGGCAGGTGGAGGCGCTGATAGCGCGCGAGGCCGGGCGCGGCGTGCCGGCCTCGCGGCTGCTGCTGGCAGGCTTCTCCCAGGGCGGGGCCATCACCCTGGCCACCGGCCTGCGCCGCCGCGAGCCGCTGGCCGGCCTGGTCGCCCTGTCCACCTACCTGCCCGGCGGCCAGGCCGCCGCGGCGCGCCGCGAGCCGGCGGCGGTGGCCCAGCCGGTGTTCTTCGCCCATGGCGAGGGTGACCCGGTGATCCCGATCCAGTACGGCCAGGCCAGCGCACAGGCGCTGGAACAGGCGGGCTTCCAGGTGAGCTGGCACCGCTACCCGATGGCGCACCAGGTCTGCGCCCAGGAGATCGCCGACCTGGGCGACTGGCTGGACCGGCGGCTGACGGGCTGACGGCCATGCGCGACCCCCGCCGCGACGCGCCCTGGCTGCCGGACCTGTGCCGGCTGCCGCGGCTGGCGGCGCTGCTGGGCCTGGCCGAGCTGGTGGTGGTGGTGCTGGCGCTGGCCCCGGATGGCGACGCGCCGTGGACGCCCGGGCGGTTCCTGTCGGCCAGCGGCCTGGCGCTGTGGCTGGCGCTGGCCGTGGCGGTGCTGCTGTGCAAGCTGCGCGCGCCGATCTCGCGCCTGCCGCGGCGTGCGGGTGCGCCGGCCGCGGTGGCCCTGGCCGCGGGCGTGGCCCTGCTCGGCGCCGGCATCGTGCACGCGCTGTACGGCGCGCTGGAGATCCGGCTGCTGGGCGCCAGCTTCTGGCGCTTTGCCGGCGGCAGCGCCGCCATCACCGCGCTGATCACCGCCCTGGCCCTGCGCCACTTCTACGTGCACGACCGCTGGGCGGCGCAGGTGCAGGCCAACGCCCGCGCCGAGGCCGACGCGCTGCAGGCGCGCATCCGCCCGCACTTCCTCTTCAACAGCATGAACCTGATCGCCGGCCTGCTGCGCCGCGACCCGGCCCTGGCCGAGCGCGCGGTGCTGGACCTTGCCGACCTGTTCCGCGCCGCGCTGGGCGCCGGCGAAGGCGACTCCACCCTGGCCGCCGAGTGCGAGCTGGCCGCGCAGTACCTGTCCATCGAATCGCTGCGCCTGGGGCCGCGCCTGCAGGTGAGGTGGGAGCGGCGCGAGCCGCTGCCCTGGGACCTGCCGCTGCCGCGCCTGGTGCTGCAGCCGCTGGTGGAGAACGCCGTGCTGCATGGCATCTCGCGCCTGCCCGAGGGCGGTACGGTGACCGTCGAGGTGTGGACCGAGGGCCAGGCGCTGCGCCTGCGCGTGCGCAATCCCGCACCGGCGCCCGACGCGGCCGCACCGGCGTTCAACCGCGGCGCCGGCCACGCCCAGCGCAGCATCGCCCACCGCCTGGCCTGGCGCTTCGGCCGGCAGGCGCGGGTGACGGCCGGCTGGAGCGGCGGCTACTATGCCTGCGAGATCACGCTGCCGCTGCCGCCCTCATGACGAGCCTGAAGCTGGTGATCGCGGACGACGAGCCGATGGCGCTCGAGCGCCTGCGCCTGCTGCTGGCCGAGGAGCCGGGCGTGGAGGTGGTGGCCGAGGCCGCCGACGGCCAGCAGGTGCTCGACGCCTGCGCCGCGCACCGGCCGGACGCGGTGCTGCTGGACATCGCCATGCCCGGCCAGGACGGCCTGCAGGCCGCGCGCCGCCTGGCCGGGTCCGATCCGCCGGTGGCGGTGGTGTTCTGCACCGCCTACGACGCGCACGCGCTGTCGGCCTTCGACGCGGCGGCGATCGACTACCTGGTCAAGCCGGTGCGCCCGGAGCGGCTGGCCGCCGCGCTGGCGCGGGTGCGCACCTTCCTGGCCGGGCGCCCGGCCGCGGGCGCCCGCCGCCGCACCCACCTGAGCGCGCGCCTGCGCGGCACCGTGCGCCTGATCCCGCTGGAGGAGGTGCGCTACCTGCAGGCCGAGGAGAAGTACGTGGTGGTGCACCACGCCCGTGGCGAGGACCTGATCGAGGAGTCGCTGCGCTCGCTGGAGGAGGAGTTCGGCGATCGCTTCGTCCGCATCCACCGCAACTGCCTGGTGGCCCGCGAGGAGCTGGTCGAGCTGCGCCGTGACGGCGGCGGCCACGTCCAGGCCATCCTGCGCCACGGCGACCGGCCGCTGGAGGTCAGCCGCCGCTGCGTGCCGCAGTTGCGCCAGGCCCTGGGCCTGCGTTGATCCCGGCACGGGCGCGCCCGCGCTCCATCCGGGATAATGGACGGATGAAGACCCTGCGCATCGCCACCCGCAAGAGCCCGCTCGCCCTCTGGCAGACCGAGCACGTCGCCGCCCGCCTGCGCGCGGCCCATCCCGGCCTGGAGGTGGTGCTGGTGCCGCTGAGCACGCGCGGTGACGAGGTGCTGGACCGCTCGCTGGCGGCCATCGGCGGCAAGGGCCTGTTCCTCAAGGAGCTGGAGGTGGCGATGCAGCGCGGCCAAGCCGACTGCGCGGTGCACTCGCTCAAGGACGTGCCGATGGACTTGGACCCGGGCTTCACCCTGCCGGCGGTGCTGGAGCGTGCCGACCCGGCCGACGCCTTCGTCAGCGGGCGTTTCGACGGTATCGAGGGGCTGCCGCGCGGGGCGCGCGTGGGCACCTCCTCGCTGCGCCGCCAGGCGCAGCTGCGCGCGCTGCGCCCGGACCTGCAGCTGGGCGAGCTGCGTGGCAACGTCAACACCCGCCTGGCCCGGCTTGATGCCGGCGAGTACGACGCCATCATCCTGGCCTGCGCCGGCCTGCAGCGGCTGGGCCTGGAATCGCGCATCCGCGCGCGGCTGGAGCCGCCGGCCTGGCTGCCGGCCCCGGCGCAGGGCGCGATCGCGGTCGAGTGCCTGGCCGGGGACGGGGAGACCATCGCCCTGCTGTCGGTGCTCGAGCACGCGCCCACGCGCGTGTGCGTGGAGGCCGAGCGCGCGCTCAACCGCGGCCTGCACGGCAGCTGCCACGTGCCGGTCGGCGCCTACGCCTGGCAGCATGGCGACCGCCTGCGCCTGCACGCGCTGGTCGGTTCGGCCGAGGACGGGCGCATGGTGCGCGCGCAGGGCGACGGCACCCCGGACGCGCCGGAGGCGCTGGGCGCGGCCCTGGCCCGGGAGCTGCTGGCGCTGGGCGCCGGCCGGTTCCTCTAGCCGTCGTTCCCGGCCCGCGCCAGGCGTTCGGCCAGCAGGCCGGCCAGCACGCTCAGCGCCGCCGCCGGCCAGGCGATCCGGCTCCAGCCGGGCCAGGCGTAGAGCGGCAGCACCAGCAGCGCCGGCAGCAGCAGCAACAGCGCGGCCACCGGCAGCGAGCCGCGCAGTCCGGCGCGGCCGTGCCGGCCGGCCAGCCGCAGTGCCACCGCCAGCACGCCCAGCAGCAGGAACGCGGGTGCCGGCGCGGCCGCCAGCGGTGCGCCCGGCCAGCGCAGCGCCAGCAGGGCGAACAGCACGCCGGCGCCGCCGAGCAGGGCCAGGGCCAGCCGCGTGGGCACCGCCAGCGGCGGCGCGCCGGCCGGATCCTGCGCCGCGGCCACCATCGCCAGCGCGCACAGCGTGGTGGCGGTGGCCACCAGGGCCGGCCAGGGGCTTCCGGGCAGCGGCCAGCGCTGCAGGGCCAGCAGCACGCCGGCGCCGGCCAGGGCCAGCGCCCAGGCCAGCACGGCGCGGCCGCGCCAGGGCGCCGGCAGCGTCCACAGTGCGGGCAGGGCGCAGGCCACCAGCAGCAGGCCCAGGCCGAAGCCGCCCATCCGCAGCCAGGCCAGCTGCTGCACGGGCGCGGCGCTGCCCAGCATCGCGCCGCTGACCGCCAGCCAGACCAGCAGGCCGGCGCCGGTGCTGCCCAGCGCGTCGGCGGCGGCGGGCAGCCAGGCGCGGGCCGGCCGCGCAGGCGCGCTCAAGGTGCCGCCCCGGCCGCGGGCCGGGTCCAACGGTCGTCGCCACGCATGCTGTTTCCCCTCATGGACGGCCGGGGCCGGCGCCCCGCGCCGGGGATTCTGCCATGCCGGAGGGTGTCGTCCCGCTGCCGCCGTGGACGGGCCATAATCGCGCCATGGACCGCTACGAACGCATCAACGCGCTGCACCGCATCCTCAAGGCCGCGCGCTATCCGGTGACGGTGCCGCGCCTGCAGGAGGAGCTGGGCTGCTCGCGCGCCACCGTGTACCGCGACCTGGCGTTCCTGCGCGATGCGCTGATGGCGCCGATCGAGGGCGACGGCGAGGCCGGGTTCCGTTACGCCGCCGGCGAGAGCGAGCGCTTCGAGCTGCCGGGGCTGTGGCTCAGCTCCGAGGAGCTGTACGCGCTGCTGGCCTCGCAGCAGCTGCTGCGCCGCACCGGTGCCGGCGTGCTGTCCTCGGTACTGGCGCCGCTGCAGCAGCGCATCGAGGGCCTGCTGGCCGCCCAGGCCGGGGTCAGCCGCTGGCCGGTGGAGCGGGTGCGGGTGATCCCGCACCGCGGCCGCCGCCTCGACGAAGCGGTGTTCCGCACCGTCGCCTCGGCGGTGCTGGAGCGCAGGCAGCTGGCCTTCGAGTACCGTGCCCGCTCCACCGACGAGGTGACCCGGCGCCGGGTCTCGCCGCAGCGGATCACCCACTACCGCGACAACTGGTACCTGGACGCCTGGGACCACGAGCGCGAGGGGCTGCGCAGCTTCGCCGTGGACCGCATCTTCCACGCGCGCGGCCTGGACGAGCCGGCGCGGGACGTGGAGGAGGAGGTGCTGGACCAGCACTTCGCCTCCAGCTATGGCATCTTCTCCGGCGAGCCCAAGGGCTGGGCCACCATCGTCTTCAGTCCCAAGGTCGCACGCTGGGTGGCCGACGAGCACTGGCACTCCAGGCAGCAGGGCCGGTTCCTGCCCGACGGCCGCTACGAGCTGAAGGTGCCCTACAGCGTGCCGCGCGAGCTGCTGATGGACGTGCTGCACTACGGTGCCGACGCCGAGATCGTCGAGCCGGCCTCGCTGCGCGAGCAGGCCAAGTCGCTGCTGGCCCTGGCCCTGTCCAACTACGAGCGCTGACGGTCGCAGTCCCTGAGATGGCGGCCCGGCAACCTGCCGGGGTCGCCATCCCGAGGAGACCGCCATGCGCCAGACGCCCCGTCCCCTTCCGCCCGACCCGCGCCTGGACCAGGCCCTGCGCCTGGCCGTAGCCGCCGGTGCACTGCTGACCCTGGTGCTGCCGTGGCGCAGCCAGTGGCTGGGGCTGACCCTGCTGTGGCTGCTGGCCATGCCGCTGAGCGCCTGGTGGGCGCTGCACCGCTTCCGCCTGCCGGCGCCGCGGCGCCTGGCCGAGGCGGCACGGCGCCTGCGCCCGCGCACCCAGGCCCGCCGCTGCCGCCGCCCCGCCCGCCAGCGCCTGGCCCGCGCCGCCTGAGGCCGCCTGAGGTCGCCGGGCGGGGCTGACCATCGGCAGGTGGCCGGACCTGCCGCCTGTGCTAGCGTCAGCGGTTGCTTTTCCCGCATGGAGTAACCGATGTCGCGTTTCGCCCAGGTCTGCGCGTTCGCCGGCCTCATCGCCGCCGGCGCCGCCACCGCCCAGGAGACGGCCATGGCCGAGGATCCGTATCTGTGGCTGGAGGAAGTCACCGGCGAAAAGGCGCTGGAGTGGGTCCGCGCGCAGAACGCGCGCACCGACGCCGCGCTGGCCTCCACCCCGGAGTTCAAGCGCATGGAGGCCGGCATCCGCGAGGTGCTGGACTCGGACGCCAAGATCCCGGTCGTGCAGAAGATCGGTGACTACTACTACAACTTCTGGAAGGACCGGCACCACGAGCGCGGCGTCTGGCGCCGCACCACGCTGGAGGAGTACCGCAAGCCCGACCCGGCCTGGGAAGTGGTCCTGGACCTGGATGCGCTGAACAGGGCCGAGGGCGAGAACTGGGTCTGGCACGGCGCCGACTGCCTGCGCCCGGCCTACGAGCGCTGCCTGATCGCGCTCTCGCGCGGCGGCGCCGACGCCGACGTGACCCGCGAGTTCGACCTGCGGACCCGCAGCTGGGTCGAGGGCGGCTTCTTCCGCCCGGAGGCCAAGGGCGGCCTGGGCTGGATCGACCAGGACACGGTGTACGTGTACACCGACTTCGGTGACGGCTCGACCACCACCTCCGGCTACCCGCGCATCGTCAAGCGCTGGAGGCGCGGCACCCCGCTGGAGGCGGCCGAGGTGGTGTACGAGGGCAGGCCCGACGACATGTACATCGCCGCCTTCCACGACGACACGCCCGGCTTCGAGCGCGACTTCGTCAGCCGCACCATCGCCTTCTACAACGACGAGCTGTACCTGGTCGGCAAGGACGGGCGGCTGGTCAAGGTGGACGCGCCCAACTCGGCCAACAAGAGCGTCAAGCGCCAGTGGCTGACCCTGGAGCTGCGCGAGCCGTGGACGGTGGGCGGCCGCACCTACCAGGCCGGCTCGCTGCTGGCGGCCCGGTTCGACGAGTTCATGGCCGGCAAGCGCGAGTTCGAGGTGCTGTTCGAGCCGACCGAGCGCAGCTCGCTGGCCAGCTTCACCTGGACCCGCTCGCACCTGGTGCTCAACGTCCTGGAGGACGTGAAGAACCGCCTGTACGTGCTCACCCCGGGCGAGGGCGGCTGGAAGCGCGAGCCGTTCGCCGGCGCCCCGTCCTTCGGCACGCTGTCCGTCGCCGCGGTGGACAGTGACGAGTCCGACGCGGTGTGGCTGACCGCCACCGACTACCTGACCCCGACCACCCTGTCGCTGGCCACCATCGGCCAGGCGCCGGAGCAGCTGAAGGCGATGCCGTCGTTCTTCGACGGCAGCCGCCACGTGATCGAGCAGCACTTCGCCACCAGCAAGGACGGCACCCGCGTGCCGTACTTCCTGGTGCGCCCGAAGGACCTGAAGCTGGACGGTACCGCGCCGACCCTGCTGTACGGCTACGGCGGCTTCGAGATCTCGCTGACTCCGTCGTACTCCGGCGGCCTGGGCCGCGCCTGGCTGGCCAACGGCGGCGTGTACGCGGTGGCCAATATCCGCGGCGGCGGCGAGTACGGCCCGCGCTGGCACCAGGCCGCGCTCAAGGCCAACCGCCACAAGGCCTACGAGGACATGGCGGCGGTGGCGCAGGACCTGGTCAAGCGCAGGATCACCTCGCCGCGGCACCTGGGCGTGCAGGGCGGCAGCAACGGCGGCCTGCTGACCGGCAACATGCTGACCCAGTACCCGGAGCTGTTCGGTGCGGTCGTGGTGCAGGTGCCGCTGCTGGACATGAAGCGCTACAACAAGCTGCTGGCCGGCGCCTCGTGGATGGCCGAGTACGGCAACCCGGACACCGATGACTGGGAGTTCATCAGGACCTTCTCGCCGTACCACCTGTTCGACCCGGCCAAGGAGTACCCGCCGGTGATCTTCCTGACCTCCACGCGCGACGACCGCGTCCACCCGGGCCACGCGCGCAAGATGGCGGCGAAGATGATCGACGCCGGCAAGGACGTGACCTACTACGAGAACATCGAAGGCGGCCACGGCGGCGCGGCGAACAACGCCCAGGCCGCGCACATGCAGGCCCTGGCCTACACCTTCCTCTGGCAGCGCCTGGCCAAGTGATGCCGGCGGCCCCTTCCCCGCACCGCGGGGGGAGGGGCCGGTCCCGCGGGCCGCCAGGCCGCGGGACCGGGCATTGCAAGCCACCACCCGGACCCCATATGAAGACCATCCCCTTCCTGTTCGCGGCCTTCCTGATGACCGTTCCCCCGACTCCCGGCGCCGCCGCTCCCGTCCCCCCGGACGCGGCGCGCAAGCCGCACGAGGTGAAGGCGCCGTTCGGCGCCACCCGCCAGGACCCGTACTACTGGCTGCGCGACGACAGCCGCCAGGACCCCGAGGTGATCGGCTACCTGCAGGCCGAGAACGCCTATACCGACGCGGTGATGGAGCGCCTGCGCCCGCTGCAGGATCAGCTCTACGACGAGATCGTCTCCCGCATCAAGCAGGACGACAGCTCGGTGCCGTACCGCGAGCGCGGCTGGTGGTACTACTCGCGCTACGAGAAGGGCAAGGACTATCCGATCCACGCGCGCCGCCCCGACGGCCCGGGCGTGGACGCGCTGTCCATCCAGGCGGCCAACGAGCGCGGCGACTTCGCCGGCGAGCAGGTGCTGCTGGACGTCAACGCGATGGCCGCCGGCAAGGACTACTTCGCCGTCGGCGACTACGCCGTCACCCAGGACAACCGCATCCTGGCCTGGGCCGAGGACGCGGTGGGCCGGCGCCAGTACACGGTGCGCTTCCGAAACCTGGAGACCGGCGAGGACTACCCGGAGGCGATCACCGGCGTGTCGCCCAACCTGGTGTGGGCCGACGACAACCGCACCCTGTTCTACGTAGAGAACGACCCGGAGACGCTGCTGACCGTGCGCGTGAAGAAGCACGTGCTCGGCACCCCGGTGGAGCAGGACGAGCTGGTCTACGAGGAGCACGACGACAGCTTCTACATGGGCATCGGCCGCACCCGCGACGACCGCTTCATCGTCATCGGGCTGGAGAGCACCGTCTCCTCGGAGACGCGCTACGCCCCGGCCGACGACCCGCGCCAGTTCACCGTGCTGGCTCCGCGCGAGCGCGACGTCGAGTACGACGCCGACCACCACGGCGGCCGCTGGGTGATCCGCACCAACGCCGGCGGCGCCACCAACTTCAAGCTGGTCACCGCGCCCAGCGACGCCACCTCGCGCGCGCAGTGGCAGGACCTGCTGCCGCACGACCCGGCGGTGTTCATCGAGGGCTTCGAGCTGTTCGACGGCTTCACCGCGGTGGCCGAGCGTTCCAACGGCCTGGAACGGATCCGCCTGCTGCGCGGCGACGGCCGCCAGGACTACGTGGCCGCCGACGAGCCGGCCTACTCGATGGGCCTGTCGGCCAACCCGGAGCCGGACTCGGTGTGGCTGCGCTACACCTACACCTCGCTCACCACGCCGGCCACGACCTACGAGCTGAACACCGTCACCGGCGAGCGCCGCCTGCTCAAGCAGCAGCCGGTGCTCGGCTACGACCCGGCGCAGTACGTCACCGAGCGCGTGTGGGTCACCGCGCGCGACGGGGTGAAGGTGCCGGTGTCGCTGGTGTACCGCAAGGGCCTGCGCAAGGACGGCACCGCGGCGATGCTGCAGTACGGCTACGGCAGCTACGGCATCTCCATGGACCCGTCGTTCAACGCCTCGGTGATCAGCCTGCTGGACCGCGGCATGGTCTACGCCATCGCCCACATCCGCGGCGGCCAGGAGATGGGCCGGCAGTGGTACGAGGACGGCAAGCTGCTGAAGAAGCGCAACACCTTCAACGATTTCATCGACGTGACCCGCGAGCTGGTGCGCCAGGGCTATGCCGCGCCCGGCCGCGTCGCGGCCATGGGTGGCAGCGCCGGCGGCCTGCTGATGGGCGCGGTGGCCAACGAGGCGCCGTCCGACTACCGGGTGATGGTGGCGCAGGTGCCGTTCGTGGACGTGGTCACCACCATGCTCGACCCGACCATCCCGCTGACCACCAACGAGTACGACGAGTGGGGCAACCCCGAGCAGCCGCAGTACTACGAGTACATGCTGTCCTATTCGCCCTACGACAACGTGCGCGAGCAGGCCTACCCGGCCATGTTCGTCGGCACCGGCCTGTGGGACTCGCAGGTGCAGTACTGGGAACCGGCCAAGTGGGTGGCGCGCCTGCGCGACATGAACACCGGCACGCACCCGATCGTGTTCCGCACCAACATGGACGCCGGCCACGGCGGCAAGTCCGGCCGCTTCCGCCGCTTCCGCGAGATGGCCGAGTACTACGCCTTCGTGCTCGACCAGCTGGACGTGGCCCACGCACCGAAGTGAGGCACACGGCCGCCGCCTGCGCACGGGCGGCGGCTGGAGGCGGCGGCGCCCCGCCCGCGCCTATGATGGGGTGATGGACGGCCGCAACCGCTTCCGCTGGGCCTGGTGGCTGCTGGCCTACGCCAGCCTCGCCCTGGGCATCATCGGCGCTTTCGTGCCGGGCATGCCGACCACCGTGTTCGTGCTGGTCGCCGCCTGGGCCGCGGCCCGCGGCTCGGAGCGCCTGCACCGCCGGCTGCTGGCCGATCCGCGCTTCGGGCCGGTGATCCTGGCCTGGCAGCGGCACCGCGCCGTGCCGCGGCGCGCCAAGCGGGCCGCCACCTGGGCGATGCTCGTCTGCGCCGCCGTGCTGCTGGCGGTGATGGCGGCCGTGCCTTCGCACCGCGGCTGGATGGTGGCGCTGCCGCTGCTGTGCATGGCCGCGGTCGGCGCCTGGCTGTGGCGGCGGCCGGAGCCGCCGGCCTGATCCCCACGCGGCGTGCATGCATGCGGCCGCTATACTTCCGCGCATGAACATCCGATTCCGCCTGCTGGCCGCCGTGCCCGCCGTGCTGCTGCTGGCCGCCTGCGGCAACAAGGGGCCGCTGGTGATGCCGCAGAAGCCGGTCCCCGTCGAACAGACCCTGCCGGCGCCGGAGGAACCGGCCGGCGAGGCGCCGCCGCCGGCCGGGGCGCCGGAGGACCGGGCCGACGAGCCGGCCCAGGCCCCGCCCGCCACGCCGGAGCCGGCCGGCGGCCCGAATGGCTGAGCGGTTGCGCTTCAGCAAGATGCACGGGGCGGGCAACGACTTCGTCGTGCTCGACCTGCGCGACGGGAGCCCGCCGCCGGACGCGGCCCTGGCCGCGCGCCTGGCCGACCGCCACCGCGGCGTGGGCTGCGACCAGATCCTCACCGTCGAGCCGCCGCGCAGCCCCGCCGCGGTGGCCACCTACCGCATCTGGAACGCCGACGGCAGCGCGGCCGGGCAGTGCGGCAACGGCGCGCGCTGCGTGGCCGCCTGGCTGGTGCGCGACGGTGCCGCGCGCGGCGACCGTTTCCTGCTGGACAGCCCTGCCGGCCTGCACGAGGTGCGGCGCCTGGAAGATGGCCGCTACGCCGTGGCCATGGGCGTGCCGCGCCTGGAGCCGGCAGCGGTGCCGCTGCGGGGCTTCGCCGCGCCGCAGGCCGAGTACGTGCTGGAGGTGGAGGGCCGCCGCGTGGCGTTCGGCGCGGTGTCCATGGGCAATCCGCACGCGGTGATCGAAGTGGAGGACGTGGACACGGCCGACGTGGCCGGGCTCGGCCCGGCGCTGCAGCGTTCGCCGGCCTTCCCGCAGTCGGTCAACGTCGGCTTCGCCCAGGTGCTGGCGCCGGACCGCGTCCGCCTGCGCGTGTACGAGCGCGGCGCCGGCGAGACCCTGGCCTGCGGCAGCGGCGCCTGCGCGGCGGTGGTGGCGCTGGTGCGGCGCGGCCGGCTGGCGCGCGAGGCCACGGTGGCGCTGCCCGGCGGCGAGCTGCACATCCGCTGGCCCTCGGACGGGGCAGAGGTCATCATGGCCGGACCGGCGGCTTTCGTGTTCGAAGGGGAATGGCAGGAATGAGCGAACTCCAGGACAGGCAGGAGAAACTGGGCGCGCACGAGGTGGCGGCCTACCTGCGGCGCAACCCGACTTTCCTCAAGCAGTTCCCCGACCTGGCGCTGAGCCTGGTGGTGCCGCGCGACGACGGCCGCGCCGCCTCGCTGGCCAGCTACCAGCTGGAGGTGCTGCGCGACAAGAACCGCGAGCTGCAGCGGCGCCTGGCCGAGCTGTCGGCCAACGCCCAGGTCAACGAACGCCTGGCGGTGCGCACCCACCAGCTGACCCTGTCGTTGATGCGCCAGCGCAGCTATGCCGACACCCTGCGCGCGATGGCCGCCTCGCTGGCCGAGGACTTCAACGGGGATCTGGTGCGGATCGTGTCCTTCCGCCCGGTGGAAGGCATGGAGGACGCCGAGTGGCTGCTGGTGCGCGTCGAGGACAGCCCCGAGCTGCAGCCGTTCCGCGATGCGTTGCGCGAGGGTGAGCCGCTGTGCGGGCGCCTGCAGGCGGAGAAGAACGCGGTGCTGTACGGTGGACGCAGCGACGAGGTGCAGTCCAGCGCCCTGCTGCCGCTGGCCGGTGTCGGCCTGGTGGCGGTGGGCAGCCGCGATCCCAACCGCTTCTACCCGGGCATGGGCACGCTGTTCCTGCGCATGATGGGCGAGGCCCTGGTCGTGGCCGCGCAGCGCTTCGACGCCTGAGCCCCTCGCGCCGGCGGGCTGGCGCAGGCCCGCGCCGGGCGCGCATGATGGCCCCATGCCCGCCGCCTCCGCCATGACCGGCATCGACGCTTTCCTCGAGCACCTGCGCGTGGAGCGGGCCATGTCGGCGCACACGCTCGATGCCTACCGCCGCGACCTGGAGGCCCTGCGCGAGTGGGCCGCGGCCAACGGCGCCGGCGAGCCGCAGGCGCTGGACGGCGCCGCGCTGCGCCGCTTCGTGGCCGACGAGCACCGCCGCGGGCTGTCGCCGAAGAGCCTGCAGCGCCGCCTGTCGGCCTGCCGCAGCTACTACGCCTGGCTGCTGCGCCACGGCCACCTCGCCGCCAACCCGGCCGCCGGTGTGCGCGCCCCGCGCGCGCTGCGGCGGCTGCCGCAGGTGCTGGACGTGGACGAGGCCGTGCGCCTGGTGGAGGTGCCCACCGACGCGCCGCTGGGCCTGCGCGACCGCGCCCTGCTGGAGCTGTTCTATTCCTCGGGCCTGCGCCTGTCCGAGCTGTGCGCGCTGCGCTGGCGCGACTTCGCCCCGGACCTGGGCAGCGTGACCGTGCTGGGCAAGGGCGGCAAGCAGCGCAACGTGCCGGTCGGCTCGCACGCGCGCGCCGCGCTGGCGCAGTGGCGCGCCTCCACCGGCGCCGGTGGCGACGGGTTCGTGTTTCCCGGGCGCGGCGGCGGGCCGATCAGCGCCCGTGCGGTGCAGGTCCGCGTCCGCCAGCTGGCCGTCCGCCAGGGGCTGTTCAAGCACGTGCACCCGCACATGCTGCGGCACAGCTTCGCCAGCCACGTGCTGGAGTCCTCCGGCGATCTGCGTGGCGTGCAGGAACTGCTGGGCCACGCCAACATCGCCACCACCCAGATCTACACCCACCTGGACTTCCAGCACCTGGCCCGGGTGTACGACGCGGCGCACCCGCGCGCGCGCCGGAAACCGTAGCCTGGGCCGGCGGTGCCCGCCCTGGGGACAAGGGGCGGAACAAAAGACGGATGCGGTTTTTCGCCTTTGGGGCGCCCGGTGGGGGAGGCGGGGATGACGGAGTTCGTGGTAGCGGGGCCGTACAAGGTGCCCGTATACGAGGGAAGGTCCGCGCGCGTGGTCGGGCGGGCGGAGGCGGATGCCTCCTTCAAGGCGCACCGTCCATCAGGAAGAAGAGCGGGTGCTACGTGTCTGCCATGCGGTCCGGCGGCGGGACCACGCCGGTGTGCGTGGGCAGGGCCACGAAGGGTTTCGGCCAGGAATGCTTCACCCACCACAAGCTGCACAAGTGCAACGAGGCGCTTGCCGACTGTGGCAGGGGATCCCTGGTGATCCTTTTCTTCGAAGCCCCTTCCGGCAGGCGCGTACCCGCCCGCAACATCAACCTGCTCGAGAACTTCCTCATGCAGTCCGCCCCGTCGGTGAACGATCGCCTGCTCGACATCAGGAAGACCGGGCAGGAGAGATGGCGCATCCGGGGAGTGGTCAGGTCGCAAAGGAGGGGCGCGCGAAGCAAAGCGGCCCGGCAGGCTGCCGCCATGCCTGGCCTGTGACCCGGGGGGGCGGGCCCGCGAGCGGGGCCGGCTAGCGCATTGGCATCCAGCGGTCGCGGCCGTCGCTCTTGGCCGCGTACAGCGCCTGGTCGGCGCGCCGCAGCACGTCCTTGAGCGCCTCGCCGTCGCGCACGAAGGCCAGTCCGGCCGAGCAGCTGTAGCGGAACTCCGGGTGCCGCGGCAGCGGCACGCCGTCGCGCACGTCCCGGAACAGCCGCTCGAGCACCTGGCCGGCGGCCTCCGGGGTCACGTCGCGCAGCAGCAGCAGGAATTCCTCGCCGCCCCAGCGCGCGGCCAGGTCCCCGCGCCGCACCTGCGCCTGGATGCGCCCGGCGAAATGCCGCAGCAGCAGGTCGCCCTGGTCGTGGCCGAAGGTGTCGTTGACGCGCTTGAAGTGGTCGATGTCCAGCAGCACCAGCGCCGCGCAGCCCGTGGCGGGCGTGCGCTGCGGCCAGCGCCTCCTGCATGTGGCGGCGGTTGCCCAGGCCGGTCAGCGGATCGGTCAGCGCGGCGCGCAGGGCCAGGTCGCGCTGCTGGCGCAGGGTGCGCTCGTCGGCGCCCAGCTCGGTGATGTCGGTGAGGATGCACAGCATCCAGCCGTTGGCCAGCGTGGTCTCGGTGACGTGCACCCAGCGGTCGCCGTGCATGTCGGCCTCGAACGCGCGGAACGGCTGCTTGCCGCGGCGCGAGGCCGCCGACGCGATCCAGGCCTCGAAGTCCGCGGTGGCGATGCGGTTGCCGCTCTGGTCGCGGTGGTTGGCGCGCAGGATCTCCTGCCAGGTCGGCCAGGTGTCCTCCTCCAGGCACAGCAGCTGGCGGTAGAAGCCGTTGGCGTAGACCAGCCGGTCGGTTTCGTCGAACACGCCGATGCCCTGCTGCGCCGCACCCGCCAGTTCGAGCAGTCGGTCGGGCGGCAGGGCCGGGGCTTGGCGGGAGCTGGTGGCGGACATGGCACGGGACGCGGGCACGTGGAGGAAGGGGCCGGCTGCGTCCTGCCACGCGGAAGGGGCCGCCGGTCCGCGCGGTGCGGC